>JAABUL010001526.1_pt1 | contig 43402 bp, 77 predicted proteins | sample 5559151 | NCBI WGS metagenome assembly JAABUL01 (sample SAMN10711876, study PRJNA513368) | rock metagenome | isolation source: Antarctica rocks | place: Antarctica: Victoria Land, Pudding Butte sud | reverse complement strand
GGTCGCCCCCGCCCCCCCCCCCCCCCCCCCCCCCCCCCCCCGGCGGTTCCATGGCCGCCGCCAAATGTGCGATACTTCACACCAATTTGCCTTTTGTTGGGTTGTAGCACCCAGGGTAATGTGTGCCAGCGCGTGTGCTGCCGGCGCCGCTCGAGTTCGCCCTCGGCGGCTCTTAAGGCCGTCGCCAAACACGCGCCAATAAGATTAAGGTTCAAATCAAAGTCGACATCAAGCACATTCCTGCCTGCTTGTGATATGTGATGCCGCATCCTTTTTCACTCTGCAGTGCTGTGGGAGCGCCTTGTCATAATTCCAGCACCTCTAAGGAGGACGTAAATGCAGCAGAGGTCGATGTCGATGTGTCGACCCCTGGAGATGACGCTGACCCTCCGAGTTGCTGGAGCATGCGTTTCTGTCGCTGTCAGCTATGCCTGCATGACCGTCCTGCTCAGTCACCTGGTCTCCTGAGGCGCTACCAATTCCAACTACTTTAACCGACGTCAAGTGGATCCCGCTGCGGCGGACGGCGAGGCGGAGGCCGTTGCAGCGCCTCACGCTATCATGACACATCCATGCGCCGTGCCGTGCAGCGGCGGCGGGGGAGGCGGAGGTGGCGGCGAGTGTGCTCGCGACGGTCGGCGAGCTGGCGGCAGTGGCGGGTCCCGCGCTGCGGCCGCACATGGCGGGCCTGCTGCCGCTCATCATTGACGCAGTGCAGGATCCGTCAGCCTCCGCCCTGCGGGCAACGGGCGTTGTCACCCTCAGCCAGGTACACACTCAGACGAGTCCATGATGAAAGTCCAGACTGAGACGTCAGGGAATATGGCTGTTGGTCCTGATGAACATGTTGTAGTTCTATGGGTTGCTTTGCTCCCTGTGAATGGCCATGGCACCCCTGGCCTGCATGTGCGAGCCCCTCTGCGAGGTGAAGATGGGGCTGGCGCATGCACAGTCGGAGCGACACCGCGGCTGTGCGCGGCTGCTGGGCACGCCACTGCAATCATCTTTGGGCGTCTTCCTTGCGGAAATGTCACAAGTCATGTCCAAAGGTGTGCGAGTCCACGGGCGTGGTGGTGGCGCCCTACATGGACTACCCGCAGCTGCTGGGCGTGCTGCTGCGGCTGCTGGGGGAGGCGGCGGACGGCGCGGGCAAGCGTGGCGTGCTGCGCCTGCTGGGCGTCCTCGGCGCCCTGGACCCCCACATGCACAAGTCCAACCAGGCCAATCTCAAGGCGCGCTGCCCTGTTTCCAGAAGATGCCAGGATTCGAATGTCAGATCTTCTCATCAAGCGCCTGCCGGGCGTCCTCGGCGCCCTGGACCCCCACATGCACAAGTCCACCCAGGCCAATCTAAAGGCGCACTCTGTTTTCAACCAAGCGATTTACAGCCTGTAGATTCCAGCTTGTGATCACAGAGATCCTAAACCCCCTTGAGGCTTGCAGGCTGTTGATGCACCAGGCTTCGAGTCTGATTGATGCACCGTCCTAGATAGGCGCATATGGCGGCCACTTCATGCGTGGTGTGCCTGTTCTCTGCACACGTGACCTGGCCTCTCTTGATTTGACGAACGCCACTCCAATGCCGCATCTCATCATCTGCTTCAGGGCGAGGGCAAGCTGGAGATGGAGGGCGTGCGACCGCAGCGCTACCCAACCGCATCCGGCCTCACCGCCACCGGCGAGCCGCACACCTTTGGTGCGCTCCTAAAAGCGAATCCGCACGGCCCAGCGCTGCCTGCATCGCATGCCGACACCCTCGACCTTGATTGCCTTTCATCGTCAGCAGTCGCCCGCGATGATGCCGTCTCTGCATGGCAGGCAGTCGCCTTGTAGCAGGTGTTTTGAGTCCAAGCGACTGCTGCAGTTTGCAGCAATCCTGCAAGAAGCACAGAGGGGGGTGGCCGCTCGGCTGCTCGGACGAGCAACAGATGAAGAAGACTCATGACTGTTTTTGAAACGCCTCGCATCGAATCTATCTCGGCAATTGCAGCTCGCTCCTGCAGGCGCGGTGCTGAACGAGGAGGCGGCGGAGGAGGCGCTGCTGGACAGGTGACTGCTCACGCCCACTGCTGCCCGCTGGTCGCTTCAACCCTGCAGATGCATTTTCTCTTTGCCTTCGCAGGCGCGGTGCTGGACGAGGAGGCGGCGGAGGAGGTGCTTCCCGCCGCCGGCCTGGTGACTGCTTCCGCCGACTACTACCCCACGGTCGCCATCAATGCGCTCATGCGCACGCTGCGGGACCCGGGCATGGCGCCGCACCATGCAGAGGTGGTCCGGGCGCTGTTCTACATATTCCAGGCGCTCGGGCTCAGCTCCGTGCCCTACCTGCCCAAGGTGTGTACGACAGGCTGGACAGCATGATACTGGCACAATAAAAGGACCCCATTACAAGATGTGGCACGGCGCCGCACCACGCCAGAGTCGTCCGCGCGCTGTTACACATCTTCCAGGCGCTGGGGCTGTCCTCTGCGCCCTACCTGCCCAAGGTGTGTACGACTGGCCTTTCAGCTGAGACAAGATGAGAGGAAAATCGCTATGAGTTCCATGAAGACAAGCCCCTTCGTCTCGGGACCCAGGCATGGCGCCGCACCATGCAGAGGTGGTCCGCGCTGCTCTACATCTTCCAGGCGCTCGGGCTCAGCTCCGTGCCCTTACTCCCCCGGGGGGGGGGGGGGGGGGGGGGTCCTTGCCTTGGGGAATAACGTCAGGCAGGCCGGTCAGAAATCCACGTAGAACAGGTAGCGGCTGAGCGGTTGTGGTGCCGATCAGTGCCTATATTTCACCGGAGCAGAGGTGAATGCAAGCAGCGTAGGTAGACACCCAAGTTGATCCGTGGGTTGTCAGATGCTGGCCGGATCTTTGCCTCGCCACTGGCAGCACTTGTTCTCGTGGCTGCCCTGCGGCACTTAGTGTTGGTGCTTACAGCATCGATGACGAAGCCAGGCTACCCATTCCAGCATGCTCCCTTGCAGCTGCCGGCGGCTTGCATCTTCGCATGCGCTTCTGTCTACATTGCATCAATATCAAAAGGGGGGCTCCGCTGCGTTTTACCGCCATGGTGGACAACAGCATGCGGCTGTGTTGTGCTGTCTGCGCCGCGCTGCTACCGCCATGCGTCCCATCACCAGCAACTGCGCTTCCCGCAGGTGATGCCGGTGCTGTTTGCGGTGGTGCGCTCGGCGGACGAGGCGCTACGCCTGTTCCTGCTGAAGCGACTCGCAGGGCTGCTGACGGTGCTGCGGCAGCACCTGCGCCGCTGGCTGCCCGACCTGGTGGGGCTGCTGCACGAGTTTTGGGGCGCGGGGCCTGGCGTGCTGCCGACGCTTCTGGAGCTGGTTGCCGAGCTCGCCAGTGAGCTATCCATCCCCCCTCGGATTGTTTGTCGTGTCTACTGCATAGCATGTGTCCCACCTGCTGCGCGAGTTCTGGGGCGCAGGCCCGGCCGTGCTGTCGACGCTGCTGGAGCTCGTCGCGGGGAATATATACGTACACACACTCAACATCGTGTGTGAAGACCTGTCAAGACAGCCCGAAACCTGTCAGTGCACCAGTCGTCCTGGTGAACCCTGCGCAAACTGCATTTTTTTTCCACTATATACATGGTGAAACTGACCTCGTCTCTGTACAGCGTCGCTACGCGATGACATCCGGGCGTACCTGCCGGAGCTGCTGCCGCGCTTCGTGTCGCTGTTTGGCGAGGCGGAACGGACCGGGGACTACCAGATGGTGGAGCCGGCGCTGGCATCCCTGGAGGCGCTGGGTCCCGCGCTGGAGGACCACCTGCAGCTGCTGCTGCCGGCGCTCGTGCGTCTCATCTGCCCAGGTGAGCACACAGCGCAACAATCTGGAATGTGCTAAACATGTGCACTGGAGTATGACGGCAGCGGCTGCCGGGAAGAGGCCGAGTCCGCAAGAGCCTGCACGAGAGCAGGAGCCTGAGCTCGGGCCAGAGCCAAGCACCCCCGGCTGCGATATCTCGGCTCCTCGCTCTGGCGCTGCCCTGGGCATCTAGAGGACCACATGCAGCGTTTGCAATCAACGAAGACGATGCAGACAAGAGAAACAACAGATTGTGCATGCACATATCTGCAGAGGCGGGCGTGGTGGCGACGCCAGTGGAGGTGCGGCGCTGCTGGAGCGCCTCGATGTTGCTGCCACAAAGAATCACGCTCTGAAAATTGCTTGCAAAGGGTTCACTCCTCAATGCACAGCGGCGGGGGTGGTGGCGACGCCGGTGGAGGTGCGGCGCAGCGGGCTGCGCTCCATGCGGCGCATGCTGCCGCGCATGCAGCTGGCGGGGCGCGCCTCCGCCATCCTGCATCCGCTCATCCGCGTCCTCGACGGCCCCTCGGATGAGCTGCGCCGCGAGGTGTGCTTGCCGTTGTTAGGTGCTGGCTGCGCAACAGCAACACGCCCTCGTTGCACGCCCTTGTCGCTCGCCAATCGTGCTGCTCGGGCTTGGCGGCAATACAATGGGCGCCCTAGTGCGCAACATCGCCGTAGCTGCCGCTGTTGAGAAGCGGCCCGCAATGTTCCGCTCGCGTGATCCATCGCCAAGTCCTGACGCTTGTGCTTCCCTGCCACCAGGCCCTAGACACCATCTGCAGCCTTGCGCTGGCGCTGGGTCCCGACTTTGCCGTCTTCTTCCCCACAATTCACAAGGTGCGCCTCTGTGGCTGTCTGCGTCAGATTGCACAAGGCTGAGCCGCATGCAAACCCTTCCAATCGATGGTTTTCTGGAGCGTTTACCCTGTGAGGATGACACTGCAGCTGTTGCAGTACGCCGACGCACACAGGGCCAAGGCTTGCGGTCGGCAGGATGGCCGCCATTCGCGCTGTGTCGTCAGGCGGCTTGGCCCAGTGGCAGCTCCCTGGGGCTGCATGCTGTAGACCATAAACCCTATAAGCAGACACTGCCTGCGATTGGGGCGCCAGAAGCAACCCAACGTGTTTGTTCATGAGGACATTCTCCCCTGGCACGATCTAGCTGAATGCCTCCACATGGCGGCCGAGAATGACAACGTGTTATGGATTTCTGCCACGCATGCAATGACGGCGCAGGCAATGCGGCACCTGCGCTTCCGGAGGCTGGCGGCCATGATGGGAGCTGCGGATTTCTGAAACATCAACATCCACTCACGGGAAGCCCTCGTGAGTTTCATACCGCAGGTGATGGCGGCACACAAGATGCGGCACCCGCGCTTTCAGAAGCTGGCTGCCAAGATGGGGCGAGTGGCGCCGCCCTGCATGGCCGACGACGCCGACTGGCGCACAGCCAACGGCTGGCTGGACGAGACCGACGTCCCCGAGTCCGACGCCTCCCTTCACGTGGCGCCCATGCCCGACTTCACACGTGAGTCACAACACCAAACCGAACGATAGAGAACCTTTTGTCATGGCGAGTAAAACAACCAACCAGCTCTTCGGCTGGACGAGACCGACGTCCCTAAATGCCGATACGTTCCTTCACGTGGCGCCCATGCCCGACGTCACACGTGAGTGCCAAAGCATGCAATGAACAGCCAGCATGACTTCTCACGCAAGCTCGTGGCTGGCGACGTACGCAAAAGCGGACTCCTTACCACAAATGGCGCCCATACCCGTTCACACATGATGCATGGCCGATCAATCATGTCTATGCAACACGCCTTGCTTATGGTCTCGTACCTACGATGGCAGAGCATGCGGTACAAGCAGCATGCGGTACAAGCAGCATGGATTCCGGATGGCCCTCATTCGTCGTCGCCATCGCGAAGTTTGCGCAATGCTGCCGTCTCAACCTGGCTGCGCAATCCGGCACTGTCTCAACAGTGCAGTCGTGTAGAACGTGGCGAGAGACTGCAGCATCTGAGACACTGTCCTCACATGCAAGGATCGGACTGCACTTCATATAGCACAAGCAGTTGCCAGGCTCGGTGCAACTGCCGCTGCCGCTGCCGCTGCCACACTGGGGGTCTACCTTTCGGCTCAGCATCGAGCTTAGTCCGCGGCTCTGAGCTCAATTTCTTACCTTGCGCTCCTGCAGGCCTGCATGGGATCTGCTGCGTGGCCTGCGCTAGCCTGCTCTCACGACACCTTGTGCAGCCATGGAGGTTGAAATGCTGCGCATGGACGAGGGAGCGCTGCACTGCGCCGCGCCTGAAAGTCCAGCCGACGGGCTGTCTCTGAAACCTAGTGCTTACCTTGTTCAAACCTGAGCTCGTATGTTATTGCCCCCTGATGCAGCGCCGGCGGTGGACGCGCTGCGAGTGGACGAGGGCGCGCTGCGCCGCGCCTGGGAATCCAGCCAGCGCTCCACCAAAGAGGACTGGGCGGAGTGGATGCGCCACTTTGCGGTGGAGCTGCTGCGCGTGTCGCCCTCTCCGGCACTGCGCGCCACCTACCCACTGGCCCAGGTGAGAAAACCCTATACTATCTCAGCAACCCTATGATTTCAATGTAGAAAGGATTCGCCGCGTTTCAGTTTAGCTGCTGTACGAGACGCCCCCGCCCATGGTGTGTGCTATCTACTAGCCGGCCCAAGTGAGGAACATGTCAGCCTCTATGTCAGTGGTAGTCTCCCCGCAATGATCGCTTTTGAGCTTTCGCAAGCAGCTGGCTCTGGTGCAAGAGCCGCTCACTGCTGCAGGGTGCACATTCTGGCGGCACACTTATCCTAAACCCTAAACTTTAAGCGTCTGAGGTGCTTCTGCCCTTGACACCTTCGCTCGTGCTGTGGAGGAAGGGTCGGCGCACCAGAGCCCCATTTGCACAGCGCTTGGAGTGCTCACTCGCCATCCGTGCATTCTTACAATTTCGCAGATGCTGCAGACGACACAGACACTCGACAACTCCTTCTTACGCCACGCAGATGCAGCCGGCGATGGCGCCGTACCTGTGTGCGGCGGGCTGCGTGTCCTGCTGGGCGGAGCTGGCATCTAGAACCTTGTGGATGCTACTCCAAATTCATGCACACCGCTGGCGGTCAACTGATGCACCAGCTGCTCTTGCATCCTACAGATGCAGCCGGCCATGGCGCGGGAGCTGTTTGCCGCCGGCTTCGTATCCTGCTGGGCGGAGCTGGAGCCCGGGCCGCAGGAGGCGCTGGTTCGATCGCTGGAGGCGGCGCTGGCAAGCCCGTCCATCCCGCCGGAGACGGTCACCACGCTGCTAAATCTGGCAGAGTTCATGGAACACGACGAAAAGGCGCTTCCCCTGGACACACGGTGAGCCCCTTACGCATATAAGGGAACAAAATATAAGGCCACTATAGTTTCCCCAGAGACGGGCATTACGCTGGTCCGCCTCACAACATGCTCCACGGACTCGGCTTCGTGGAGCATGATGAGAAGGCGCTGCCGCTGGACACCCGGTATGTGCCCTCCTCAGAAGCGGAGAAGCCACATCGGTGTGTTGTGATGTCTTTACAGATTGTCTCAGCACCACGCTGGTCTGCCTCGCCGAGCTTGTGGAGCGTGATGAGAGGGCGCTGCCGCTGGACAAGCTGTACGTTGGTGTCCCAATGCAAAGTGTGCTTGCAGACTGCCGAATGCTGACACCCATCAGCATTCGGCTGAGGCAAGGCGGTCCGAGGTCAAAGATTCATGCGCCTTGAGGTTTCAGCTGATAGCCGCAGTGCCTCTGCCGCGCAATTGTGCTCCCAACAGCCGTCGACCGAATCAGGACAGCTGCAACACGGTAACGCACAGTAAAGCATCGACCAGGCTGCATGACACTGAGGGACGCTGCATGACGGCGGGCGCGCTGGCGGGCGGATTTAGGGTTTAGGGTAGGACTGCCACGCCATTGCCAAGGCACTGCACTTCAAGTCGCTAGAGCTCGCAGGGGCGCTGCGGCCCAAGGCAACTGTGAAGCAAGACTTTGACATTTGCCGGCCCACTGAGCAAGGCGCTAGGCGCCGTGGCAAGTGTATGCATCCGCATAGTCGCTGCACAAGGAGATCTGGAACCCGCTGCCGGATTGCAATGCGCTGCGTTGTGTACGAAATTGGAATTGATGTACGGACGCCTGCTTCTACCAGGACGCTGGGCGCTCTGGCGGAAAAGTGCCACGCCTTTGCCAAGGCGCTGCACTACAAGGAGCTGGAGTTTGCGACCAACCCGCAGTCGGCGGTGGAAGCGCTCATCAGCATCAACAACCAGCTGCGGCAGCCGGAGGCGGCTGTCGGTGTGCTCACCATCGCGCAGCGCTCCCTCGCCATGGACCTCAAGGTGAGCGGAGCCTCGGCAGCAGCAGGTTCGACAGCAGTCGTGCTGTTTGAAACCCTAACCCCTAAACCCTGAAGTGAACAGAGATCACGGCACCTGGTCCGAAATAAGTGGATGATGGCAGTGTGCGCTCGGACTATCAGCTATAGTAGGGTTTAGGGTTTCAATGCATAGTGTCCAGCTGCGTGGGCGTGAATCTCACGTCACTCAATCGCCTCACGCGCTGCAGTCAGATCCATGACCTGAGGGATACAGACTTTACACTAATTTGTGCTGCAGATGAACACGCATGTCTTACAACCTGCTGACACCATGCATTGCCGCGTACTGCGCCGCGCCGGGGGCGTCTTTGCGTGAGGATTTGCCGCGGCGCATGAGTCAACTGCTTCTTGAGAACATACCCTTGCGAAGGTCGTACGCTGTGCTCCCTTCTGCAAATGCACAAGCCGTGGTACGAGAAGCTGGGTTTAGGGTTTAGGGTTAAGGCAGCGGTGGACGAGGCGCTGGGGCCCCACACAGGAGGAGGTGCCAAGAGAGCCGTAGTACCACACTGTTCCTCAATGCTGTTGCTCAATGCCGTTCCTCAGTACTGCTCCTCAATGCTGCTCCTCAAGGCCGTTCCTCAGTACTGCTCCTCAGTACTGCTCCTCAATGCTGCTCCTCAATGCCGCTCCTCTCCTGCAAGCACAGGAGTCCTGGTACGAGAAGCTGCAGCGGTGGGACGAGGCGCTGGAGGCATACGAGAAGAAGCACCGCTCCTCGGTGCCTGGCTCTCCTGCGGCAGTGGAGGCGGCCCTGGGGCGGCTGCGCTGCCTGGCGGCGCTCGCGGAATGGGACCGCCTGTCCATGCTGGCTCGCCAGGAGTGGCCTCGCGTCGACCCCCAGGTGTGCGCCTGAGAGTCTTCAGGTCATCGGAGACCGACAATACACAGAGAGCAAAGCATTCTGGGGGAGTGGGACCGTCTGTCCAGGCTGGCGCGCCAGGGTGGCATTGCGTCGACCCCAGGTGTGCGCCTGGAAGAGTTCTGGCTGTTTATGCGTGATAGGTGTCACTGACAGACCCCCAGGTGTGTCTGCCGCAGCCTGGCAGGCTGGCACCTGCTGCTGGTGCAGAGGGAACAGCATGTGCAGTGCATGAACTGCGTGGGGTTCTAAAACCCTAAACCCAGTGGCTGTGCCTGGCTCCCTGGCAACAAGGCTTGGGCGCCGGATTCCCGCTCCTTGTGCTCCCAGTGTGTCATGGATGACCTAAAGGATTTGCACGGTGCTGCAGTGTGGCGCTTCACCATGACCTCGGTGTTCTGGTGAGAACAGGCATCCACTTGCATCTATGCTTCATGCGACGGCACAGAACTCCCCGCGCGGGTGCAACATCCCCCAAAAATCGTGCAGAAGCTAACACTGTGCAGAAGATGACATTGTGCAGCAGATAAAACTGTGCACAATTCCCCAACAGCTACCCGCGCGGGTGCAAAATCGGGCGCCTCGCCGGAGCGGGAGCCTGGAATGCGGCCAAGTGGGAGGCCGTGGTTAGAGTTTAGGGTTTCGGGAGGCCGTGGGAGGCCATGGAGCTGCACGATAACATTCGTCGCCATCGTGACAATGCAAATGCCATTCTGATCCAGAGCCTTGCTGTGATACCACAGGTGCGGCGGGAGATGGCGCCCATTGCGGCGGCGGGAGCCTGGAACATGGGCCAGTGGGAGTCTATGGGGCAATATGTGGGAGCCATCGAGCCCCACCGCGCCCCCAGCACCTCCGCAACCGCCTTTCTGCGTGCGGTGCTGGACGTCCACTGCGCCGACTTCCGCTCTGCGAGAGGTGAAGCATGCATGCTCCCTGATGACTGACGACACATCTGCCGTGTCACGAAGAAGAGGCCGCACCGCCCAGCACCTCCGCAACCGCCTTCCGGCGCTCAGCGCTGGATGTGCACCGTGCCGATTACCTCTCTGCTCGCAGTGAGCTGTTGGGCGTCTGTCTAGCACGCGTGTGATACCACGTCACAGATAGCAGCTATAGCGAGCTCGTGCTGGGGCTGACATGTGGAACTTGCACAGCGTGTCTTGCTGTCGGCAGTGTGCCGGCTGCCTGCTGGTTGCTGCACTTGGAGCTGGTAATCCACATGTCGGCAGTTATCAATCGGGCTCGCCGGCTAGTGTCTCACCTGCTCCCTCCGACCTGCATTTGAGCAGATATGAGAAAACCACACTGGGGTGGGTGATACTGCTGGAATCGAACAGCATTCTGGGCAGTGGTGACAGTCATAGACTGTCACCACTGGCCAGGGCAGTTTTTATCAAGCACACGTATCAATGGGCTTGACGCCATTCATCGCTGAGCTTTGTGCTGTCTCCTGGTATCTTGCAGCCAACCTTATCTGGGCGCAGAGCTGCTAGGCTAAACCCTTAACCCTGAAACTGGCGGCACAGGTTGGTGACACCATATAACACCATGTCCAGCAAGCTCAAGTAGCTGTAATTCTCTGCAGCCAGTGTGGAGCAGGCACGAGAGCTGCTGGGCATGGCGCTGGCGGCGCTGGTCAGGACTCCCACCCCTCCACTTCACTCCTACCATTGGACTAGCCTTCTGACATGGAACTGACTGTTGAAACCTGTGCATGCGCGGCCGACGTGGACGAAGCGCGGGAGCTGCTGGGCACGGAGCTGGCGGCGCTGGTGGGCGAGTCACCTCCACTCCCGCTGCTGTTTTGGCCTCAAACATCAAACCTGACTGCCATCGCCTTGTCGTGCAGCCAACGTGGACAGGGCGCGGGAGCTGCTGGGCACGGAGCTGGCGGCGCTGGTGGGGGAGAGCTACGAGCGGGCCTACGGAGACATGGTGCGAGTGCAGCAGCTCACCGAGCTGGAGGAGGTCATCCGCTACTCCCAGCTGGGCGCCGACTGTGAGTCGCTTTTCTGTTGCTCAGAATTTTAACGATTTTGTGTACAGTATGAGGCTTCAGCGGGAGGTCATCCGCCGCTCCCAGCTGGGCGCCGACTCTGAGTTGCTCTTCTGCGCAGAATCATAACCTTTTCGTGTAAAGTATGAGGCCTCAGCTCACCGAGCTGCAGCAGGTCATTCGCCGCTCTCAGGTGGGCGCCGACTGTGCCTCGCCTTTCTCTGGCGCATTTTGACTGTCACTTTTGCCTCGTGGGAGTGTCATTCAAATCAAGACACATGGCAAAAGTTCCTGGCAGCATGCTTGCTTTCCCGAACTGGCCGCATTGCATCATCTGCATGAAAAGTTGTGCGCGAGATCATCGGGGTGTAGAGTGTTAGATGCATAGAGTGTTAGATGAAGGCCAAATGTCATCAACTATTGAGCGAGTGAGCCTGACGACGCTCGCACAAGAGGGATGGCCCCAGCTGCAGGATGCCCCCTGTGGCATGCTTTGAACCTTCTTGGGGCTTCTTCTCACTTTTGTAGAGTTCTGTCCAAGATGCGATGCGTGCATCCTGCAGCTGGGTAGCGTTGAATCGGACAATACCATTTTATTCTCATACGGAGGGACGGCAAGATGTGGGGGGCGCTGGCGCAGGACACATGGCGCACTTGTCTGCAATCCAGTACTCTCCATGTGGCAAGTCGACTAGCCAAGGAGCACAGTATCTCACACTCGTTGTGCTGCCGCCTCACGCCTTCAACCTTGATCCATCACAGACGAGCCGCAGACGGCGGAGATGTGGGCGGCGCTCACGCGTGAGACGTGGCGCGCGCGGCTGCGCGGCGTGCAGCGAAACGTGGAGGTGTGGCAGGCGTTGCTGAGCGTGCGGGCGCTGGTGCTGCCGCCTGCACAGGACGTGCACACCTACCTCAAGTTCTCCTCCCTCTGCCGAAAGTCCGGCCGTGTCAGGTGCGCTAAACCCTCCAGCTCATGTGAACTGACAGGATGCTGTGTTGTCACAGCGGTGGCTCTCGTTTACGATGGAGATGTCGAACCGCTCACGTGTTAACTGCAGCTGCAGGCAGAGCCGGCGGGTCCTTGCTACGGTATGATCCGGCTGATGCCGGGCGAGCCTCGCACATCATTTCCTCACTTTTAACCCCTGCATACGTCACAAACTCCTCAACGCCTGCAACTGCAGGCAGAGCCGGCGGGTGCTGGTGAAACTGCTGCGCTACGACCCGCTGACGCTGTCCGAGCCGGGCTCCCGCGGCTATGGCTCCGGCAGCGGCCAGCCGGACGTCATGTTCGGCTTCCTCAAGCATCTGTGGCACACCGGCGAGCAGTCGCAGGCGCTGCATCGGTGCGCCCCGTCTCTGCTGACAGGGCGGTCATTGCGACAACATGGATACGCGATCGCACAGCCTGTCATTCCCAGGCCGACCGCAGACCACATGTACTGACCATCGGAGACTGTCCTTTGATCTTGTGGTCGGGTGCACCCGAGCTTGACTGGGATCGTCATTCCCGTGCCAGCTGTAACACTGTTTTGCAGCTCCAGCTTTGCATAAGGCTGGTCGTAACAGTCCATTAAAACCCGGGATTTTGGCCAACTGTGTTCGTCGTTTTGAACCACAAAAACATCCATGTATCATCTTCCTTCCATGCTACTGGGCCTGGAGCACAAGGCGACCCAGCTGCCAGTGGAGCACGCTGGCTCCCGACCCGCAGCCCTCAGTGGTCCATTTCCAACGCTCGAGCTACTTATCGTTCTGCCAGGCTGCGGAACCTGGTGCATGAGGCGGAGCAACTCGACGTACGAATGCACCGGGCTCGGCCAACGAGTTCGGGGTGATAGATACATCATGGCGGATTCGACAAATGTCCGTCATATGTGCATCATTCCTCGCAGTCTGCGGGACCTGGTTCACGGTTGGACCAGTTGCCAGTGAAGCACGCTCAGCCGGACGCAAAGAAACCTTTCACAGTGACAAAGCCATGGTGTGCCAATGATTGTTCTTCCACAGGCTGCGGGATCTGGTGCACGAGGTGGACCAGCTGCCGGTGGAGCACACGGGCTCGGACGCGGCGGCGGCGCTGCCGCGCGTGAGCGGCCGCCCTGGCTCCGCGCTCATGGCCGCGTCCGCCACGCCAGTGGACGCGTATCGGGCGCCGCTGCTGGCGCGCGTGCACCTCCGCCTGGGCCTATGGTCCTGGACCGCCGAGGTGGGAACCTCGAGTTTGGGAACCTCGAGTTTGGAGTGGTGCCCCGTTTCGTTCTGGGAACGCATCTGGGACCACACTTGCAGGCGCCTGCTTACAACAACCCTGTAGGAGGTGATTCGTGGCGTCTCGGCGGCTCCAGTGGCGAGATTTCAAATTGCAGCGAAGCAGTGCAGTGCACGCGGGTGTGACAGGGAGGGCGCCGGGCTAGGGCACACCTTCATGTTTGACAAGTTGCTAAGATGCAATCACAGCTGTGACAATGGGAGGAACCTGCAGGAGCTGTGCGAGGAGGTGATAGAGGAGGTGCTGAACCACCTGCGCACGGCGACGGACACCGCCCCAGGGTGGGCCAAGTCCTGGCACCACTGGGGGCTGTTCAACCTGGCGCTACTGGGTCACCATGCCGCGGCGCGAGACGCCGCAAAAGCGCAGGCGCATGTGGCGCCGGCGGTCGTCGGCTTCTTCCGATCCGTGGCGCTCGGCCAGTCCGACGGTGCGCCTACGTTTCTGGAGGGCAGGTCACTGGCACGCATCTGCCGGCCGTGCGGTGCAACGCGAGGGTGCACGTGCATGTGGCGCCGGCGGTCGTCGGCCTCTTCCGCCTCGTCGAGCTCAGCCAGCCCGATCGGTGCAGCCATCCATTGTCTTGAAGCAGCGCAGGCTGCTAACTGCAGCCGACACAGGGACCTCGGGATAGCTTATGAAGATGGCTCGCCCTGGACCACAAGAACTGAACCGTCTTGTGCATCTGCCACCGTGGTGTTATGAGCGCGGAAACTCGATGATGAAGGTCCGATGATGAAAGTCTCACTGGGTTTGTGGTGCAAGGTATTGTCTGGGCGCGTGTGCATGAGCTGCTGGCAGCGCGCAGCCTTGAAGCGCAGCCTTGAAGCGCTGCTGCCCACTTCAGGCTCCAATACGTGCCCTCACATAGCGCTCTACCGCAAAACCTCCGCCATAGTCAGCCTGGCAATCACAAGCTGGCTGGCATATGCAGTCACTGCAGTCTACTACACAGCACAATTGCAACCACTTTCCATAATGAAAGCCTCACAAGCGGTTCTCTCGCTTGCGCAGGCGGCGCCGGCAGCGGCGACAGCCTGCAGGACATTCTGCGCATCCTGACGCTGTGGTTCAACCACGGCGCGGCGGCAGATGTGGAGGCGGCGCTGCAGGACGGCTTCAGTCGCGTCTCCATCGACACCTGGCTCGTCGTCATCCCCCAGGTGAGGCAATCAGGAGCAGCGAGATAAGAACAAGGGAAATAAGTGAATTAAGTGCAATAAGAAAACAGGTTTGAAATGAAAATCGCAGAATGCAGACGCGGAGGCGAAGCTGCGGGACAGCTTCAGCCGCCTCTGCACTGACACCTGGCTCATCTTTCATCCCCCAGGTCATGTGACATGAACATGGGAGCAATCTCATGGCTGTCGAGATACGCGATGGTGCAAATCGGGAAGTATGCAGCGTGCTGGACCCCAGACGATGAACTGCCCTACTCGTGTGCTGCCCCACACATGTCGACGGCGTCCATCGGCTGGTGTCCAGTGCTTTCCAATAACAGATTCAACGCCGTGTACCAAGCCACACTTCAGAGATTCTGACGCTGCTGTGGTCGAGACCATAGGCCCTGAGGCGGCCCACAATTCTTTTGCGCAGATGATCGCGCGCATCCACACGTCGGTGGTGCCGGTGCGGCGGATGATCCACGGCCTGCTCATCCGCATCGGCCGCCACCACCCGCAGGCGCGTCTCTGCCTCTGATACTGCGCATCTGTCTTGTTCTGACTGGAGCGTTTGTGAGCGCGCGCAGTAGAGTTTATCGCGATAGGGTTTAGCAGGAACGCACACTGTATTCCTCGCTGCTAGACACATGCGTGCGCGGCAGCTCAATCAGCAGCGCCCCTGCAGTTGGCGCCCCAGGGAGGGGCCGCCGTCACGGCGCCAGTGTGGTCTGGTATGGAGGATGATTCGATGCTGTGCTTCTCTATACGTTGACTCATTGCAACGAGCTCGCCCAGACAAGGAGTGCACGACACTCCGCCAGCTTCCTGCCAGACCTTGCGCAGCTGCATGAGGTGGCTGCTGCTCGCATATGCACCACGACGCAGCATCCTTCCTGCTTATGCATCGCCCTCGCATGTGCGCTCCGACAGCGTTGATGGGGTCCCTACCCTAAACCCTGCAGGCGCTGATGTACCCGCTGCTGGTGGCGTGCAAGTCGCAGTCTACGTCGCGGCGCGCCGCCGCTATGGCCGTTGTGGACAACGTCCGGCTGCACTCCGCAACCCTCGTGCAGCAGGCGCAGCTGGTGGGCGCATTCTGGTGGTTCTCATCCACTTAGGGTTTAGGTTTTAAGGTTTAGGGTTTGGGTTGCTACCATGCGCCCAGACTGTCACATCCGTTGATCACCCGCTGAGTTTGTGGACCACGTGCAGCTGCACAGACTTAACGAGATGGGTCCATGTTCACGGTAGAGCCCTGTTGCCAAGTTGCGGCCTCGGTCATTTGCCCGGCTGCGAGGTGCTCCGTGCTGCCTGCTGCACACGCCGGGGCTTGGGCGGGGTGCAGCAGGAATGCCACTGCAGCGGCGACTTCTTTGGTCGACCCTGTCCTCCTGCACGACAAGCCTTGCAATCCTACACCCAGGAAGCGTTTCCCATTCCTGACAGTCTGGAGTGTCACCCGATTTATGACAATCTGAAGCGTCGCTCATTCCTGACAACAGGTGAGCCAGGAGCTCATCCGCATGGCCATCTTGTGGCACGAGATGTGGCACGAGGCGCTGGAGGAGGCGAGCAGGCTGTACTTCGGCGAGTCCAACGTCCCCGGCATGCTGGCGGTGCTGACGCCGCTGCACGACATGATGGAGAAGCTGGGGGCCACCACCCTCAAGGAGATCGCCTTCGTCCAGGTGCGGAGTTGAGGGTTTAGGGTTTAGGGTTCTGCAGAGTCTTCGACAGTGCATGAGAACTGCGCAGTCTCTGGTCACGGGACTAGATGTGCTCAAAGCACGCGATGCCGCCGCACGATGGAGAGGACATGGACGTTGGAGGCAATCGTGTCTGTCCAGGTGTGGGTTTCATGCGTTGTGTCTGGGAGATACCGCTTCTGGGCGTCTTTGCTCATAGCACGAATTTCACATGCATGACACAAAGGTCAGGGAAGACAACTCCCTCTGCGGGCTACGCCGCAGGCCTCGAGATCGAGGGTGTTGAGAGTGTCAGCTGCTGTCAAAGCCGATGACTGAATGCGCAGCAGCGCGGCTTGAATGCAGCATTGACGTCTGCGTCGTTGGCGTCAATCTGTGTGGCTTGTGGAGGAGGCGATCGTCCGCAAAGCACTCCTGCTCGACAAACCCTGTGTCAAACCCTAAGCAGAATGAAACAGTCCATCACCGTGAACGTCAAATTAGCAACGCAGAATGCCACCTCAAGTTTGCAGGCAGACATACGGATGGGCAGTGCTGCGACAGTCCTGCATCGCACCAGTATGAGATGTGTTAACTGTTCTACAGCATCATTTCAATATGCTGTAGACTGCGGCCACTTCGGGTTTGGGAAAGATTACAGCAACCTTACCCAGCCAACTAAATTCTATACGTGAACATAAGGGTAAAATGATATCTTATCCACAGATGCTTACAGGCGACCGGGCGGGAGGTGCTGGTTGCGGGGGAGTGGTGCGGGGGTGTCGTGTATTGGTCGCCTCAGCATGAAGACCCTCAGAAACTTGCCGACACACAGACGAACTTTCAAATGCACATGAAAATGCAGCAGAAGCCAATATGCGATCAGGCGTGCGGGCAGCAACACAGCGGGACACGAGCAGCGACTACAGCGGCGATCTCACACACACCGTCCACGCGCGGCTGTGGTCGTCTCTCACGGAAGCGCTCTGCCAGCAGTCTAGTCTACTGATGCGACCTCGACGAATCTATGCAGGCATATGGGCGGGAACTCACAGAGGCGGGAGAGTGGTGCCGAAAGTACCGCATCTCCAAGAAGGACAGCGACCTGCACCAGGCTTGGGACCTGTACTACCACGTCTTCAAGCGCATCAACAAGCAGCTGCCGCAGCTCACCACGCTGGAGCTGCAGTATGTGGCGCCCGCCCTCGTGCGCGCGCAGGTGCGGAATGGTTCCACACCCTCCCATGAGCAGCGCCTGCCCGGGCAACTGCATCTTTCGTGGAGCAGCTGTCTCGGCTGGCACCGCCACAGCCTGGAGCGGCTGTCTGCGTGGGATGTGGGGTCGCACGCCGAATTTGCAGCAAGCTGTCAGAGTTGCTGGCAAGCCATCGGGGCCGTTGGGATTCTTGAGGGTTCGATACTGTCGACGGCTTCTCAGCAGTACGTAGCGACAATGTCAGGATGCATGCTTCCACTAGAGCTGGCAATGCCTACAGATGGCGATGCCAGGCAACTGCATCGGAAGCCAGTGACAGTCGCGCCCCATACATACTTTTTGTTGAGACTCACGCCTTGCCACTACTGCTGCAGGGCCTGGAGCTGGCGGTGCCGGGCACTTATCTCATCGGGGAGCCGGTGGTGACCATCGCAGCGTTCGCGCCGCAGCTGCATGTCATCACCTCCAAGCAGCGGCCACGCAAGCTGACCATCCACGGCTCCGATGGCGCCGAGTACATGTTCCTGCTCAAGGGGCACGAGGACCTGCGCCAGGTGTGCCCTTTGTTTGCTACGGATTCTGATCCCTGTCCTGAGGCTGGGACGGCGCCGAGCATATGTTTCTGCTCAAGGAGCACGAGGACCTGTGCCAGGGCACTGTACTCGAAATGCGTGTTGACGCCCCTAGCTTTGATTCCTGAGCTCAAAAGTCATTTTGGAGCAGCGGCACTGATATGATGTGTTTGCCGATTGAGCCGTGACGACATGCAGCGGCTGTGCTCCGCATGATTTTTGCAAATGTCCTCAGAGAGTTTCCGGACGTGTTTCTATTCACCTCCAGCAAGTTTCCTGGCCAGTCGAGCTGTGCCAGAGCCGCATCAAGCGACGCAGCTCAGCTGCGCTGGTGCCACTCTAAACCCAAAACCATAAACCCTAAACCCAGCGGCAAAGCCGTGTTCCGTCACTGTGGATCGAAGTCACCTAGCCGACAAAACTGCAAAGCCGTCCCCTGTTCTGCCAGCTGCACACTGATGGAAATCCCTCCCTACGTTCAGGACGAGCGCGTGATGCAGCTGTCACGGCAACGACCGGCCGACATCGCACAAAAGTCATGCTGGATCGACACTTGAGCTGAAGGCTTGCTCAATGCCACAGGACGAGTGCGTGATGCAGCTGTTCGGGTCTGGTCAACGCGATGCCAACGACCGGCCGATTGCCGATAACAATTTTGCTGGATGTGACACGTCATCTCAACCTCAAGACGAGCTCACGTTCTTCCTGTGTATCCGCTAGGACGAGCGCGTGATGCAGCTGTTCGGGCTGGTCAACACGATGCTGGCCAACGATCGCGCGACGGCGGAGCGGGACCTGTCCATCGCGCGCTATGCTGTGATTCCACTGTCGCCCAACAGCGGGCTGATCGGCTGGGTGCCCAATACCGACACGCTGCACGCCCTCATCCGCGAGTACCGCGACGCCCGCAAGGTGTGTTCCCATGCAAATCATCTTTTGGTTCCCATGCAAATTATATTTTGGTTCCGTCGAGGCACGGCAGCAGTGAGCTGTGTACATCTTCCTGCATTGTTCACTGTGAGCACATCCTGAAAGCGTCTGAGCGTCGGTTTTTTTGAGCTCATAGCTGTGTGTTGCCGTCAACCCTGCACACTGGCCACGAGCAAAGGTGCCACAACTGTAAGCGTCAGCTGATGCTGGCGGGCATGCTGGCGACACGGACTCCAAACTCCTCCCTGTATTCTCGTCCATCGACAGTCAACTGTGTGCAAGCGCCGCTGAACGTGGAGTATTCGCTGGTGCTGGGCGTGGCGCCAGACTACGACCACTTGCAGAAGTCGAGTATAGGACTTGGGGGACATGCCGGATGACAAGCCGTCTGCTCTTTAACCATAGGTGCCGCTGAACGTGGAGCACCGGCTGATGCTGGGGCTGGCGCCGGACTACGACCACCTGACCGTCATCCAGAAGGTGGAGGTGTTCGAGCACGCGCTCGACACGACGAGCGGCGACGACCTTCACCGCGTCATGTGGCTCAAGTCCCGCTCCTCTGAGGTGCCCGCCTCTATTTTTCTCTTCAGTGCCTCAATTCAACAACTCGCCTATGGACTGTTGACCAACCAACTCGACGCCACCAGTGGCGGAGATCTGCACCGCCTCGTGTGGCTCAAGTCCCGCTCCTCCGAGGTGCGTTGCCGCCTCTCTGTGATGAGTTCGTTTCCGGCAACCATTGCAGACAATCTATTACTCAGAATCGTTCATGCTAGTAAGGACCTACCCTGCGTCGTGTATTTCAAGTTCTGCTGCTCCGAGGTGTGGTGTTGGTCCTGAAATGGCCAGCTTGTTGACTTTCATAGAGACAGTCAGCGAGATTGGGTTGCGACCTTCACCGCGTCATGTGGCGCACAGAAGCTCCCGCATGCTCTGTGCAAGCCAGGGCACAACTGGTGTCTTCTGTCCTGTGCACAATGGACTGATGATTCGCAGCAGTGGCATGACTTGCACGCAGGCTGTGGCCCATATTCGTGTTGTGAGTAAAGCTGCGGCGGCGTGCATGTGCTCCACGACCACGACGAGGGGCTGCACTCTGCAGCAGCCAGTTCTCCGTCATCCTCGTTGCAAGACTTGGCTCTCTCGCCTCCCGCAGCATGATGTGTGGCCACAGGCGCGGCTGGAGCAAAACCGCAGCACGGGCGTCAAGAGTCTGGCGGGCTACCTGCTGGGGCTGATCCTTGTTAAACCTTTACGGTTTGCTTCTAGCTGCAGGTGTAGCTGGAGTGGCGCAGGGCCTACACGCGGTCTACCGGCATGGTGGGTCACCTGCTGGGGCTGTCCTTCTTCGACAATGCAAACACAACACTAACACTCATCGCAGGTGTGGCTGGAGCGGCGGACGGCGTACACGCGGTCTACCGGCGTGATGTCCATGGTGGGCTACCTGCTGGGGCTGGGGGACCGGCACCCGAGCAACCTGATGCTGGACCGTTACTCGGGCAAGCTGCTGCACATCGACTTTGGCGACTGCTTCGAGGCGTCCATGCACCGCGAGAAGTTCCCCGAGAAGGTGTGCCCGCCTTTCTTTGATCGGTAGGCCCGGGTGCTGGCGATGAGTTTGCAAGCTAAAACCTACTTTCGACCTCGAGGATTTGGCCTGTGGTGCCTGCCTGTGGTGCCTCGCTCGATCGCAATCAAACAGGGTTTACACGGTATTCTGGAATCTGCAAGTCAAGGCTGGGCTGCACACGTGGTGTGCAGCTTGGCTGCAGCATCTGACGCCTCACTGCGCTGCCAAGTCCTCATCACACATCGTATGCAGCTGACTCCTTGGCTTGCAACAAAAACACACATGGTGCACTCTTGCCGTTGATCTCACCAGGGTTACACCATGCTTGAAGGACGTCGCGCACCCTTACATTCCCCTGTACGCCGACTCCAGTATCTCGATTTCGAAGTCTAACGCAGCAGAGCAGCTGCCCTTCCGGCTGACACGCATGATAATGTCGCCAGCAACAAAAGACTGCCGCAAAGGTTCATTCCGAGGCATATGCCTGATCCCGTGTAAAGTCAGCCGCTAGGCCGCACAGGAGCCCTTCCGGCTGCCACGCATGCACGCTGACAGCTTAAAAGTCTACCATTCCTCCATTTTTGCGTCGCGCAGGTGCCGTTCCGGCTGACGCGCATGATGATCAAGGCCATGGAGGTGTCCGGCATAGAGGGCAACTTCCGGTCCTCCTGCGAGGAGACAATGCGGGTGCTGCGCGGCAACAAGGAGTCCGTGATCGCGATGCTGGAAGCCTTTGTGCACGACCCGCTCATCAATTGGCGCCTGCTCAACACGACGGACACTGCGGACGCCGCCGGCGTGGACGCGCAGCTCAACAGCATGCAGGTGGGCAGGACATCAACAAGTGCTCTGCCCAGATCTATAGGAAATGACGACACAAGCGAAACTTCAAATGCCGCCGTCGTGGACGCAGCTCAGTAGCATGCAGTTTCAGACTCTTAAGCCTACCCACCTGCATTCTCGAGGTGACCGGACTCAGCAGAGTGCATATAGCATGCGCAGCTGGGACATGCACGTGTCGTTTGCCTACGCATTTTTGTTGTCTACTTGACTGCGTCAAGCGCTGGCTGTTGTGTATCCAACGCTCCATTGCCAACACGGCTTGGCCACACGTGTGGCAGACACGGCAGTACAACGTGAGGCACAAAGCATTTGACGCTTGGGTCAAGGGCGTGCTGCGTTGTTCATCTCGGCTTTGCCAATGGCTGCAGGCACGCGAGCTTTGCTCGGAGGCACATGTCTGATACCGACATAAACCCTAAACCCTAAGCCCTCGAATGGGTTGTGTGAAATTGGTGCAGCGGGTTGCACTACACTGTCGAAGGCACTTTATGCCCAAGCCACCGATCCCACTGCTTCACAGGACGCCACAAACACCAGCCTGCTGGACGGCTCGGCGGCGGAGGCGGCGCGAGCGGCGGCGCCCACTGGCGGCGTTCCTGCACCCGGCGGCAACAACGGCCCTGCAGCGGCGGCGCCGCTGTCAGGGGAGATGCCCAGCCCGCCGCACCGGGAGGCGCGGGAACGGGAGCTGCTGCTCGCCTACGGCGAGCTCGGCGATGCGCGAGACGTGAGTGTACAATGTCTGAAATAGTGTCTTCTGATTAACAAGGCATTGCCAAGCAGGGAGGAGAAGCAGGGGCTGCTGCTCGCCTATGGCGAGCTCGGCGACGCGCGAGACGTGAGCACTGTTCATGTAGCATCGACGACTCCTGGACGACAGCAGTACGTAATGACCCCTGCGAGATTCCCCTTGGCGTCAGCGGTGCCTCAGCATTCCACAGGCCTTGCGCCGTGCAGCAGCCTCTGCAGCCTTTTGAATACGCTCCCTTACCAACTGGTGTGACTGCTGCAGGTGCTGAACGAGAGGGCGGTGGCGGTGATGTCACGCATGTCGGACAAGCTGACGGGACGCGACTTTCCCGCCGAGCTGCGCAACGGCGCCGACTTCGACTCCATACCCGTGCAGGTAATCCCTTATGTCAGTCTGTCGACTTCTCGCTTTGCGTCTAGACGCTGAGCGCTGTGCCAGGGTTTGAAGTGTCCGTGGCGCATGCTTGAACTTGCGCAGCCCGGCGTCAGGCAGCCTGCCAAATGCTGCACGTTGCCTTGTGCTGCAGCGGTGGCTAGGGTTAGGGTTCAGCCTAAACCCATCGCAGTCCGCTGCTCACGTCTGCTGCTGTGTCGGCAGTGATGCAGCACAATTCTCAGCCTTTTTCCCCGGCGTGGCATGAAACTTTTGCACTTTGCTACGCAGGTGGAGCGGCTCATCAAGTCGGCCACACTCGCCGAGAACCTCAGCGCCAGCTACATTGGCTGGTGAGCACTGGCTTTCTTTATTTTAATTTCTTTATTATTTTTCAACCTGCTGACGCCGTTCATGGCAGGAGTCCTTGCCGCTCATATGTGTCCCACCACAGCATCGTACACCTTCCGCAGCCTTTTTTCAACGCATGTGTATGTACTGCAGGTGTCCTTTCTGGTGAGGGCGGGGGAGGCACACAGCGCTACCGGTTGCTGGCGCCGCGGGGGTGGCGCACCAACTAGTATCCGGGTGCAGTTTCCCGGTTCGAACAGCTGCGCAGCAGCGCTGGACAACAATCCGTCTTCCGGACCGCGCCTGCGGTCTGGCAGGGCTTAGAATAGCGGCAGCTGGTGGTCTTGAAGGTAGCGTCCAGAGAGAGCGTCCGTCTGAAGGCCGTGGTCTTGCGCCCACCACAGATGGTGGCGGGCAGCCGGCATTGTAGAGTCTGCCGAGGTGTTCTGTTGACCTTCGTGGTGTCATGTGTTTTATTGTCGGTAATTTGGTGCGAATCTTGGCGCAGAGCAGGGCTACGGAGCTGCTCGCATCAACAGCCTGCTCCCGCCCGCGCCCTCAAATCTCCACAATCTCGGAGATTCTGCGCTACTCACCAGCTTCAGCGCAAGGCAGCTTGCATATTCAGGTTCCCAAGACGACGTCACCGCAAGATCGTGGAGAGAACCTGTGATCAAGAGCGCAGCGGTGTCCCTGCCTGCAAACTCCACTTCACGGCTCGTCTGACTCGCTGCACGATGCCGACGTTCGCTTGCACTCAAAACCACGTAGCCCAGCATCCCGGAGGTGGGACTGATGAGCATCTTCAACCTCCTCAGAGCGCCTCATTCCAATACTGCTCGTGCGGTTTCCCACTGACACTTTCTCGGCAACATGCTTGTTGATGCTGGCGGCGACGTTGATGTCACTAGCGCCGTGACCATTAGTCGACGTGCTCAACTCCAGCTTGCAGTGCATGTGGATCTGGCTTCACAACGTGTGATACGATCGGTCCCGATCTGACCGAACACGTCTTTCAATGCAACAGCAAGCCGCCCTGCGCTCACAACACCCCGCTGCCCTCCGGCGGGCGCGTCAGCAGCAGGCACCCGCGGCGGCAAGCCCACCGCTCGTATTCGGACGCCTCCTTCAGAGCAGCTCGCCTGCACAATGCGGCGCCAGCGAGCATCGGCGACGGCAGTGCACGCCGGCCCGACGCGGCAGGCGCAGAAGGCAGCAGACTCCGCCAAGCAGGTGATCCATCGGTCTCTACCTATGCAGGCTGGGATCGCTGTACCCGTTAGTGATGTGAGTGACACTTTGTGAGTAACACTTCAATTGCAGCAACGATAGGGCCATCTTCACGATCACACGATGCGTGTGATTGCAAACCTCAAACCAGTCTCCATTGACTTGACAGCGCCCGCCACGAGCAACAAGAGCAAGGGAGGCTCATGCAATCGCAAAACCACATATCGAAGGGTGCCATTGAATGTCGCAGGAGGGCCAGAGCCTCATCGACGGCCTATTTGCGGCGCGCGAGCGACTGCTGGAGCGGGGGGTCAAGCCCGGGGACATCGCACTGCAATGCGGACTCATAGGCGTCACGCTGGGCTTCCTGTTCCAGATCACCCACAACGTCGGCTTCCTGCCGGTGCGCTGCCACATGCTGCGTTGCGTCAAAGGCAGCCACTACATCAGCAGCTAGTACGCGTCAGTTGCTGCTTCACGGTGAAATTTGGAGCACAGAGCGGCCCAGCCAAGAGTGGAGTGTTCCTTATCCCCAATCACCTCTGATACCAGATCTGAGGTGTATGTTGTGGTTTGATTGTGCAGAAATACGACGTGTGGGCCTTCAACCTGGGGCCTTTCCCTGAGGCCGGCACGGTGAGCCTCCTGCTTCGGCCGGACACGCCAACATGCTCCCGCCACCCTGCTCCTTGTCACAGCCTCGGCTGGCCTAGTGCTCTGCATCAGGTCTCGCTGGGTCCTGTGTGTGGCGCCGGTTCTTCTGCAGCGCCAAATGCGCGAGAATCGATAAGGCACTGACTGGGGACACGAGGCACTGACTGGGGACTCAATCGACTCGCAGATCCCCATCGTGTTGGCGCCCATCTGGCTGCTGTACGGCTACCTTGCGCCGATCCTGGACGAGTATGTGAACGACGAGGACGTGGCCACTGCACAGTGAGTGACCGGGCCGGTCTTCCAAGCTGGCACCTGCAACATGTTTCAGACGCACGCTCGCGCATCACAGATTCACAACTCTGTGCAGCAATGCGTCGCGTGCGACAGCGTGCCCGTGGAGCGGTGCTTCGTGATGTCACAATGACGCAGACTGTTTGGACACTGAGACAGGATGATGCATTGCCTGGAACGATCATGATTACGTAAGCGTGTGTCGTGAGACCCCGCATGTGGCACCGCAGGGAGCGGGCGTCCAACCTGCCGTTCGTGCTGCTGTGCTGGGGCATGCTGGCAGCACAGTTCCTGCTGAGTGACGTCCTGTACCAGGCACGCCCTTGCCCCTGTAATATGCGCTGTACAGTCTGAAGGGTTTCGCTGTACAGTGTTTTTGGCATGAGACTGTGCGCCATCTGCGTGGAGGCAATGTCACGGCAGTCCTGGCATCAACAGATGCAGGTATATGGGCATTCGGCTGGCGCTCCACTGTGTCAGGTCCATGACTTGCTCAGAGAAGCATGATGTACACCGAGGCCTCATACGGTGGATGTTGACGTGGACGAGCTGCCGTGGTGCAGGTCGGGCAGCCGCACTGGGTCTGCCACGCGGCGCTGTTGCCGTTTGCCGCAGCCATCTGGAAGGTGTTTGATGGCACCAAGGACGGCGCTGTGCTCGCTGCGCTGCTCACGGTACGGTAATTGATGCCCTGGAGTTCACTTCACGGTAACATTCGCCTCGCGCTTTTGCTGTCGCTGCTTCCAGCATGCCTCTCCACACCTTCCGACAGCCAACCTGGTCGGCAGCACGTGCTACCATTGATCATGGGGGCATGCGCTTGGCACTGCGGACGCGGCACACCTTCCTGGCTGGTCGACAAACTGGCGAACCGTGCGCTGATGTGCTGGTTGCAGGTCGGCGCGCCCGCAGGCGAGATGATCATCGTCAACTTCCTGGGCCTGTGGCACTACGAGCGCCCCGAGCTGTTTGGCGTGCCCGCGTGGGCCGGCTGGTGCTACGCAACATATGCGATCGGGGTCGCAAATGTGGCGCGGCACCTGGTCGCCCGCCAGGAGAAAAACTGACCATCAAAGGAATCATATAGCAAGCAACTGTAGGCATGAGCTTGCGTAATGTACACTACAACTAAGGTTCCCCGCTGTGCTGCACATGAGTCTGCGCGTGTTGCTTGAAATTGCCGGAAGGTCTGTTGTAATGCCATCTGTGCGCCACTACACTGGCCGGCCAGTTTACATTATATCACCAGTTTCAAAATAACTGGCAACGTATCCACACAAAACAGCGAGCACTGCATCCCATTCAGCAACTATACTTTGTCACTGGAACAGCTTCTACGGGCAAGGCCTACGCTGGCGGCGTGCGGCGTGCCGAGGCTTGTGTGGGCCTCTAGGCAGTTGACGGCGCGCAGCGATGCCGCTGTGAAGGCATTGGACCCGACCTGCATCTTCTGCAGCTGGCAACGATGAGAGTCGATGCTGGCATTGATCGAGGCCCTCGATAGACGTCAAGGGCGTCAAGGGTAATGCTATATGGCGACAGCACATGTTCCCAGCCCGCCAACATCTTCAGCGGCGGGTGTCTGAGTTCTTCCACTCAGATGCACATGCACAGATGCGAGCCATGTCTGCTCGCACTTTCTGTTTACGAACATTGCCTAGGAGCGTAGAGCTGCACGTGAGTACCTCGACGTGGTGCAGCACAGCAATTGTCATGTCCATTTGATCAGCAACACGGCCAAGCAACCAGCTCGATATCGGTCTTGATGTTACCGAACTGCTCACCGTTGCTGCCCGTTGCAATCTGCATGTCACTACACAGCTGTGCCGCCTGCAGGCGGTCTCGAAGCAATCAAGTCCAGTGACCCGGACGATGCTCCCTGCTTCGGCGTTGCTCACCGCGTTTTGCGGCGGGGCGGCACAGCCTTTCAAACTTGCAGATGCTTTCGCAAAGTACGTTTCACAGACTGCAGCGCGAGCGCCTCCTGATTCAGCACGATACAGCGTCTCTCAGTGACGGCTCGCGGCAGCGGTGTTTAAGGTTTTACTGCAGGTTTACTGCAGTGCATTTCGACTGCTTGTTGCACCGCAGGCGGCCGGCTGTCTCAGCACAACCAGACGCCCACTGGTGGCACCCGCAGCGGCGGGAGACGCTTGCGGCGTGGCGAGACTACCTATACATGACATCCGCATTCCTGGCAGAGCCCCCCTTCCTGGACATTGCAGACAGGTGTGGCGTGTGGAATCAGGATGTTGACGAGCATCTGAGCCGTGGCGTGCAGCCTGCTGGTGCTTGTGGGGTGGGAGCGAAATGCATGTGCAGGCAATGCCAGCGCCCGGCGCACCGCGACGTTCACCGCTGTTGTGAAGCGTCACAGGTATGACCTAGTCCTGCGGACGGACCAGGACGCCTTTCTGCCGGTCCTGGCGCGCTACCGGCCGTCGAATGGCGCGGCCTTCGGCGAGACAGGGTACAACAGCGATACAAAGGACGCGCAGCTGCCTGCCATTGCGGTGCGCGGCAGTGCGTCTCAATTGACTGATTTGTAAAGGTCTGCCTGACGACAAAAGGCATCACCTCCACAGTGCAGTGGCCTCGTTGCGATGATCTGCACCCGTTCCGACTGCAGACATGCTGTGTGTGCACAGCAGTCAGTAGATAAGTTCCCATGTAATGCAAAGGCTTGACTGTGCTCGCTGTGGTACACTATGGTGCAAGCAGGCAAAGCTGGGACTGCAGCACAGGGGCGTGACAAACATCTACTCGGGGTGGCTGGCGGCGCCGCGGCTGACTGCCGCCATCGCAAATTTTGACATGCCACGTCGCGAGGTGCGAGGTGCTGTGAAGATGTGGATTCTTCACACCTGCCTGCTGACCTGATTCTTCACACCTGCCTGCTGAAGAGGTGGATTCTTCACACCGGCATGCCTCGGAGACGCCGCAGTGTCTATAGAGTAGTAGAGCTGTGCCACTCTGCCGGATCAGATCCTGCAAAGCTGCGTTCTGACGCTTTTCCAGGCACCTGCTGGACAACGAGTACGGCAAGGGCCGGCCGGGTCTGGAGGCGCTGCCGCCCGAGGCGCCTGGCCAGAATGGTGCGCTAGAGGTCGTCACCATCTACGACTTTCGAGTCGAGTTATCGTTACGCAGCAGTCTGCAGCGAGAATGTGTCGGCTTGAAGCCGGCATAGCCGGCGAGGCGACCTCGCCAATGCCGCTGCGGCGTGCGAGCCTGCAAGGACAGCGGCAATGTGCTGGCAAGACCTGTACCTCCATTGCGAGAATTGTGCCTCGCCTGTACCTGGCCGACACCGCACTTACGGCACCGCTGCTCCAGGATTGCTGATCCACGATGACATGTCCTGCGGCAGGTTCCGCTGCCTGTACGCCTCTGAGACCGCGATCAACCACCTCATCCCGGAGGTCACGGCGGTCGACTTTGTGAAATCGCAGCACAGCTACAATTGCAAGTAAATAGTCATTGAAGTTGAAAAACAGCTTCTGTTTTTCCGGTAATTCATTTGACGGATCGCATCGACGTTGCAATCCAATTTTGGGCAGCCGCTAGAGTTCCCGGTGCACATTCACGCGGGCCACGACAAGGGAGCCTTTTGGCAAATGGGCGTACCACGAAAGGTGCGATGAAGTCCTCGGCGCCTTGCGGTGGGGCGCTTGACGCTTGTGGAAAGCACAGAGAAAGTCTGGCTCACGATGTTGCGTGCGAGAAGGACGTCAGGTGCTGGCTGGCACTGGCCGGCATGTGGTCTCTACACACGTCAGGCGCATGCGCACTCATACAGAGCTGTTTTCACATATTCTCTGATTGTAGCTGCTGCATTCACTTGTCCAAAACAGGGCTACAATATATGAAATGGAGCTTGCTTTTGAATCGCAGGTCGACGGCTGGACGCGGTGTCACACCGGAGCTGGGCGCTTGCCTTATCCCAGACGCCGCATCTGTTACATGCGGCGGCTGCACGGCTGCTGGGCGGGTGCCCTTCGGGCGTCGACTCTGCCAAAGCTCGCGCGATGTCTTGGGTGAATACATATTTGGCAGACACCTGCCACGACAGCTACTCCAATCTCGCAGCGGGGGAGGCCGCTATAGCTGATCAGTCATGACGCTAGAAGGCGGCAGAACTCCTTGAAGGAACAGAGCCGCACATCGCGCACTGATGCGCATGGCCGCAAACATGGTGCAAGATCGGACTCCGCCAAAAAAACTGCAAAATAATTCAGACAACTGCCATTCTGTGGCAGTTTTATGACAACCATCCTGCTGCATCTTGCCGTCGGAGCAGCTTCCAAATATTACGATCAAGGTCACGTGCCGCGCATTGCGTTCGAAAGCAGGCTGCAGCGAAGCACGCTGGACGCTGCAGGCAGTCCAGACCACCATTCCCGTTCCCAGCATGTCTGTAGCCAGGTCTCTGTCTTCATGCTGCCTCAGCTTTGCAGCTGTGCCGCTTAGGTCTCCGGTCGCTGCTCTCCGAGTCGTGAGTCCCGCCAGACCGTTGTCCTCGACGGTCATCGTTGCCATGGCGCAGCAGCAGCAGGCCATTCAGGCCGTCGTGTCCGATCCGTCCAAGTTCGACAAGCTCGAGCACCTGCAGATCAACACCGTAGACATTCAGGAACCTGGCGAGAAGCAAGTGCTAGTCAGAATTGTACTGCGCCCCACGAATCCGACGGACATTGCGCAGTCGAAAGGTGATGCACTTCGAATGGCGCTGCCAAACGTTCTATCGATTAAAGCGCCAGTGCATGTGACAACAATCGGAGGTGCAACCCATCTTTCACACCTCAGGATCACCTGCGGCCAGTCTCAACCAACGTCTATTGTGATATGTAGGTGCATATGGGGATGGCCGCGACGGCAAGCCCTTCACAGTAGGGTGCGACTCCACACTTGTGGGCGCCTTTACTAAGCACACGATCGCACTCTGCCGTCGAATTTGCTGCCTCACTGCTACAAGCTCATATATCCTGAATGTTACAGTACTTCGCAGACCATCTGCTGCTGTCTGACATGTTGACAACGCATTGTACAGCGTCCACACAATAGCAGTCACCACCTGCATGCAGGTCCGAGGGCATGGGCGTGGTGGAGAGGGTCGGTCCCGGGGTGTCCAAGTTCCAGAAGGGACAGCGAGTGACCGCGGCTGGCTGGCCCTCGGGCACCTGGCAACGATACATCGTGCAGCCGGAGTCCAAGCTGGTGAGCGCAATCCTCTGTGGGAGTTTCTCGGCAGGCGAGCTCGCTCAGTGCTGTCATCTTCGCAGACACCCTGCTGCAAACCTTTATGGCATGCCCATGCTGGCAACGCTTCGTTCCTGGCCTCGCTCAACACCTGAACTTGAAGTCAAATTCTGACGCGCCCGTGCAGCTGGCGGTGCCGGATGAGCTGGACGACAAGACGGCGGCGCAGTTCTATGTGAGTCACTTTACGCCAGCCTCGATAGCTGCATCGTTTCCACATCATTTTGCTGCAGAGAAGTAGTGAAGACTGCACCATTCACTGCATGCGCGCCGTCTGCAGCGCGCCCATGCAGTGTGCTATCAAGATGTCTGCGACCAGGCATATTCAGCAGTTGGCAGAGCGCATGACGAATCCGGCGTGGGAACATACACTGACGCCGTGATTGTTGCGCAGATTAACCCCATCACTGTCATCGGCCTGGTGGAGACCAGCAACGTGCCGCCGGGCGGATGGCTGCTACAGACCGCCGCCGGCAGCGTGAGTGACCGCCTGGTCAGCACATCGATGCATGCTGACGCCTGCTTCTGCAATTCAGCCCGGATGCCAGACCAGCGAAACAAGGGTCTCGCATGCTTGCGGCTTCATGGCTCTTAGCCGTTGCGCCATCCGCTCCTGACATCGGGAGTGACATGCAGGTGCTGGGGCGCATGCTGGTGCAGTACGCCAAGCACGTCGGCATTAGGACCATCTCCATTGTACGGAGATCAGAGCAGGTGGACGAGCTGAAGGCGCTGGGGTGAGTGCAACATGTTGCAAGTGCTTCAATCCGGATGTCAGTGCTTGCATTGTTTGCCGGTAAGGCTAGGACGGGCTGACAGTCTGCTGGCACGTCAGCTCACAGCAAGCGCCGTCAAGGCAAGGGCGCGGACAGGATGTTGAGTGTCAGCTCTGAGCAGCATGTGGTTCCCTTCTCGATCACCCTTCAAACCACCCTGGATCACCTTGCCACTGTCTGGCGCGCGACAGGGCGGACGAGGTCATCGACAGTTCCGCGGAGGACGTGCCAAAGCGGGTGCGGGAGATTACCGGAGGCAAGGGCGTCGATGCCGCGGTGGACCCCGTCGGCGGCGAACTGGCCGGCCAGGTGAGACAACCGGTTGGTGCATTGTTACTGCCATGTACCCGCATCGATGGAGCGACGCGGCGATGAGCCCTGTCGGCTGCGAGATCGCCGGTCAGGCGGGGTCTCAATTGACACACTCCTGTTTGCAACTTGTTGTTTGGAGGGGATCACCTGCGGCAAGGGCGTCGACGCGGCGGTGGACCATGTCGGCTGCGCCGGTCAGGCGGGGTCTTACTCGAGATCCGCCAATTGATTTGAAAGAGATCACCAGCGGCAAGGCCATCAACGCCGCGGTGGACCTCGTCGGCAACGAGCTCGCCGGTCAGGTAGGATTTCCAATAAAAACATTATTCTTTTTAGACATCTGTGTTCCGGTCAGCGCTGCAGCGGGGAGGTGTGCTGTGGCTGTGGGGCGCGCTGATCGGCAGCACGGCGACATGCTTCTGGCGGAGCGAGGCAGCAGAGGTGGCCGCTTTCGGCTAGGCTTTCGAATCTTGACTAGTTCCGAGAAAACATGGTCCTCGTGCAGGCGTTGTCGACGGTGTCGCGCAGCGGCAAGCTCGCTGGCTGTGCGGCACGCTCAGCTGCGACACTAGGACAATGCCTGCTGTGAACAAACCTTCGAACAGAGTGCTCCTTTTGCATGTAGGTGATGTCGACGCTGAAGCATGGCGGCGTGCTGCGTCTGTACGGCACGCTCAGCGGCGACACCGCGACCGTGCGTATCCGCGATGTCATGGCCGGCCGCAGGCTAAGTGCCTTCATTATATACAGGCGAGTGCTCAGAGCTCAACTGGAAAAGTATGCCTGCGTAAATTAGAAATAAATATGATGAATAATGATAATAATAATAATAGAATAATAATAATAATAATAATAATAATAATAATAATAATAATAATAATAATAGGATAATCTTATTCTATTAAGATAATCTTATTCCTCTATTATGCATAGTTGAATCTACTTTTGCATGAAAGGAATTTACTCCTGCACCCTCTGTCGGCAGCCGCAAGCAGCATGAGTCACGGTGGCGCTCACAAAGCCCTCCAGGGTAGCCTTCCCAGCGTCGCGCGTCAGTTTGACTTGCAGGGCACAGTGCTCAGGTGCACAACATGCTGAGTCAGTCAGAAAGCTTCGGCGACCAGCTCGAAGTATGAGTTTGCCTCACAGCTGGCTGCCGGGGCTGGGCGAGGAGGAGAGTCGCAAGCGGCAGGAACTGGCGCTGCAGCTGCTCAAGGACGGCGTCATGACACCGCTGTCGGGTGCGCGATCATTTTCAAAGAAAACATATGGTTTCTGGCCAGATTTACTCGGAGTTGCTCCACACGACATGCAGCAGCTGCTCAGAGGGTTTTTTTGCTGTGCTTCCTTGGCCTGGGAGGCCACGTGCACAAGCGTGCACAGCTGCAGGAGACTTGGATGACTAAATGAACCGCTCGCCGGATGAGCAATGCATGTGCGTCTGCTAGCAGGACAATGCACTGACTTGCGGGTGTCATGTGCGCCGCAGGTAAGGTGTACCCTTTCGATCAGTACAAGGAGGCGATCAAAGAAAGCGTGCGGGCGGGGCGCGGCGCCAAGGTGTTCCTGCAGTGAGGCCAAGCAGCAGGCCAGTGGAAGGAGTGCTGCAAATAGAAAGTTCAGGGTGAGGAAGTGACGGAAGTACTTGTACTGATGGAAGCACTAGTACGTGTACTGATGGAAGCACTAGTGCCACCCTTGTTGGTCCAGCCGCACAACGAACATGTTGTACAACAACCGCATCAATTTCGTGCGATGCATCCAGGCAAGGTGCACCCCTTTGAGGACTTCAAGCCAGCGAACCAGGAAACGGGAAAGGCGGGTCGCGGCGCCAAGTTGTTGATCTGCTAGGACACGGTTTGCGAGGCCACTGCTGCGGCTTCTACAAATGGGGAAGGCGGTAACGAAACTCCAGCTGAGGAAATGAAGCAAGAGACAAGACGAAGACAAGTGTGCTTTTACAGCAACCCAGAACATGCTGGACGCAGGCTCTTTTTCGACAGCCGACGCCGTCACGGCACGCCGCGAGCCTTCAGTGCGCGGATGTGGTCCCGCACCGCCGCATGCCCGCCAGCCTGGCTGACGAGCACGCCCCTGAATGCTGGTTCGCCATCTGCGCCTGCATGGAGGCGCACCGTCGTGGATGAAGTGCTGCAGGACGAGACACTCGGCGAGTCACTCAGCATGTACGCCCGATGTCCCAATAAGAATGATGAATTCAATTTTGGACTTGGAGTCCCCTGCAATTAGGTTGCGTCACGTGCGTCCAGAGTCGCCTTGCGCATGACTAATATTGGCGCCATACAGCAACTGCTATGAGAGTCTCCTCGTTGTTTCAACGAGTGACTCAGCGCTAAAGTGGTCTGAGCCACGGGGAGGTGACAATTCTGCTTTCTTCGTGTAAACTCACCTACTGCTCACCTGCAGCTCACCTACTGGTGTGAACGGACCTGCCCTGTTGACTGGGAAGTGTGTTCGATTCAGCAGCTGTGCATCTGGAGCACATGTAACGTACGACAAGGCGCACCCACTGGCGGCGGCGGCGCTTCCCACAGTTGGCGACAGCTTTTACTCGATTTTGGCACTGGACTCTTCTGCAGCTCTGAGAGGGCCCGCATCCGCAGTCCGCGGTGGCGTCTCCCACAGGTGCGTCAGCAGATTGGATGCCTTGTGACTGCCTGATGCTCGGATCCCAGCAGAGGACTCCTTGATGTTTGAGGAGATCCACACTAAGAAGATCCACACCGGCTGGCCGCGGCGGGGCCTCCCAAAGGTGCGCCCCCAGCTCCCTCGCCTTGGCGACGGTGCCCGCCCACAGCCCCGGCGTCTCAAAGTCCGAATACAACACCGCCGGCAGCGCCTTCACACGCTGCGTGTCCGCCTGCCACAGCCGTATCTGGTCCGAGACCACCTGCGCTAAAGGCACCGGGAATGCTTAGTATCCTCTGAAAGAAAATCATTGCAAGAGGAGTCCGAGTGCAGCACTGCCGGCATCGCCTTCACATGCTGCGCGTTCCCCTGCCACAGCCGGATTGGGTCGGACACAATCTGCGCGCGATGCACCAAGAACATCAAAGATCTGCAGAGGACCATTCCAAGGTGATTCCAAGGGCATTCCAAGGGAATTTCAAAAGCTCGAGCACCGCTGGCACCACGCGCTCGCGCTGCGTGTCCGCCTGCCACATGCGTATCTGGTCTGACACAGCGTGCAGTTTTCTTTGCAACCGATTGATTCATTGTGTTTCACCGTGTTTCACATACTATAGTATGGTCGCGCCTTTCCCGTGCACAGGTTCACAGACAGCAGCTGTGACCAGCGCTGCTGAACAGTGAGAGCAGAGGGAGGCGTGAAAGCTGCTGCACGCCTCGGGGACGACGGGCGAGCGCGCCGTGACCTTGGGGTGCGCATGCGAGCGCAGGTAGCCGATGACATCCTCTGCGCGCAGCCCGCGGCGCAGCGCCCCGATGACGCTCTCCCGCGTGAGAGTCCCCACGAACAGGTCCGGCAGCACGCATTCGCAGCGCACGAAGAGCCGCAGCAGCGCCGCTTGCAGGCCGCTGTTGCCGTAGGCGTACACCTGTGCGCGGCGCTAGGGTTTATGGCAGCACATAGGGGCACAGAATGAAGGGCACGGGCTAGGTGTTGAGCTGTTCCGGATGCAGAGTAAAACCCTTGCGCTTGAGCAGGGAGGCAGACTAATGCGTTTGATTGCAGCTACACGGAATTTCGTGCAGCCCGCTGAAACGCAAGGGTGCAGGTGACGCCGCAGAGGAGCAGCGTGCGCTCAGGATTCGAATCCGTGGCAACCTCTTTCAAGTCCGCTGGAGGCGACAGGTACCAGGCAAACCACTGCGTCTGCGACGGTGCACTGTGGCAGGAGTTGTCGCCATGCCACAGCCCATCCTCACCCTGTAGTTAGTCTCGACGATGATAGAGCCGCGAGCGCCGGCGTCGGCGCAGCCCGCTGCGCCGCCACCGCCGCCGCCAAAGCCGCCGCCGCCGCCTGCTAGCACCAGCGCCAGGCGCGTGGGGCTCGCCCAGGTCTCGCCGCCCACCCTGTGTCACGTTTACATAAGGACTTTGGCAGCGGGGCCACACAAGCAACACCAGAACGCACGACCCTGACGAGCAGGTACAATATGCAACCTCCACAGAACTGCCTCACCGTACAGCACGCTTGAGAAGGTGTTGGACTCTCGTAATGCAGGACACGCGAGTATGATTGGAATTGTTATTCATTGGTATAACGCAAGAAATGCACCGTAGGGGTTTAGGGTTTAGGGTAGGGACCAGCTGCACGGCCCCGATGGCGATTCGGCGCAAGTGTGACGGCAGCACGTCCAGCTGCAGCGATGCGCCCACCCGCAAAAAGGACTGAGACATGCCACTCTGGACCGAAAAAAGGCGCAGGAACAGCACCTGAAGGGACACAGCAAGCCCAGCTGCGCAAGCGCAGCGGCAATGCGACGCTCGTGCGACGGCAGCGTGTCGAGCCGCAGCGGCGCGCCCGCCCGTCTGAAGCCCAGCTGCAGCAGGAAGCTGACCGCCGCCGCCAGCTCTGTGCCTGCGCGTGCCAAGACAGGTGCTCGGAAAGGTAGGAGATCGACTGCCAAAGACAGGTGCGCAATGTCTCGGGCTGTCTGCCCGCCGGAAGCCCAGCTGCAGCAGGTAGCTGGCCGCCGCCGCCAGTTCAGTGCGTGCAATCTGAAACCTGGATTGTCAACAGCGATGGTGTTGGTAATTTCTTGAGGACGCTGCCAGAAGCACGATATGTGCTTGACGAATGTTCATGATTATGGAAGAAACTCCCACCTGAGCGGTTCTCGTGCAACGCGACAAACCGCCGCAGAAGCGCCCACAGCTGACCGTACGCCTCCCGCAGCAGGAAGTTGTACCCAGTTTGGGTGATGACCTGGGCACCGTTCGAGTCCCGCCCCATCAGATCCGCCGCCTGTTGCAGGCATGACAGTCCTGAGCCATGTCAGCCGATGTGTCAAGTGATGCGGCCGCTAAACCCTAAACCCTAACCCGCGCCAGGGCTTGTTTTGGCTTGCCTGTGTCCCGTTTTGTGGCAAGGTACATAGCGAGAAGGCAGGGCTGCCCACCTGGAACAGTTCGTCCACGTCAAGCGCTGACGACGCGGCAGCGCCGCCGTCAAGGCCCGCAAGCGCGATCGGCGGCGGTGGCGGCCGCGGCGCCCCGCCCGCCAGGTACAGCAGCAGCCCCTGCGCAGCAGGTGGTGTTATCCGAGGGGTCGGCTTGATGTTGACGGGATGCCTTCATGAATGCTTTCAGAAGCGTCAATGCAGCCGCAGCATCGCGCTCCAGGCACACCAGCACGCCGTGCGATGGAACTGTACCTTCAGAGGTGTGCATAGGTACATGATGGTCTGGTCGCACATGTGAAAGTGTGAAAAAGCTTGCAGCACAGGGCAGGCTGTCGTTGAAGACGGATGACCAAAGTGTGGCCAGCTCAAGATTGCGCACAGAAACCTGCACCTCCCACTGTGTCTGGGCAAAGGTCTCCAGCTGCGCTGGCGCCGGCGCCGCGGCAGCAGCGGCCTCTGGGACTGGCTCCTCTGCCATCGCGGCGCTGCAAGCGGGATTCGGAGCTGGCACTAAGCATTGTCCGGAGGGCATCGTCCGGAGGGCATTGATGCAAGGCCGTCCACCGAGTTCCGCCTCAAAAAGCTGAGATGCTCGGGCTCAGGCAGGACTTGCAGTCGTGCACAAAGCCCGGCGCAACTGGGCAACATTGCAGCACAAAGAAGCAGCACTGGCACGACGGCAAACGCAGCAGCAAACACAAACTCGCACCTGCCGGTCACGGCGCAGCAAAGCTGCCGCCGGAACGCAGGGTGCAGCCGCCAGCCCGGTCGCCCGCCTCCGGCGCCGGCCTCCTGCAGCAGCTGCAGCCGCCGCAGCTGCGCGGTCGCTGCGTTGTGCTTGGCGCGCCCCCTGGCTGCCGCCCAGCTGTCCACCGCGCCTGCACGTGGAGACCAGATGTCAAACGACTGACATCAGAACCTCGCTGCAGCCGCCGCAGCTGCATGACAGCGGCATCGTGCTTCGCCCAAACCTGTGGCTGCTGCTCATACGTCCACTGCAACTGTGCTGATAAGTGCCGCCATCAACTACATCTCTCATGTTCGATCGCACCTTGTGTTCAATCGTGAGTCTGGAGGTGTGTGCTCTTTAGGGTTTAGGGCGTGAGGCGTGAGCAATCGCCGCCCACACAGCCGCCTGGAAGCGGACGCGGGTGTGGTGGCAGTGCACATGCATCACACGGCAGCACAGCTGCACAGTGCCTGCCACACCAGGGCTCGGCACGTTATGGCAGCCTACAGAGACTTCTTCATGTAAATACCACACTCAAGGCGGCTGGACCCACATGCACATGCTTGCATTGAGGCATGGCTGGTAGGGGTGCTGATAGAGCTGTCTCAGCAGCGTTTCGGACACTACCCTCACCTTGAGGCACGGGCGCATGCGGCAGCAGCAGGCGCATGACGTACAGCCGCCCCAGAGGGGTCAGCGCCCTCAGCAGCGCGCGGCACGTCCACGGTGAGTCGTACAGCGCGTCCTGCTGCGCTTCAGGAAGTCCCTCCAGATACGTCGCAAGGTCCATGGCGACAGGCAGGCGCTGCTGCTGCCTTGGCTGTCAAACAGCAGAATGCTGGCAGCGGGCGCCGCCGCAGTGCGCTCGTCGTTGCGGCCGGCCTGCTGCACGGGGTGCGGCGGCTGCCGCAGGTCCTGCCTCCACTGAGCTGCACCTACAGCCGAACCCGCAGCTGTCCTGTCGCTGAACCGCCGTGTGAACCGGCGTGCGCTGCTGCACGGCCCGGCGCCACGCCGGTGGCGGATACCTGCCAGCTGGTCGCGGCCGCGGCTGTTACAGCGGTGCAAGCCTACTTATCCACGGTTCTGGCTCCTGTCTGCACAGTAGAAGCTCCTTTTAGGCGTCAGTCTCCGCTTGACACTGCTGTGCAGGGGTGCGCCATGCCAGCGGTGCACGTCCAAGCCTGTAGGGTGCTGCCAACATGAAAGTAGAAAGAATCAGGCGTGAGCTCGTTGATGATACACGCAGAAAAGGAGAAGGTCACCACAACGTCCGCAGGGGGGCAGATCGTCAACTGCTGCGCGTGCTTTGCGCAAGCTTGCGAAAACTGCACTCTAGATTGCCTACCGTGCCAGCTAAGTTATCTACCATGCCTGAGATGACCGGCGCAGCCTGCAATCGGTTCAAAAGCTCGGGAAGGTGGTAGTCTTCCCCGGCATCGGGTGTCAGAACCGCATGTTCAATGGCACACCTTCTGAGACAGCGCCTTGCGGCGATACAGTGACAACTTCACGAAAGTTTAGCAGAGTGGAGGAAGCATGTCGAGAGTGAAGTCGATCGATAACCGAAGAGTGGTAGCAGTGTGCTGGGCAAATGGCACACACGTGCATGCACATTGATGGATGCCCTCTTTGCACCTGCCAGCAAGGTAGACCGTTGTACTGATATGGCGTGCTGTGTTTGTTTGATGCTCGGGCATGTTTCATTTCAAGAAGATGAGCGCAAAAGAATGATGCAGCGCCACCAATCGCATCAACGCTCAATAAATGATGCAGGTCTGTCTGTCGTCTGTGGCAACAGCTACCAGCTGAACAACCGCAGGCGCTTGTGCCTGAACAATCCTCAAGCCAGCTCAATGCGGAGTTTGGATAGTAAGAATCCTCAAGCGGCGGGACAGTGTCATGTGCTGCAATGCACACCTGCTGAACGGCTAACTATTTGCTGTGAGAAACTCAGTGTCCTCCACTTGGGGCCACACTGTGCATGCCTGCGCGGCGCCGCTGGCTGCAGTTGTGACCCGATCTGCCAGAGCTGCTGCCGGCGGGCTGCAACCGACAGCAGGGCAGGCGGTCAGTGCCGCCTCCGCTGGCATCGGTGGCGACACCGCGAGGACCTGACAGAAGCTGTTTGCGACTGCGCCGCTGCACGCTGAGCGGCTGCCGCGGATGGGGCGTCCCAGATTAAGTCGCCCGCCTACACGCTCTCACGCTTGAAGTTGAGGGCCGCCTTGAGGTCTGAGGCGCTGTTGCTGCGGATATGGCCGTTGTGGCCGCTGACCGCCGAGGCTAGGTCCTCCTTCAGCAGGGGCGTCTCGACGTCCAAGACGCCGTCCTTCTTGTCTCCCTTTGCCGGCGCAGACTCCCTGCAGACCAGCGACGCGGTTTCGAGTCAGAGCTAGCACAGTCCCTAGAGTTACGGTAGTTTCTTTAGATGCACATCTGCGTCTCCTGAGGTACACTGGGTGCCGGGCTGCTCCGTCAGTGGGCCGCGAGTGAGCGGTTCCGGGCGGTGCTGGGCCGGGCCTGCAAGTCTGAAGGACATTCTACGCTGACGGGGCGCCTGGCCGCCATGCTCACATGTGGCGGGGAGCGGCGGCTCGCACTCACGCGAGCGCCTTGGCTGCGCCTGGCTCTTTGGCCAGCAACGCCGCCTCCTCATCGGCCGAGGCGCCCCGCCCGACAGAGTAACTTGCACCATTGGGCGCCTTTGTCAGGGCGGCCGCCGCAGCCGCCGCGGTCTCGCTGCAGGCGGAGGCAGACCGCCAGTCATGGCCGGGACCCCGAGGCCACGACAACAACCCGCCAGTCGTTGCTGATCTCCTGCCCCTGTTCCTCACCCCCGCACCTGACCAGTATTTCCCTGCTGCAGGGTGGGACCGTGCCACCCTGTCGAGCCGTGTACGTGCCCCGGTCCCGGCCCACTGTCCGAGGCGAGCCCACACTTCCAGGCGCCTGTTTCTGCGTTCTTCAGAAGGTGTCCGAGCGGCAGAAAGGGCAGGAAGAGGGGCGCACTGGGAGGAGGCGATGCCGTAGCCGACCATGCCGGCGACGGCAAGCACCATGCCGCCGGCCTGCTTGACGGTGATGACATCCCCAAGGAACAGCCAGCCGCCCAGCAGCACCAGGATCGTCTTGCTGTGGCCCAGCACCTGGAGCAGAGTGAAGCGGGAGGGAGTCACGAGTCTGGGGATAAGGGGCAGGGGCATGGCACGCCTGTGAACTGAGCGTCTAAGAGCAGCACCTCCTCCAGCAGGGCGGCACCGCTGCCGCTGGGCGCAGCCTCTGACGAAGTGCGACAGGTCGGTAAAGGCACAGGATCGGCTGACAGACATGACAAAAAAAAGTCGAACCCGCAGGCAGCGCACCTGGTAGGACACGGCGGTGAAGCGGCCGAGGCATGCAAACTGGCTGAGGTTGACGAGCACGGCAAGCGCGCAGCTGGTGGCCAGCGCGACGGCGGCGGCGGTGGACCAGGTGTAGTCCAGCACCCAGGCGTCGACGACGTAGTAGTCCAGGAACGGGCCGATGAGCAGCAGCGACCAGCCCTGTAGCAGAAAGTGCGGACACGGGAGTTCTCGGACCAGCGATACAGAAATGGGTCAACAATCGTAGCAGGAGCCGCATTGTCAACTGCCGGACCTTCCTGGGCTCCCATTCTGCACCCGACTGATGCCACTATAGACGACGGCATCGTAAGGCCAGGTTCTGGAACCCTTGTGAAGCCTGGAAGGGTGGAGGGAGCAAAGGCAACTTTTTGCTGGTTATCAAATGGTAGTGAACAAGATTAAACTTTGTAGTTAATTTGATTGTATTGTGTATAATTAACCGCACCTGAGCGGGCGCGGTGTTGGACAGCAGCTCGTGACTGGACAGCTTGTGCTTCTGCTGCATGGAGCGGCAGAAGATCTGCTGCATACCGCTGGACACGACGCTGAGCGCCGCCACGATCAGGCCCAGCATGTTGTCCCCCATCGCAAAGTCCGACACCGTCCTGCGGGAGTGCAGGGCAACACAGGTTTCGGAGCCAGGAACAGGGGTGACAAGCAGAGTTGCCTGGCACCGGTGCATGATGCTGGGTATCCACGGCAAGTCCACCACTGCATGCGAATCCTCGAATACTAGGACAGCACGTCGCTCGGGGAGGAGTGAGGGGACTGTCTGGCAGGGCGTGCACCGAGGAACTGTGTGATTGGGAAAGCTCACACAATGCCGACGCCGCAGACGACGGTGACGACCGACATGATGACGCGCGCTGAAAACTGCTTGCCCAGCCAGAAGCGCTCCACCAGGCACACGAAGGGGATAATGAGCAGCTTTGCTATCTGCGCGGGCATGCAAGGGGAGCCAGCCTGAGGACAGGCGTGATGCAGTGGCCCGAAGTCTGCTGCGACTGTCCAGCGCTTGCAAGACGGCGACAAACATCTGCCGCTGCTGCCGCAGCTGCTGCCGCACTTCCCGTCATTTCAGCAAGGCTACGCTCAGCGCTGCTGTTCCGATTCCGGCTGCCTCGACGGCCTGCGCTGCACGCCTAGAATCGTGATGCTGGGCCCACCTGGTAGAAGCCCACTTTGTTGAGCAGCAGCGACAGGTTGAGCGTCACGATGGACGTGTTGGCGGTGGCTGTGAACAGTGCCAGGTCTGCGAGAACACCACACACACACATGTGACATGGCCATCAAAAGATGGACACATGACAGTCCGTCAGCTGTTGCTTTCCTGCAAAGATGAACATACAGCGGCAGATGAGCACGCGCGGCACCCCATCAAGCTGCGACCAAGTGTCAGCGGCGCCGCTCTCGGGTGAACCGCTGTGCACGTGAGCTGACATGCGAAGGCGCCAAGCACCACAGCGCACCTGCGGCTGGTAGCGACACCTTCTTGACGTAGCCCATGGTCTGTGTCGCGTAGATGCTGGCCGAGCACGCCAGGTAATGCGCCGCACACAGTGTGGTGGCTGCAGAACAGGAAGTAACGAACCATGAGCACCGCAGGGAGAGCGCAACACCAGTTTGCATCACCATCTTAGAAACTGACCTCGAGCTCCCAGATTTGGGTTATCCTCTGTCCTGAGTGTGCTGCAGGCATTCTACAGAATGTGCCGCCGGATTCAGTTGGCTATCAGACGTCGGCGTCGCTGCAGTACCCACAAGGGCGACATGAGCTGCCGGCAGCCCCACTGACAGGTTTGGCAGCCTGCCGCTGCTGTCATGGCCGGGTCTGGCACCCCTCCCGGCCTCGCTGGGCAACTCTGGCTGGTCAAGATCGAAGGGGGCCCAGTCGCGTTCGAGGGGACCAAGCAGTGATCTTGCCACCTCTGATGCGTCTCGGCATGCGACATCAGCAATGGCGGCAAGAGACGTTCGAAGGCTGCGCTGAATGGTGTGCATGCCGCCAGTTGTGCAGCTGTCGAGGGGCGTGCACGTCGGATGCTGCGATGGTCGTTACGGTGTCTGCTGCGACCAGCAGTTCCCGAGGCCCCTCGGCACAACATCATTGGGCGATCCGAGCAGGAAGTAACCTGGCTGGGGTTGGAGAAAACTGGCTCACCGTATCGGAAGCCGTAACCGGTTGAGCTCATCAACACTTTGTTGACGAAGATGATGCACACGCTGGTGGACACGTTGCCGAACCAAGCGAAGCCGTCGGCAGCCAGCTTGGCTCGGTCTTTGTCCGCCATTCTGCCCACCGAGGCGGTGCTAGATGACCTCCTGATACTGGCCGACTGGGTGCGCGGCGAAGTCGACAGCTTGCCGGACTGACGCGGCTCCCGATGGTTTACCGGTGATGTATGGTCCTCAGCTGCCGGAGAGCACAACCTGTCACCCGGAGGCGTATGGCCCCTCGTCCGAAAACCAGGCCACGATCAAGGGCGACTCTCAACACTGCTGAATGCTGCGGCGACGTGCGCCGGTCAATTCTGCCCGTCGCTGCGAAAGGTAGCTCAGCAAGTCGACGGTCATTGATGATGACAGCAAGGCGTGTTACGGCTGCTTCTGTCGGAGCAAAATCATTCCTGCACTGCAAAGCTGTGTGCGGGAGAAATAGTTCTACTTTGCTTTTCTCGACATTACATCAGTGTGGGCAGATTAATTCACTCGGTGTGTTTGTAATTAATTAATTAAAAACACGATGTTATTAATTATGTTACTAATCCCTTCCTGACCGCCACTGAAGCTGAAACACCTCGGGAAAAGTCGG
>JAABUL010001525.1_pt1 | contig 43412 bp, 52 predicted proteins | sample 5559151 | NCBI WGS metagenome assembly JAABUL01 (sample SAMN10711876, study PRJNA513368) | rock metagenome | isolation source: Antarctica rocks | place: Antarctica: Victoria Land, Pudding Butte sud | reverse complement strand
AGTCCGAGGAGGTGTTGAGGAGGGCGACGATTTGGGTATGGGGATGAGGGGTGGGTGAGGTAGGGGAGATGGGCGTTGACGGCCCAGGAGTCGGTGGCGGAGACGCCGATAAGGCCGACACGGATTGGGGAGGGGGCCATGGTGTAGCTATGTGCTGGGGAATGGGGACTGTGGGGAGTGGAAACTGGGGAAGGAGGGTTATAGGTGACTTACGTTCGATTGACTTACAAATGGCATGTTTAGTATATGTATCGAGCTCATTTGTCAGCGCAGTATCGCGACATCGATGGAGCATGTAGGGTGTTCGCATTCATTCCTGGTCCAGGATGAGATTGCTGCATGTACTGACTACAGACGACGCAGGACTTCCCAACATGGGGTGACCAAATCGTGTCACGTTCAAGAACGACGTCTCTGGGAGGAAGTTGGTCACGGCACTCCGAGTACCAGGTCGAATTGTAGGCCGGTCCGCGTTATAGTGTCCTGGCGTAAACGTTGATTGCGCCAAGGCAGTCCACCTCAATCCTTCCCGTACTTCCTCCTATCACTTCCACGCGAGGGTGCCAGTGCCAGCGACATCACGCTGCTGGAACAGGCAGAATGTGCGAATATGTGGTCTTTGTCATGGACGGCCATGGGGGGCGCAGCATGGCCTCGTAGCAGACTGTAGTCGCGCCGGCGAAACGAGCGAACATGCTGCTTCCCTGATAGATACGAAAGCACTCGTATACCAGGCTACAAGCTCCGAGGATTCCGAATGCTACTCTCGTGGTCACTCGAGTCCTAGTGGAAAGCAATCCTAGATGTCACCACGGCACTACCGAGACTACCAAGTGTAGCTGCTCCTGGCTCAGGTAGGTCGGTTGGTTGATGATCCTATGGACACCACTGGTCTGAGCGCAGATTGGGGGCCAGGTCTTCGGTGCCTGGAGCATGCAGCGATCTAAATTAATTATGTCCGGGACGGCAAGACTGGTTGGCCGGTTGATAGGTATCTTCTTCAGATTTCTCTCAGATCTAGCACTTTCCATTCTGTTATCCTCTTCAAAGGATTCAGTGGCATGTGTAACGGGCCCTCATGATGTTACCAGACTTCGCGAAGCAATGGCGACGGATGCCGGATCATCGTGGCCTGGAACGAACAGGTATGGATGCGAAGCCACGCTCGTGGACTGCTTCTGACGATGTCACGAAAGGTATCGAGAAGCGCGATGCGACCGAGTGTCCTAGTCCGCAATACACCGCCAACAATGGCCTTGAGTTCAATACCTTCTGCGGCCAGGCATTTGATACAAGCCAACGAAACGTCCAAACCATCGGCACCACCACAGAAAAGAGCAGCGTCGACTGCATGAACGTGTGCGCTAGCTCAGACGACGGAACGTGCTTCGGAATCTGGTACAACATAACAGACAGTACTTGCTGGCAGCTAGACCGTAGCCCCTTCAATTCTACTCGCTATAGTAGCGACACCGACAATGTTGCTGTCACGCCTTATACTCAGTGGCGCGCACCAACAGATACCAGCTGTCCGCTCGAGGATGGGTTCAAGTATACAACTGACAACGGCCAAGAGTTCGACATCATCTGCGACAAAGACTTCGCAGGATTTGGCGACATGTGCCGCCTACAGCTTGGGGCCATATAATTGCCACCCTCACACCGACACGCTGGCCGAATGTCTCGAGCTCTGTTCTCAGTCACATTCGCTATGTAAGGGAGTATCGTGGAATCCTGACATGAGATACGGGTACGACAATTGCTATTTGAAGTCGGATCCCGATGCTGGGACGCCAACAACTGGTACTGCGATCTCTCACTCGGCCAAAGTGGTAGATGGTTACGCAAACATCGGCACGTACTGTCCTAACGATCTATCGTACACCTCGGGCGACGACGTGGAGTTCAGCGTCAACTGTTATGACGGCAGATTCAATGCTGCCAACTTCTCCTCGCTACATCAGACCAGTGTCGAAGGATGCATGCATCAATGCGCTTCTCATTCGGGCGGACAAGACTGTTCTGGCGTACTGTTCAATTTCGACTTCAAAGACGGCTGGGACAACTGCTATCTTCTGAACGAAGTCGGCGTCGCCAACAAGCCTTTCAACTACACTTTCGCCGAGCTTGTCACCAAAGATGAAGATCAAAGTAGTGGGAGCAAGGCGTGGATCGCTGGCCCGGTTGTTAGCGCTGTCGTGGTCATAGCCCTGGTAGCCGCTGTTTTATGGTGGTTCCGTCGACGTCGCTCGCGGACGAATCGCACTCTGAATCATTCTTTTGAAGAGACACGAGAACAGGAGCCACAGCCTGCGTTCGAGCCCATCCATGAAATCGACAATCATGAACAAGCTCACATGCTGGACGCAGATGCCCGGAGGCATGAGCTACGAGATCATAAGAGCGAGGCGACTGTGCAGCATGAATTGGAGAGCTAGGTATCACCGCGAACGTCATTCGATTGGACTCAGAGACCAGTATCAGTACGTCTTCGAGAGGGTGCTGAGCTCGACTACAACATCGGAAGATTGTTGACGTACTTGGATGCCGTGGTGGACGCTCTTGCCTGCTTCAAACTCGACATTTGGGCCAGTCGTAGCCCAGAAGGTGGCGTTGTGGTTGCCATCTTAACAGAGTGCACCTCTGCGTCTCTTTCTCTCTCGCACAATACTTGCACACGACATACCGACCACGTCGAAACAACCACCACACTGTCACACAACGAACATACTAGACCTCTACACACGAACGACACCCAACCCAACGAACGACTCAAGATGGTCGACGCAAAATACCGTAAGTCACCTCACTTCACCCTTTGCGCACTCTTATTCGTCCCGCCGGACAGAACAGAAGCTCACCATGCTCACTCGTCTTCAGTCACACTCGACAACTTCGCCTTTGTCGTGTGTCTCATCATCTTCGTAACCACCATCGTGAAGATCGAACTCTACGCCCTCAGCTCCCTGGAGCCGCTCTTGCCTCAGCCACCGAAGACCGAAGAGCAGAAAGTCAAAGAGAGACTCACGGCAGCGCTCGGTCGCCTCATGGACTACCTCGAAACCGAGAACGGCCAAGCGATGTTGACGCAGCTGCGCGAGGACTATGCACGCACCATGTTGCCGGGAGAGAAAGGCCGTTTTGCAGATGAAGATTCGGAGGTGCTCGAGACCGATGTGAAAGGGGCGCGTCCTGATGGAGACATGGTCTAAAGACGTCGGAGGTGGGTGTGAGCTATGCGATCATGCGTATGGGCTGTTTCCCTGGACGGAGTGAGGTGCTGAAGGCTCATTTATAACTTGACACTGTACACCACTAGACGACATGGTTGCGATTGAGACAGCTCACGGAGAGCACTAGAACTAGCGGCATTAGACGGCCCAATTCGGCAAAATCACAGCGACACATCACACAACTCCACCTTCTCATGAACCTTCCATGTCATGATCCCCGCATTATCAACAGAACTAATTTTCAGACCCATCGTACTCCGAAGTGTGCCTCCATACAGACGGAGTCGAGAAACCAACGAGAAACTGGAGAGCCTCACCAGCCAGCAATCGCCACCATGTCGACAACAACCACAGTAACAGAAGAGTCCCAGCGAGAAGCCTCGCTCCTTGAGGCCCAGAGTAAAGCCGCTGCACTATTCGACGAGATCCAGCAAAACCTGGTCCGACCTGGCGTCTTGGAATCAACCCTGAGCAAGGAGATCCACGAACTCGGCACCAAACGCTACGGCGTTCGCACAAACTGGCACAAACAGGTCGTGCGAAGCGGCCCCAATACTCTGCAACCTTATGCCGAGAGCCCGCCGGACCGCACCATCCAAGAGGACGACATCTTGTTCGTAGATCTAGGCCCCGTCTTCGAAGCCTGGGAAGCGGACTTCGGACGCACATACGTGCTGGGCAACGACCCGATTAAGCAGAAACTCCGTGACGACCTGGAACCAATCTGGAATGAGGCTAAGCGGCGGTTCGATGCTGACGCTGAGATGACGGGCGAGCAGCTGTATGCTATCGTAGGTGAGCTGGCGAAGAATGCTGGCTGGGAGTTTGGCAACATCCATGCCGGCCATATCGTCGGCGACTTTCCTCATGAACGGATTCCGAACGATAAGATTAGTTTGTATATCACGCCAGGGAACGATACGAAGATGAGGCATCTCGACAAAAAGGGCCATAAGCGGCAATGGATTTTGGAGGTCCATTTAGTTGATCACGAGAGGCAGATTGGTGCTTTCATGGAGCAGCTTCTCACTGTTGATTGATAGCTTCCAGTGTGTGGTTCCGCCGGGAGCTCACACCGAGGATTGGTGATATCTGGGACATGAGAATATCTATTCAGCTACCTGCTCAAAGCTCTTCACCGTCACGCTCCCTCCGAGCTCTTCTGTTGCGAAGTTGAAGATCCCCCACCGATGCCCAATGAAGAAGTAATAAGTGGTGTTCATCTCATATGGCGTGCCAAGTTGCTGGAAAGTGTTGCCTTCGAGAGAATAGGAGAACGTCCCCAACTTATCAGACTCCGGAGCAATATTCGCATGTAGTCGAAACCATAGAGACGTCCGCTTCTTCTTCACCCGCACCGAGTCTTCCACGAACCCATCGGATATCGTCTCCCACCCAGCACCAAGGCTAAGATTCCGCCAAAGACTGATCTTGTGGTCTTGGTAAGAGATGTATGCCATATTATCCCTGAATAACGCCAGCCCGGCTCGATCTCCAGCGGCCATGTTGCTGATGTCGAGCTCGAGGGTGCCGGAGCTGCTGGGGCCGAGGATGCGCTTTGTGAAAGTGTTTTGGGCGTGGAAGAGAGCTTTGGTAACTGTGGCGGTGTTGAGGATCAGGCCGCCGTCGGCTGCGAAGGAGTAGGCGGAGGAGACGGGGTTGTGGTTCCATTCGTACTGTGGCGAGAGCTTTAAGCCTGAGAAGGTGTCTTTGCCTGTGACGCCGGGGACTGGGACGGGCTTGGATGGGTAGCGGTAGTTGCCCGAGAAGCCCTTGTCTGACTTGAGAGCAGGCCATCCGTCTGCGTCGAAGTGCATTGGTGCGAGCATGGGTACACGACCACCTGGGTAGGCGTCGTCGAAGGCCATGTAGTACCAGCGGCCGTCTGGTGTATCGACGATGCCGCCTTGGTGAGGATTGCCGGGGCCGGGGATGGAGCTTTCGGGGTTCTCGACGAAGACTTTCTGCTCGTAGGGGCCGAAGACGGAGCCGGAGGACTTGAGTGTCCATTCTGCGTTGGCTGGTTGGGTGTTCTGACGACCGCGTTAGCTGGACCTGGCGAGCATCTGGTAGCTAGATATACTTACCAGGATGTAGTAAGTCCCATCAATCTGATACAGCCTCGAGCCCTCGACGTAGAAAGTGCCATTGTACACACTAACGGTCTGCTGCTGAGTCAAGTCGTTGTTCAGCTGCGCCACGCTGATATTCGTGTTGCCGTACGCAACAAAGATGTTGTCGTCGTCATCGAACAAGAGCCCACAGTCGTAGTAGCAAGTATCGATCGTACTCGCTAACGACCACTCGCCGGTGGGGTCTGAAGCCGTGTAGATGTAAGTGTTCTTGAAGTCGACACATCCGATCCAGTACCAAGTATCATCGCTGGGTCGATATCGCATGCTCGAAGCCCAGATGCCTCGGACGTAGGCTTGCTTGCCGTCTTCGAGGCTGTAGGATGCTGGGTCGCCGAAGTCGAGACGGGGGACTGAGTGGCCGATCTGGTGTAGAAGTAAGTTGAATAATCCTTCTTAGTGTAAGAACAACACTTTCCAAGTCGACCTACGTATTCCCAGTTCACCAGGTCGCCCGATCTCAGTATCGGTGCTCCAGGACTAAACGCCATCGTACTGGCCGAGTAGTAATAGGTGTCGTTGACGCGGAAGACATTGAGATCAGCCAGATCGTTCCACAAGACTGGGTTCGTGTACGTTGGTCGCTTGACAGCAGTAACACTGCCGAGAAGGAGAGCAATGAGACCGGAGGACATCGTAATGGACCTCATGGCGGCGGTATTGCGAAAGGAAAGAAACACAGAGACGAAACCGGGAAGAATGGCAGATGAGAGTCCACCTACTGGAATACTTGAGCCTCAAGATAGCCGCTATGCGTATGCTTCGAGCCGACTTCAATAGTACCGTCGAGTCCAAGATTGTTTCACACCTGAGATATGTGCATGTTGAGAGGTGGAAAATTGGGAAGATGGTGGAAGCACAAATTGTAGATCGTCCCCGCAAGACGAAACCATGCGGCTAAATTCATTCAAAGTGAAACCTTATTCTTCTAACCGAACATGTGGGACATGTAGGGCGGAGGATATGATCGTTAATCGGCCAGTGCGAAGGATGGAGGGCAACTGGATGAAGAGCACTATAACGCCCTTTCTGACTGCCTTGTATGGGGCGATTACAACTTCGAGAAGTCCTTGTACCCTTGGCCTCCGACAAACGTCTGCCACCATGGTTCGTTCTCCTTACTCTCAGCGAGATGGAAGTAGTGCTCTGCATGGTTAGGCCCGTTGATGTCGCGGAAAGCTGCATTGCCGTCTAGCTTTCTTTCATCCGCATAGTAAAAGCTACATTCACGTTAGCACAAATAGCGATGGTGGTTCGGGATAGGTCACCACTTACCGGAAGCCCTTGGGGGCGTATGCCTGCGATGCAACGGAAAGCAGATGGGCCGTTGCAGACTTGCCGATGCCGTTGCCGACAAGGAAAGGCATGGTCTTCACGTTCAAGAAGTTTCCGGTGAAAATGAACGTTCCGAGCGAGCCAGAGGGCAGCTTTTTGAAGCCTTCGACAGCCTGTTGGGCGGCGACAAGAACACTGCCTGTATTCACAGCCATGTCTCGGTTGAAGCCTGCTAGGGAAAGGTCAAGAGGTGTTTCCGCTGGAACAATCTCGGCACTGGCAGCTGCAATGTATCGTCAGCACTGCAACTAGAGCACGTCGAGGTAGCTTGATCCACCCACCATTGTAGACGACCACACTGGGCGGTCCGAACTTAGCGATAACCTTATCGAACATGGACTTCACGGTCTCGGGCTGGGAGAGATCCGCTTGTATTTGCAGCTGACCTTCATCGTTGACCTTGTCTTGAAGGCGTCGAGCTGCGATGGCGACTTTGTAGCCATTCTTAGCGAACAGGCTGGCAGTGCTGGCTCCAACGTTACCGCCGGCGCCGAGGATAAGGATGACTTTGGACGTAGACATGGTGGTTCGCTTTGGTGTTTGATGTCGCTTTGGAGTTTGATGCGATCTTATCCATATGGCTGGACGAGGCGATATATATGCATCTTTGAGTGCCAGCGACCTGGTTCCGCTCCATGGTGCTTAGTTATATCTGTCGTTCTCCGACCACACAGCTTACCTGATCCGCACTGGACCGATGGCAAGTCGCGATAGTTCTAGCCATCTCTGTTACTCTTCGTGAGGCCTTGCTGGGATCCTCCACTGATGTGCCGAAGATGATCAGTCACTCAGTCCGTGGTGACTACAAACCATCTGCGTTGCTTCGAGGAGAGGAGGAAAGCACAGCGCCACAGCAAGAGCGATCCTTCATCGATCGTGGTTAGGCTCCTGCCTCTTTGGGAATAGCGCTGTAGAGTGGCGTCAAGGTTGTGCAACTGAGTCGGAGAACCTCGAGAGACCGTAACGGAGGACCCCTACCGTTGTTTGTCATGCAGCGTTTATCACTATCGGATATGATCTGTCCACATCACGGCCAACGTTGGGATAAACACTGACGATGCCACCAGCTCGCAAGGTACGTCCGATCGAACACTTCAACCACCGGCACCAATACTAATACTGTCGAAGGCCTGTGATCGTTGCCGGGAGCACAAAGCGAAATGCGTCTGGGACGACCCAGCAGCGTGCACTCGCTGCAGGCGTTCCAAATATCCTTGCTCGGCGCCCGTAACTGACCAGATAGCTACTGATGGAACGCCGGGAAACGGTCCCAGTCTGTTAAAATCTCAGGATGGCGCATCCCCTAGCAATAGTGGGCTTCCTGCGAACGGCTCGGCGGGGACGTTCTCTGCGCACGGAGCTGGCATGAAGGCCACACGAACAGTGCTCATCCCACGTACAAAAGATTCCAACCTGGGAGAGCAAACAACGTTGCAGTCGTTCATGAGTCCTGCTCCAGAGGCCGAACTTCCTTTGGTTAATGGCAGCTGCGCCAGCACAAAATGCTACCTGCCCCCTCCCGAAGATGGCTACCTTCTACTCCAAGAGTTTCTCCACGACTTCAACAGCCGCATACCACTCTTTGCGCCACAGAGCCTGCAAACTCTGTTCCGCGACTGCTACTCTGGGGCAAATGAGGGCGTACCACTCGCGTGGGTTATAGTGTATGCCACTATGGCCATCACGCATCGCCTGCGAGCGATGAGTCTTTTTGCTACGCCGATTGATACGCCGCAAGGTATGTGGTATCTCGAGATGTGCCTAACCAGGCTACCCGAGCTTCTGATGGGTCCTCCGTCCTTGAAACTTGTGCAGGCCTCACTTTGTCTTTGTTTCTTGCTGCAGACGTCGAACCATCGTCAACGGGCCGAACTCTTCGCATCAACTGCTCTTCATATGGCCCAGAGCCTTGGTTACAATGAACTACCCTCAATACCCCTCGTAGATACTGTTCTTGTTAGAGAGCAAGGTTACGTCTTCTGGGTCGCCTTCTTCCTGGACGTCAACATGAGCTTGGGTCATCAACAACCGAGCAGCCAACGTTTAGCAGATATCGCCACTCCCTTACCGTCACAGGATATGGTAGACTGGTGGGATGTCGAGAACAACACGGTAAAGACGTGCGAGTGGAACCTCAACATATTCTCATTGCACGGCAGTCTCGCGATGATCGAAGCGGAAGCATCTGAGAAACTGTTCTCCGTCGAAGCTCGGAAGCGCTCACCACTGGACTCCCCATGCGTGTACAAAGACATTCTTTCGAAGTTGGAGCGGTGGCGCGAGGGCAACATGCTTGCGAAGCTAAATGCGGAAGAGGTGTTCAAAGCAATGTACAGATCGGACATTGTTCACTGTGTCATGCTTGAGGGCGCTTATTTCCGGACCAGGTATCAACTGCACGCAACCAAAGCATTGGTTGGATTCCGAGTAAGACTCGATGCATTCACTCCCGAAGCTCTACAAGCTGTGATCGACCAAAAGATTGAGCCTTGCTATGAAGACGCGAAGAGGTTTTTGAGTCTTGCGATGCTATTGCCGCAAGGGAATCTCTCAACCACTTGGTACGTATAACTTCCTCAGCTGACACTCGAGCTGACCTGACGTTCGCAGGGCTTGCTTCCAAGCAATAGTTGCTGCGTTTTGCTCTATCGTGTCTGCCCAAGCCATAGGCAATGCTGGGACGATTAAGCACAAGTCGGAAGATCTGCAGCTGAGCCATGAGGTCCTAGTTGCACTCAATTTTGCCACCGAGGGACAGATTGAGCCGGCACATGAGGCAGTGATCAATCTGTGTCGCAAATTATATACGCAGATGACTGTGGGCTGGAAGCAATCCATCAAACGACGATGACATCAGTCTCCGCCTGAACGATGTACTCCTAGGCGGTTCAAGAGTGCGCCTAGCATGTGGTCACTCCACTGTAAACTACGAGAACTGCAAGACACAATACTATCAGCCCAACATCATATGCGCACCGGCATTGTAGATCAATGCGACGTTCGACTGAGACTATGACATGTCATCGTCCAGGGATTGTGCAATTCTTGAAAGACCCGGCTTCGGGTGTAGTAGCAGATTGCTCACACGTCCACTCGACTAAATAAGCCAGGGATTCGGCCGGAGCGCATCGAACAAAGCACCGACTTCTTCATCGTCCAAGCCTTCGTATACCGCCAGCTGCAGCAGTATTCTCGCCTTGACATGGTTAAGATGTGCGCTTCCGATGACAAACCCATCGGTATTAGCCCACCCATTCGGCACCTTGTGGCTCGTCACCACGCTGATACCCTTGGCATTGTGTATGCTTTCTGCTGCGTAATAAGCGAGGTCTGCAACACCTCCGTCGCCATTTCCAGCAAACACAAGACCTTTGGCTCCCAAAGCTACCGACGCATTCGGGAGGCCAGGGTTCATGTCTTGATGGGAGTAGAGAATGTCGATCTGCGGGAGAGCGTATGGGTCAGAAATGTCGAAATATCTCGTGCCGATGGGTTTCGCTGCTTCGAAATAGAAGTACGGGATCGAATCGAGGTAGTAGCCGAGTGCGCCGGCGTCGGTGCTGTAGAACGTGTCGGGGTTGTTGGCATGATTCTTGGTGGCAAAGACAGCGCTGGTAATTTTGCTTCGTAGGTGTCAGCAAAGGCAGCGTACTTTAGAGACAAAGATAGTTTACTCATTCAGGGATACCATAGCTCCTCGATTGCGTGCATTCGGTGCTGTAGCAAGAACTACACTCTGCAAGACGTTCGCAGGTCCGTCGGCGCTCACAGCGGTGGAGGGTCGCATTGCCGCAGTGCACACTATTGGCTTTTCCGTGTCAACGGTAAGATAGAGGAAAAAGCAAGTCTCTTCCAGCGTATCTGAGCCGTGCGTCAAGACTACACCCGACACATTCGACTTTAGCACTTCTGCCGAAACCGCCTTGTGCAGCTCCAGGAGGATTGTTTGATTCATATTGGTACTCCCAACTTCGCTCACTTGGAACCCTCCTACGTTGGCATACTGCAACATCTCTGGAACAGCGTCGACCAGTTCTTGCATCGACGCAGCCACATCGTACCCACTGTTCAGCGTGGAAGAGGTGCTTTCGCCAGCGATCGTCCCGCCAGTAGCGAAGATGGTGACGTTAGGAAGGCTTGCGGTGTATGAGCTCTGGAGGCCCTGTCTTATCCAGAGAACGGGCGAAGCTGACGACAATCGATAAGCACTGGAAGCGTAAGAGGCTATCGCGAGAAGCCCTATCATGATTGCGGGTACAGAGAGCGAAAAGTCTGGCGGCCGGAAGTACCTTTATAGCCGATTGATCTTTTGCAGCATCAACCGCGTGTCAGGACAATTCAGAAGGCTGCGCTGACCGAAGGCCATTACACCAGCCTTGAGGCTCGGAGGCATCGATCATGGTCGACGCCAAGGACATTCTCTTAATTCCGGCAGGAGGACGCAGGTACCGATACAGAGCCCACGTGGCGATTGTGCCATGAGGGAAGGTTAAGAAGAGAGAGTGTGGATTTGATAGTGATACTGACTCGAGTTTGTAGTATGCAGCCAGTAGATAGCGAGGATTGCTGTCTTGGCCGCCTGATAAGACGGCCACTGCGATAAGCAGGAGTTCAGGCGACTTGGCGAGTGGAAACCGCAGCCGCCGGCAAAAGAATTTTCAAAGACCAGCCTGAGGCGGCGATCGATAGGCGTGTGATGACGATCGAGCCCAAAACATGCTGTTACTCCCATTGCAGGGCTCGGGCACCTTGGTTACTTTTTCAGACCGTCACAACAACTCTCGTGTCCTCCTGACTGGGAGGTTTCTCGCCCACAGGACTGATCGGACTGCTCACAGCTGTTGTATTCGCAGAGACTTGACTCTTCACCAGCCCGATCAAATTCTGCGTGCCTTCCCAAATCGGAGTCTCGTGCAGAACTGTCCGCGTGGTCCCGTCCATGGCCATTCGACGGTGCTCCGTTGTGTTCAGATCGTATATGAGATCCTGGTATGCGGCTAGCGAGTACGCCATAAGGTCTACTGGTCGCAGAAGGTTCCACGTCGGTGCATGCCATCCGAAGCGACACGTGGCCCTCGTCCACCGTCCGGCGAGCAGGTACATGTTCAGCGTGATCAGGATCGACAGTACCAAGCCGACGTACGTCGTTGGTGTCCAATCGATGCGAATGACGTACAAATGCGGGAAGGTTGTCATCATAATTGGCTGGTCGTAAACAGACTGATTCTGCATGGCGAAGGGATAAGATTCTTGAGTCCAACTGGTCGACGTGATGTGTAGCATCTTATTCACGATAGCATCGAGGCGAGACATGCCCTGGAAGATGTTCGTGCCGTGCGAAGCGTCCTCGTTGATATTGAAGAGCTTGCAATAGCCATCTGTGCTTGACATGACATCAGCCGCACCTTCGAGGTCGAAATAGAGGTCATCGAATCCGGACGTCCAGTTTCCTAGACAAAATAAGCCTGGCTCCCAATCAATGCCACTCTACATACCCCTTGGATTCGGACATCGTTCCTCCGTGACATTCGCACGGGAGATACCCTTCTTCAGTGTGAACTCAACCTTCCTCCACGAGGATCGATAGTTGTCGCGGTACTTGATCGATTCGAATTGACATTTGGCCACGAAGTGATAAGGACCAGTGCCGGACTTTAGAGACGGATCCGGGCATTTGCCGTACATCAGGTAATACAAGAGCGACGCATAGCCGCCACAATAAACCTGGTCGACACCAGGACCTGTACTATCAACCGCCGTGATGACCGTAGTGTTGGTAGAGGGCAGATATGGGTACATCCGGACGAGCATCGTGCCCTGGCCCTGGTCACCGGTCCGGTATTTCAGATTATCGGAACTCGCATTCACCGGAATCGCGATTTCGTAAGTTTCTTGGTTGGTTTGCGTAGTTACGTTATTGACAGCTTTGACAACGTCCAACGGGGTGTATTGCACAAGGTTGCTGTTCGTACGGCCGAGTTCCTCATCGTACGGCTCTTCAGAGCAGTGAATCACATCTGGGTCCAGTACTGGCAGACAGTACTGCCGGCGCTCCTCTTCGAACTGGCTGGACTGAACTTCGTCGGTGAAATGCTGCATTGCGTAATACGGCAGTCCCATGGTGCCGTTCGGAGGCTCGAAGGTTACACCGCCTAAAGTCAGTTAGTCTTGACCGTGAGATATCAAGATGTGTTGCGGACTCACCAACCACGAAGGGCGTGTAAGTCACGAGCAAAGAGCTGAGAGCTGTCATTCCAAGACTGTAGGAACAGCCAGGTGCAGTGAGGAAGCGGCTACATGGATCATGATCCAACGGCACATCTGTAATGGCATAAGTAAACACTAAAGCGTGACATCAAACCACAAAACACCTACCAATTCCTATAGGGATGTAGGCAGGCGTTTGGAACCCCTTGTCGGATGTGACAGATTCGATAACAAAGATGACTGACAAAACCGAATTGATGAAGCCGAATATGATCATGGCGAACAGGTAGAAAGTCACCAATCGCCAGACTTCTTTGTTGTGCAATGCTGGAATACCCATGGCCGCGTGCGAGCCTCCTGCCGCTTCGACGTGCACATGTAGGCGAGGAATTGTAAGCTCCGCATTCCGCAGCTCACTTTTTGTCTCTGCTTCATTCGTGAGTCTGCTCAGAGGGACTTTTAGCTGCGGAATTTCTTTAGGACAGCACGTGCCTCATACCTCCTACAGTGGCTCAAAAGTATTCCAATAATCTACAAGACAGAAGAGCAAACCTATCAGCGAAGGTTGTGACCAAGCAGGATTTTGTTCAGCGGTGCTTTACCGTAGCGACCACGGTGATAGTCAAGTTCACCACCTGCTGAGTGTCCTTCTGGGCGTACTTGGCAGTGTACTTGGGCAGAGTGATTCGGGAGAAGCTCAGCGCAGCGAACAGCAAGAGTATCGCTGTACACAAAGCGACTCCCACGAGTTGCATTATGGCATGCTGGCCGGTCGATCTGAGCAGCCTCTTTCGACCTGTGTTTTCTTCCATAGTTCAGGTGTAGTACGGCACAAGGATGTTGAAAGCTTCTCCGGAGCCTTGGACATCTTATATTCTCTCAAAAGGTCTTGGTATCGCAGGGGTGGCGGCATGTCGAGTAATGGGATATGCTGTTATCGAAGAGAATAGGTGCATCGGACTCATGATGTGCATCTGAAACGGTACAGACCATACCAAGACCGCGGGTGTAGCGAGAAAAGCGGCTGAAGCTCTCAAGCTTCACTCCACTCATTTGCAAACTTCCTGAAGGGGAAAACAACCTTTGTATGTGGTCGATTTTCCAAGGTCCAGATGCTGCGCAGCTAGTGGCTTATACACTACTGTACAGTAAGCAAGCCTGCATGAGTGGGGAACAAGGCGCTTGCAAGCTCGCGTTGTCAGACCACCTGTGCGCTGTATCACGTTGCTCGGGAGGATATAACCACCAAATTCCCCTAAGCTTGATGCGATGTAGGAGCGGCGTCGTTGAACGGGACGTAGTCGAAGCCATTCAGGCCACCGTAACTATATCCAGAGTCTGTCGAGCTGACCTCCGACGCGTAGGGGTGCTCTGGAGCCACTCCTGCGTCGAATCAGTGCTGTCGAGACGAAATCACACCGTGAGGCTGCTACGGCTGTATAGGTGCAGAACAGCTGCAGATCCGCGTGCCGAGGCCGGTAATTGATAGTAGTCATCGCGAGCATGTTGAGTATAGAAGCACGCCTCAAGAGAATGCAACACGCGTGGTCGGCAGTCAAAATGAGATCGGAGTAAGGACATCCACCACGATGTGCTCCATTAGGAATTCTTGCCCAACGTTGACACGACAAGAAAGCACGCGTAAGTTACATGTACTTGTAGGCGATTGAGTGTTGATGGAGTTCAAGCTGCAGTTCGAGTGGAAGTCTCGTGAAGTGTGGGGGTGGTCGGCTTCGCTGTCGCCGAAAACTTGCCAAGATTTCCTCCTTCCCAATTGGGGACTCCACCAAAATACCAAAAATACAACAGAACATGCAACAATGGACACATAAATGGCAAAAGATGATGAACAGAGTGGGACTCGAACCCACGCGACTTTCGTCACCAGCAAGCAACTTCTCCTGAAGCTGGCGCCATAACCACCTGTGAAGGTTTGTTAGAGACCGTATCAACAATATTTCGATTTTCTGGCAAGATAGACGTACTCGGCCATCTGTCCTGACTTGTGGGCGTATAATTGATCATGGCCTCCGTTATACAATATATTTCAAACGCGTGGCCGAACGAAAGAAGCGCGAGAAGAATACCACCCAATTAGGAAGTTCCCGCATAATCTTGGCAAGAGCGGCAGCAGAACACCAACCGCACATCTAGCAGCATGTTCTCCAGTTATCTCGACATAGTATTCTCCAACAACAATACAATTTGAAACATCCGTCGTCGTAAAGCAGAAGGCAACGATTCATGATGAAGACCGGGGCCTAGGACACTTATCGTCCGGTCCCAAACCTACGCCCACTTATCATCATCGGTCCCACTTCTCAATCTCTACTATCAAGGCATTCAACCGTACCTGCATTTCTCTTCTTTCCTTTCTCTCGCCATAGCATCTTTAAGGAATATATACGAATTCCATTTTCGTCGTTCAACGATTCCAACAACCACCATCCCCTCTTTTACGTCGTTCAAGATGCTCTCGTGATTATCCGAAGCTTGACAAGCAGCTCATCCTCAAGCTCTTGAGCGACCTGCATCTATATCCCCAACCGAAGCGAGCAACACAATGGCAATGTACACCCGCCGCTCCTCCACCGAGTCCTTCCGCCACCCCCGCGCCCCCTCCCCCTCCACCTCCCTCCACCGCAAACTCTCCTTCAACCCCGTCGGCGAATGGTCACCGCCCGTGCACGAAGAACCCGTCGGCGCCTTCGAAGTCAGCAGAGGGAAGAGGATCCTACAAGTGCTTGTGGCATGCATCTACTGCCTCTTCGGCGCCGGCGTGGTGTTCGGCTTTGCCGCGCTAAAGCCGGTTCTGATTGAGCAGGGTGTTTACCGGGAACGGTGCTCGAAGGAGGAGCTGAGGGATGGGGTGTGGGTGTGCTATGAGCAGGAATTGCGGTTGAATTTGATGTTCACTGTGGCGGCTGTGAGCACGAATGTCTGCGCGCTGCCGGTGGGCACGGTGTTGGATAGATTCGGCCCACGGGTCTCAGGAATCATCGGCGCAGCGTTCCTAACCCTAGGCGCTCTCTCAATGGCTTTCGCAGCGGACTTACCCTTCGACGCCTACGTGCCTGGATACCTGTTCCTCGCGCTCGGGGGACCGTTCATCTTCATCTCCTCGTTCCAGCTCAGCAACACCTTCCCCCGCCGCTCTGGCCTCATCCTCGCCTTACTGACAGGAGCCTTCGATACCAGCAGCGCCGTCTTCCTCGCCTACCGTCTCCTCTACGAAAACAGCAACGGCACCTTCACGCCGAAAAAGTTCTTCCTCATCTACCTCATCGTCCCCGCCTTCGTGCTGGTGGCGCAACTCTTCATCATGCCCGCCCACTCCTACGAAACTGTCGGTGAGCTCGTCGCGCACGCTGAAGATCCGACGCTTGATGCTCACGACTCGGATAATGAGCTGGACTCTGAGCACCGCTCTGCGATCCAGCAGGCGAGGCGGGAGCATCGGGAGAGTGTTGTTTCTGAGATAACGGGGTTACTCGGGACGAAAGATGGCTTTGCGCAGGAAGCTGAAGAGGAGAAGAAGGCGCGGAGGAGTGGAGTTTGGGGCGCTCTGCACGGGAAGACCGCGTTACAGCAGATCTCGACTCCGTGGTTTGTTCTGATTACGCTGTTTACTGTTTTGCAGATGTTGAGGATTAATTATTTTGTGGCGACGAGTGAGCAACCAGCGAAAACTACCAGCTACATGAGTCTCAGCTAACATCTATGTAGTCCGCACGCAATACGACAACCTCCTACACTCCCACCACCGCGCCATCCAGATCAACGAGTTCTTCGATGTCGCCCTCCCACTCGGCGGCGTCATCAGCGTCCCCTTCATCGGTCTCGTCCTCGACAACACTTCCACGCCCTTCGTTCTAGCACTGCTAGTAACAATGGCAACAATGATCGGAGTATTCGGCGTCATCCCCGACGCAATGTGGCCCGCCTACGCGAACGTGTGCTTGTTCGTGCTATACCGCCCCTTCTACTACACCGCCGTCTCCGACTACGCGGCCAAAGTCTTCGGCTTCGCGACGTTCGGGAAGGTGTATGGGTTGGTGATCTGTCTGGCAGGGTTGTTTAATTTTACGCAAACGGGATTGGATGCGCTGACGCATAAGCGGTTTGGGAATGATCCGATTCCGGTGAATTTGATACTACTAGTGAGCGCACTGGTGGTTGGGGTGGCGCTGGTGGGGTATGTGTGGATGAAGAGCCGGTCGATGCAGAGGGAGAAGCTGGAGCAGGAGGCGGAGGGGGCGAGGGAGGTGTTGATGCCGGAGGCGGATGCGCGGGAGGTGGAGCGGGAGCATGGGGGTGAGGGGTATGGGACCGCGTAGGGGAGACGACAATTAAAAATGTTGCGGATGAAGGGAAGATGGGGTGGGTTTAGGGATTGTGTATATTGGTTTTAGCATGGCGTTGGAGGTGAGCGTTGAATTTGGAGTGTATATATGGGGTACATGAGATCTAAGCATCATCTCGAGCAGAGCAAATGCCGTTATGGAAACGAGGAGCGTCTCAGTTGGTCGTCGTAGCGAGGAGTAGATGGCGAATAAGGCGAACTAGCTCCAATTACTGTAGATCATCGGCCACCAGAAAATTGCCCGTTTGACATGGAAGGAATTTGGAAGCTATTTCTGCGAGATCGAGTCGTACGGTGCATCGAATTCCGGCTTGATTGGATAGAACATCAGGCACTTGCGCATGAGGTGCATGAGCCTCATCCTTTCAGGATTTCTGAGACGGCACATGGCACAGCACGGAGTAAGCTGAGGGGCGAGAAGAGGCTTGTCAAAGGCCAGCATCTGTCAAACACATCGCTTCCGGACATGATACAGATCTGTAGTCAGCGAAGCAGTACATGAAGTTGTCGCAGAGTTGTAGTGGGATATCCTGGTAGACGGGAAGCGTGACGTCCGATTGATGCGCGGAAGCTGGGCCGAAACCTCACCATCCTGGTCTGCAACGAAGCCGACCAGCCTTGTGCTCTCGCACTTGCTCGCATTCACTAGCGACGACATCTTCACTTCTATACTACACTCGCTCTCGACATTTCCTTAATACATCACCGCCGGCTACCGTCACACATCTCCGCAGACTCACACACGCCTCCACTGCAGCTGGCCGGTCGTCGAGTCCGCAGCGCGCCATTGCGCATTACGCAGCCAGCCATTGTGGCACGACCAGAAACGGCCCCACGACCACCAACGAATCTCACTGTACTATACTCGGCGACCGCCGGCTCGAGCGACACCACATCCTTTGCCGTGTGGCCGACTTCCCTTCGACCTCACCTCACCCGAGCGCAACGACTACATCACCACTCTATGCCATTTAACACGAGACATTCGATCGACTGCCTTCCATGATACGACGACGATAGCGCGACAGGATGCCAGGCCTCAAGCGATCGCCTGGCATGGCGGATATAGAAGTGCATGATGGCTCGCATGCCACAGGCTACAGCGCATTGGAGAAGGCCTTCCGCAACTCATGGACACCCATGGACGATGCATCTATCGCTCGCCGTGTCTCGCTGAGCCGGACACACTTTCCAGACTTTGCGCCACCACTACCCGTTGCGTGGTCCGAAAGTCCATCAGCTGCTAGCAGTTCTTCGGAGATCCTCGTGCACGAAGGCTTCGAGAACATCACTATGCCGCCTCCATATATGCAAGCGCGGGCGCTTAATTTGGACGACAGCGGTCTTCCGCCGACACCTCCGACGATGCATAATAGCGATGGTGCAGATGCGGTGCAGGAGAATCGAGCTAGCCCGCCTCCGATCTTCGCGGACGACCTGCGCAATGCGCTCGAGTCGAAGGCATCAGGGTTGAGCACAAGGACGCTCAATGCAGTCAGCCCACCGACTCCAGATCCGTCTCCGCCAGCCACGTCAGAAGCCTTGCCTTTGCTAGAGCAGAAAGAGCACTCGCATTTCCTACATCCTATGGTTGCAGAAAGCAGATCTTTACTTGCGCTGAAGCACTACACCAGCTCGAGAGCCGAGTCGTTCCGGACGGCGCGCGAGGATCAGCCGCTTAGTCCAGGTTTGAGTATTTCGCAAGTACACTTATCCGAGGACGACACGCTTCCAGAGCACTGGCTAGACAATACGCGCGATCTACAGCTGGCGGATATGGGTCTGAGCAATACGATGGTGGAGAAGACGCCCAAGATGGCGGATGCGATATCTCATGCGACCATCAGTACGAAGAGTTCTAGACGCAAATCGAAGCACGAATCGCCACCGCAGACTACGGAAGGTGATGGTACAGACTGGGAGAAGCACATTAGCTATGTCAATCCGGACGAGTTGGAGAGTTCTCCTGAGGTGGAGGAAGATCCGAAACCTGTTGACGAGCAATTGTACGAGAAATCGATTCCTGCAGGACTTGGCCTTTCTGGAGCTGGCTTCCAGCAAGCACCCCAACGCTCAGCGGAAGATGTTAACAACATGGTCTACAAGCGTATTCGGGAAGAGAACGTCAAACGGCATAGTGCGATCAGCGCGAATTCGGGAGCCATCACTGTGGGCATCGTTGTCCCGCCGTCTGAGTCGACGCCTCGAACGCTGAAGCGGCAGACGAAGTGCTTGTCATTGCGTAACGATAATGGAGGCGAGAGTCCTCGAGGCAGCTTCGATGGCGACATCAGGGGACTGAGCTACAAGAAGATTCGTCTCCCAGAGCGGCAGAAGAAATTGGACGACTCACCGGTGTTCGAGTCCAGCATTCGACAGGTCTCGTCTCCTGCTCGACTTGGTCCTGATGCTTCGAACATGACTGCTCTCACGTATGCGAGCTTGCAGGACTCGCCAAGCGCACGACAGACTGCGAGATTCCAGCCAATCGAGAGGAAGCACACGCTTAGGCATACGAGCCACGGAGATAGACTATCGAACAATCAATCTGTTCGACGGACCAGTTTGCACGGCTCCCCAGGGTCACCGAACAGGTGGGTACAAGGTCTTCACGAGGCCGAGCCGCCTGTTGATACGCCTCCTCGCACACCGCCGAAGCGGACATTGAACCACGACCGAATCGGGCACAACGTTGGCGTCAAGCGGAACAGTGTAGAGGGCGCAAGACCAAGCCGCGTTCTCGAGAAGTCCTTCATGCCGGTGCGGAGCATCACGCCCCCTGTAGTAGCTGCCGATCCAGAAGACTCACCACCCGTGAACTACAAACTCCGCCGCTTCTCCCGCGAAGAGCGACTCGAGAACAACGACAATTTCCGCCGCACCAGCCTTGGCAGTTCGAGGGACATCAGCTCGCGGGATGCCACACAAGATCACAGCTTCAACACCCGCCGTCGTTCTTCCGAGAAGACTCTCATGTCCTCGCCCGAGAAGTCATACTTCCCAACCTCTCCTCGCAAAAGCCTGGACGCTCGTTTTCTGCATCCCACAACCACTCCGATGTCCACAAGCCAGTTCTCCGACCGCTCAGACGCCGAGCTCTGCGAAGCGAGTGGTGTGCGCCTCTACCCGCACAACAACGATAGTCTGGTTCTGGTCCAGCACGGCAGCCGGCCGGTCAGCAAAGGCAAATCTAGCCCCGATTCCGGCGCAGTCGATTCCCAGCCTTACGTGGACCGTTCGCTTCAAACCAACCGCTCGCTCCGCTCACTCGGCCCGCCTATATTCGCCGCCCAAGTCGATCCTCCCACCCCTACCCTCGGCACCGCATCGATGGTCAACGCCGAGGTAGACAGCCCTCTCACCAACCCGCGCGCTGCGCCCGAGCCACCGGTGATAATGTTCATCCCGCCCACGCCGAACGAAGAACTCGAGCGCGAGCTAGGCTCGGAAACACCGACCCGCAGTCGAACCACCCGTTCCGCTGAGCGGCCTTCCGGGCCTCAGCGCCGCCTCTCCCTCTTGCAGAAAGCACGCCGCTATAGCGACAGCCTCTTCGTGCGTGCCGGCTTCCTCACTACCGCGCGCTCGCCCTCCCCTGGCCCACGGCGCCAAGTATACCTTTCTCCGCTGTGGCGGCCGCAAGGGTTCTGGGATGAATTCGATAGCGACGAGGAGTATTACGAGGACTTTGAACCTCCTGGTACACTCCCGAAAGGTGGCGATACATCTGATATCCCTGACCCTGAGTCCAAGAAAGCCGGAGTGCTGCCGCGGGTGATGTCGAAACGTCTGCCTGGTTTCAGAGGGAAGGGCGGGTTTTTGGTGGGCAATAGTCTGGGCATTGAGCGGCATGGTACTAATGGGCGACGGCATTACGTTGGAACTACATCGCGTACTTTGAACAACAAGCAGAGCGCCGAACTATTGAAGAATCTGTCCAACGGGGCGCGAGTGTCGCGGGAGTCGCTCGGTCAAGCCAAGGGGAGGAGAGACCTCTTCGTCGTGCCCTTTTCTGGTGGTAAGCGGGCGCAGTGGGTTGGGACAAGAGCGTTGAGGGAGAGGATGGAGGGGCGAAGGGTGAGGAGGGAGGAGAGGGAGGCGGAGAAGAGGCGGGAGAGGTTGAGGGGGCAGATTGGGGGGAGGGTGCTGAATGAGTGATGAGTTCTCCAGAAGATGTGCTCTCGAAGTGATGGGACGGGACTTGGGCGCGATATGAGATGCGTGGGCTGTATATGGCATGCATGGAAAATGGGAAGATGTGAACGGGAACGATGATCACGATATTGGCACGATGGGATGGGATATGAGGATGGGTTGTACATAGCACGGCTTAGCATGTTAATGACGGATACGTTTGGACCGAAATCACGCACACGATTGATGGACGACTCTTGTGGCATATCTGCGGTTGATTCATTGGGAAGCGTTTGAGCTAGCGATGGCGCATTTAGGGATTTTTGTGCTGATCTATCTGTATCGATATGTACAGACTACAGCCCTTGCGCTTCCAATTCCGTCGTTATCATCAACTAGTTTATTAAGCATTAAAATTTTTCTTGAAGCAAAAAACTCAAACGCACAGAAGCACGAAATCCACAAAGCAAAAAACTCCATCGCTACCAGCCAGGCCAAGAATCCCTCCGCCCATCACCTCCGTCCTAAAACTGTTAATACAGTAACATTGCAGCTGCTGCAGTGCGCTCTCCTGTGGCAGCTCGGTCGAGAACGCCTCTACTAACCGCAACGGCAAGCGCCGTTGGCCGGGCACTCGCAGTAGTGCGGGCGAGGGTTCAGTATTGTCCGGCGATCCCAGACCGAGACGACGTTCGCCAAACCATAGGAATTGGTGCCACTCCCGTATGTGTACGAGGGTGGTGCCGCTGCAGGGGCCGAGCGGGCGGCGGTGGTCGAGGGGCCTGCCTGAGAGGCGTTCCCTAGGCCGTAAGTACCGTAGCCACCCCCGTATGTGTACGAGGGTGGTGCCGCTGCAGGGGCCGACGAGGCGGCGGTGGTCGATGGGCCTGCGTGAGAGGCGTGTGCCGTTTGAGCGGCGGCGGTCGATGGGGCTGCGTGATAGGCGTATGGCGTTCGAGCGGGGCCGGGGCACCATGGTGGACACGCTGGCGCATCAGTCACTTCCTCGTCGTCGTCCTCCTCCTCTCCCGCATCGCTCCCGGCTGTGGTCTCCTCATCGTCGACCTCGGCGTCGTTCCCGGCCACGGTCTCCTCGTCGTCGACCTCCGCAGTCGACGCCAGCGGCACGGTCGCCTCCCTGGTAGTAGCTGGGGCCACGCGCGCGCCAGAGCCCGTACGGGTCGGTGTTGACGGGAACACGTACTCCCGGAGCGATTGAAAGACCGCCTTAGATACTGGGGGAGGCTGGATAGACCCAGCTACCGGTTGTGAAGGCATGGCGCAATCGGCGCAATCGGCGCGGCGAGCGGGGATCTTAATCACAGCTGGATATTTTCCTGGAGACGAGAGTTAGCAAGTGTCTCGGAGTTTCCATCATGGTGGACGTCTGCACAGAGGACCGCATAGTGCCGGACTGGGTTTTGGAGAACGCTTTTGCCTGTTAGTGCTGACTTACGCTTTGCTGCTCGTGCCATGGCTTTCTCTTCTGCCTTTATTTCCTTCATCCTCTTATGGTACTTGATGCGAATGGACATGTTGCTACGCAACAGAATCTTTTCAGCAACCGAATGCTCGTGGCCGTCATTCTTTGACTTCACCACGAATGCCACCTAGTAACTGTTAGCATATGGTTAAGTATGATGGGAGATTCAGGTTTAACGTACCTCTTTATTTGTCCATCTTTTACCCGTATTGGGGTGTAACGCCTTTTGCTCCGCTGGGGAGAGCTTCGGCGGTGCTCTCTGCTGACCCTTCTGTGGAGGCATGATTCTGACGGTCTTGAAAGTGTTCGAGTTGGAAGTGTTTGAGTTGGAAGCGCTTGATGGAAGTCGAGGAGGATCGTGATATTGATGAGAGAAGGAAATGAAAAACGAGCGAGTTTCTACTCTGTTATATAGAGAAGCATATCACAGTTGGGTGGAGAAACTTGCATGTGAGTTCAGGTCGGGACACCCTCTTGCTGAATAAAACGTCATCTACTGGTTTGCTGACCAAAAACAACGACGTACCGGCAGGAAGTGTGAGTCTTGCAGAGCTCGTTATCACGCTCGACATGGACCTGTTAGTGGTGACCCTGTTGGAGTCAGATGAAAGCAACCAACGCACCGGTGACCTTTAGAGCCAGACCGAGTGCACGATTCGCAGCCGACAACCTAAGTGGAGTAGTCCACACCTACCTTCTCGAAGCGCTCTTGGAACTGCGTCACTGCCATGTTGTCAGCGTCCCCGACGCCAGGTGTTGAGCGGTCTAGACGATAAGCCGACCAGTACGCAGTCGTCCTTTCCATCATATTGGCGAATGTGCGTCGGCTTCTACTGACTTCGAGGCAAAGTGAGCTCTGTCCGTTGACCTCCAGTTGCTAGTGTAAGAATCGCGTAAGGTACGAGATTGGCATTTGAGTTTTTTGATAGTAACTCACGAAGCCTGGCCATTCGCTTCGCGGGCGAGTGGGTTGAGCGCCGAACTCTGATGGACACACCAAGCACGTGGCATGTATAAGTAGCCGAAAGTTGCTTCCATCATACCAACGCTCCCCGTGCTGGAAGCACTTTTGCTGCGTTCCTGTTCACGGCGAGAACAAAGTGCACTGGCGATGCGACACTTCCGCTGTCCACCACAGCGCAAAAAGCGCGATTCAGGCGCACTCGGTCTCGTCTAGTCTGCTGCTCGTGGCATTACTGTCTCTCGCTGTCGACTCGTCCGTAAATGGTTGGAAAGGTCTGGACCGACACACATGTCGTCTCACCAGATTCAGGTACCGATTCGTAAGTTACGGTCCGGACCTCTGATGTAAAGGTAACCAGAGCTCGCGGTCTAGCCTCTTCACGTTTTCCAAGAAGGCTGGCGCACAAAGCGAAATTCGCCGCATACCCATCTCACGACAGTACTGTTGCGAATGCATTAGGCTTGGAAGCTCGCGATCTGGTTGGAGAATGGTGGTAATACGCGGGCGAGTAGGAGAGATGCAGTCGATTCGCGAATCTTGGTTAAGCATTTTGGCTCAAGCGGCCCGTGCACAACTCTGATGAAAACCCTTACCCACTTCTACTGTCAATGTGGGGCGAAATCAAGCCAGCGGTTGCTTGAGTGAGTAAGGTAAGGCATTGAATAGCTTCAGTCACAATGAGGTGACTTTGACTGACTAGCTGCATTATTATCTGATCGATGACCCTGGCATACCGTCTAATATTGATTACCATCACTCAAGCAACCACCACAACATTACAGCGCAAACGCTACGGCACCAACGATCAACACCGCAAGAGCTGGCAACTTATTTCGCACTCCCGCATTGCCCGTCTGCTCTGCCACGCCGGAGTTTGCGGTGATTGTGCCGTTGCTAGGCGAGGTAGTTGCGGTCGGTGCTGCTGTCACCAAGCCAGCAGCCACGAAACTTGTGGTCTGGGTCAGCTCGCTATAGATTGAGGTCTCTGGCTCGATGCCTGAGGTGAAGGGTACGACAGGGGTCACGCTAGTCGCTGGTGGAGCTTCCGGATCAGCTGGGTTGAGCACGCTATCGATAACGTGGATGACCTAGTAAGAGCGACCCATCATTAGTGTTTCGTAAGGTTTGGGACGAGGGGCTCCTGCGCAGAAGCATACTTACGCCATTTGCGATGAGGATGTCGGCGTTGATGACCCGGGCAGTGTTGACAAAGACGGCACCGTTATCGTCGATATTGATGTCGACCTTCTCACCAGTCAAAGTGGACAGATTTGTGTTGCTGAGAACAGTGCTGTAGCCGACGGTGCCTTGGACAACATGCTAATAGAACAGAAGATTACGGTCAGTCGATGTATCGAGACTAGAGGACGTACATGGCTGTTGAGTAAGGACCTACATATTGCAATATCTCTGCCAATTGCTTGTCTGTGATGTCGGCAGCGTTCTGGATCTTCTGGAAGGCATCATTATTTGGGACAAAGATAGTGATGTCGGACAAGTCCTCCAGTGGCGCAAAGAGGTCGACCTGTGTAGCTGCGCCAGCAAGTGCTATGAAGCCGCCGGTGATGAGAGTCTCCGAGATACTCAGTGGAACAAGGAGGAGCTTATCGATGATGTGGATAACACCATTGTCGAATTCGATATCCTGCAGATGTCAATGCGGATCCTTTACAAGGTATTGTTGACTTACGGCAACAGTCACTTGGCTCGTCACTTTGATGCCGGCCGTGACAATGGCGTTGGAACCCTCATCCAGGTTGACCGAAACAACCTGCCCGCCCGTCACGTTGCTGCCGCTGACCTCACCGTCTAGCACAATGCCAGAGTAGTTGAGGTAGCTAGGGATGAACTGCGGGACCGTGGTAATGTCGTCTGCCATGACCACGCCATGAAAGAGGTGGTACCGCAAGATCTGTTCTATCAACCCGGGATCCGCGCTTGCCTGGTCGATGGAGAAGATCCCTCCGCTTTGGACGATCTCTGCAAAGGCATCATCGTTGGGTGCGAAGAGCGTGACACCCTTTTGAGATGCGAGGAAGTCGGTGGTGTTGGAGACCTGGCCGAGCAGTTTGACAAGCGTCGACAGAGACTCTTGACCTGCGAGCGCTGTTGCGAGGTCTTGCGCCGTGGCAAACGCGGCAGTGAATGCTGCCAGTGGGAGGCTGTTGGTACGCATGATGGCGAGCTTCTGCGATCGTGATGTCTGTTGCTGGAGGCTCGAGGAGGCTTGATGGATGATGGTAGATGGTAGCCATTGCGGTCTGGCTACCCATTGGATTTATACTCGCGTTAGGCCCATTTACTCCGGATGCACAGCCGCCAGTGGTATGATGGAGTCTCGTGAATGACCTCGTTCATAGTGCTGCATTCGCTTGCAGTCTTCTTAGACATGAAGCTAATTTGACATGACTACACGGAAGGGGTAGGTAGTATTCAAGTTCAAGGCTGTAGAACATTGGCATACGGTCTCATATCGCCGTAGCTTGGCGTTGGGAGGATACTGTGCTCGCATGTCAGCAGTCTGGGATGTACAGATCGATCGTGCACGTTGTCGACATGTCAAACGGCTATTGAGACGTGTAGCGGGAGCTGAATTGCAGGTTCTACGCTCGTTCAGCCAAATTCGCGTCTCGTTGTACTGCGCGCGAACAGAAGCAGAATAGCGTTGCACTCGCCCGTCGGCGATGAGCCTGAAGCCGTGAGATACCTTATCAGCATGCTCAGGACTCGACTCAGATCCTCTGTCTGTAACACGCTCGGCGCGAAGGCATCCGTCCGCTCGCCGATACTGCATCACACACATCACGAAACGAAGTGGGTAGTTGGGCTGAGGTGTTTCTCTGCGGAGTGCTTGCATCAAAATAGTCGTGATACTTCTTGGTCAAAAGTGAATGTTCCAACCTTGCAGCGGATCCCCGAGATCTGCGACAACTGCCGAACCCCCTGCCAGTGATCACCACCGCACCCTGTCAAGATTGTGGCGGAGTGCAGAGTGCAGCTGATGGTGCCATGTCTGCATTTTTTTGCCACTGCTATACAAAGAACATGTCGATCGCGGCAGGTACAGCAAAGTAGCGTGGCATTGACTCGCACGTTTGTGCAAATACGACCAGATCTGAGGTGACGTGTGACATGGTCGTGCAAACGAAAGCAATGCGGTTCAACGTCGAGCATGATGAAGCAAGCAGTGGCTGGAGTGATGTCGACGTGACAATCGATCATGTGGAGATGGAAGACAATGCAGCAGGAGCCTCGAGAAATGAGTTTCAGAACTTCCAAGTCATTCGCTGTATTCGTTCGCTAGCTGTTCTTCATGCATCGTCTCTAGCTAGGCTATAATACAGAATGCGTTGAGTATTAGTGGTATGATGTGTCGAGTTTGACGTGCCAGCGCGTCGATGGAGTGTGGGCTGTCATTAATCGGTCGATTTCATGCATGCGATGCCTCCCAACGCCTTTCCATGAGCATTGTTTCATGTTGTGTCCTCCGTTTCCTCCTCTCCCTTTTCGTCTATCGCAGATAACGCCCTGGTCTCTCCTTCTGTATCAATTTCTGCGGCTTTGTCCTTGCAAGCCGTTGCTGAGAAGCCGTTGCCGACTTTGCCAGATATTATGCGCCATCTATCGTCTTCGTATTCCTGCATAGCAGTGCGCAACTTTTGTAACTGTAGCACAGTTAGTCAGCGATCGTGTACGCCTCGCATCAGTGACCATACAATTGCTTATGGTCGTTTCGAACTCTCTGCTTCGGATGCAACACTTTCATCACGTACCATTTCTTCCGTCCATCCTGTGGTCTTCGCCTTGAGCTTCGTGCAGTATCGTACTTGTAGTGTCCCGGAACTCCGGCCAGGGAAGAAGTCGGCGATCTGCTTCCATGTAAGATCTTTCGTTTCCTTGAGTTCGACGAGTAGTGCATCGTCTTCGGGAGTGAACTTCAGCTTTGGTCCTTTTGGCCGTGGAGCAGGTGTAGGCATGCCAGTCTGCCCTACCACACTAGGTGGACCAGTGTCCAGCGCAGTAGACGCTCCGCCGTATGTCGTTCGCTGGGTCTTTGAAGGAGGCGGTTGATTCGGCAGTCTGTGATGGTGATGTTGTGGCTGTTGGACTGTCGGTTGTGGTTGTGGTTGTGGAGTTGTGAGATATGGTGATTGTCCACCCTGAGAATGGTCGACGGAGTGACGCGGGAACTGGTAATTATAGTTGACAGTGTCAGGCTGGAACTGGACCCGTTGCTGCTCGGTCTGAAGCTCGAGCGGCACCTGTCCAGCGGCATGAGCTTGTAGTTGTTGGAGGCCGGGGTAGTCGTATGCCGTCTCTGAGAAGTCCGCACGACTCCGTTTGCGCGATGGCTGTGGCACTTGTTGGTAGTTGATTACTTGCGGACTTTCGTATGGACTGCCGTAATGCGAGGAAGACTGCGAAGTTATCCGATTAGTGCTGCTTCCGACATGACACATTTGCTTGAGAAACTCACTACCTGCGACATATGCCTCGTCATCTGCGACGGCATGACCGGCTGCTCGATGCTATACGTTGGTTCGGGCGCAGTCATTTGAGATGGCAGTACAGCCGGCATTGCATGCTGTTGAAACACCTGCGACTGTGATGGCGTGTGATGATGCGATGTCTGCTGCATAAACGGGTTCGGCGGATGGAAGGCCTGAGTGATCAATTGTTGGTACTCGGCCTCTGAGACCTGCTATCAGGTTAGCTCGGCTGCTCTCCAGGACGTCTTTGACAGTTCGAAGTTGCTGGAGCACCGCATCTACTCACCTGACCCGTTTCCTCTTCCTGAGAGTCTTGCGGTTGGGTGCCATAGTTGTTGAACGTGAAGTCCGGATATTGCCTCGCCAGGACTGCTATGGAGCATTGGGGCTGCCGGAGCCCAAAGCCCAGACAGTCCACCGAGTCGGGACTCGCAGGCGGAGAATGGGGAAAGACGTTGACGAGTGACAACGCCGTGATGCCGGTTGAGCGAGGGTTGTGCGCGATGGCCGCTATTAGATGTCTTGCTGTTAATACACGAGATGCAGGCTAGGCCAGCATGGAAAGAGTAGATCAATCTCCGAGAAACGACAGTGACATTAACAAACGATAGTGGTAGTCGAATAGCGATGGTGGTGCTTATGATGCTGGAGAACAACAAAAGTGGCACGATTGTTCTCTTAAGAGCAGCCTTCGTCTCAAGATGAGAGAGCCATTACCGCATCGGATCATATGAGGATGGCAGACCCTCGTCTTGGGATCGCCACTCTGCAGGTGTGGTCTTAAGACGGCAGACTCAGGCATCTCATGGGTGGGTATTGGCTCGACCGTAGAGGCATGCGACCAGACCATGCAGACAGATGCATGAATTCCGCAAAGATCACTCCTAGGGGCAGTGTACCTGACGTCGGAACGCTCTGGCATTGGGTGAAGTCCATATGCAGGTACAGTTTAGCAGTCCCCACAGACACGAAGCTCGCACAGTGGACGTGAGGTGAGGGCTCGGCAACAAGCGGTTGCGGTGGCCGGCAAGATCGTGCTCGCTCCCGAGTGGTTCAATCAAAGAATGAAGAGCGCCGTTCAGGTATAGTGCGTCGTTTCAGGTTCGCCACAGTGGTGACTGCTGACAAGCTTTCAGAATATGCTTAAGAAGCGAGAGAGGCTGTGCACCAATTGTTGCAATAAATAGAAAGAAGCATTAAGGTCGTGGAGATCGTCCAAAATCTGTCCTTAAGTGAGAGTGATGTGCACAACGGCCACGCAAGAGGACCCTGTGAGGACACGGCAGTGATGCTGCTCGCTGCCCAAAGACCACAAAAGTCACGCTAGACCGACGGACGGCTACCGACCCGTAAGGCCTGCCGTCCGAGCCTCATTGTCGATATTCGTAGAAACCAGACATCTCGACCGGCGGAAGCAATGACGTCCGCTTAATAGCCCTGCGGGGCGAACGCTCTCCGTACACTTGAAGCGGAGATCATCAATTGTGCTCTTGGCCCTTCACAAGGACTGTGACAAGCAAAACCTCATCTTCTGGCCGTCGAGCGTCGAGCGAACCGCGGGGCCATCGCAGCAAGGAAGGCCTGGAATAGAACTTGGTATAGGACAGGGATGAACGCCTCATGACGACGTTTAAATCCGGCAAAATCCATGGCACGAAATCTTTTGAATGGAAGCAAAGTTCGCCGATACTGCAATGCAGGTACAGTTGCGGTCTGCATGATCTGCCACGCATCAGCCACGTCGACGAAGTGTCTCATCGGTTAGCGAGTTGCCGAAGAGGCTCAGTCCATTGAAGAGGTGAAGTCGGTCTGGACGTTCTTGGCATTGCCGGAGGATAACTTCGCCGAACGGGCTCGCCACCGCCCATACCATTGTACTCGGAGGTCGCGATAACCTCGTTTGCAACTCCGGGGATACTTTCAACGGTGAAACTCAGACAGTCCCACGTGTACGGCGTGTGCGGTCTCGCGCAGACCATGCTTAAATTTGAGTCGGTAATAAGCTCAACGAAGACAGAGGAACGTTCGCTGCATGTTCGCAACACGACTCAGTGCAGGAACGGCTCTCGATGGTTCCATTGGACAACTCAAAACGACGTCCTTAAGCCTAATATACTACGGAAGACCAATGGCTGGTCCATCGCCAGCTCCATATGTTCACTCCTTCCCAGCGCCTAGGTACGCCTGTCCATGTCCACAATCCCCGAAAACCTTCGCCAACGGCCATGGATTCCTCTGCTTCTCGCCCTATCAAGGACGGCGGGTATCTTCCGACCAGTTCCAGCATTATAGACACGCCTTGAACCTCCCTCCGAATGTTCCTCAATGGCCAATGGACGTGCAGACCATCTACTTGCCAGCACGAAACCCGTTATACCTTCCAGCCCTGTTCCTTAGCGAACTGTTCACACGCCTGTCAAGGAAACCCCGGTCAGTCAAGATAATATCTCCGAATCGCTGCAAAAGCAACGGTCGCCGCCGCCCTATGCTCCACAAGCAAACTCACCTTCGCCGGCTTTCCTACTTTCGCCCCAATGACCTTCCACTTATTGTTCTCGTAGTCCTTGATCGCCTGCAACAAGGCCGCGCTCTGTTCGATCGTCAGTCAATGTCGCCAATGAAATATTCCCGCAGTGAGGCGAACGAAGTTGCTGACCTCATCATCCCCAAACTCCGCGTAGTGCATGTCCTGAATATCAGTCAACGCGGGTCCTTTGATGGAAAGAACGAAAGTGTGGTTTCGCACCTTATACCAATGCTTCTTCACGCTCCCCTCCGTTCGCGTCGGGAACTGCTTTGCGATCTCACTCCAGCTGGAGCCTTGATCGCGCAGATGCTTGAGCCGCTGCTCTTCCGCCGGCGTCCATGGCGTGTTTGTTCTGCCTTTCTTGGCTACCGGACTCGGCAGCTGGCTCTGCTGGAGGCCAAGTCCGACGTCGACATCTGTGCCAGCCGAAAGACCGCTCGGAAGTGCGAATGCGCTGGCATTGCTGCTCGACGATCCGGGGAGCTCGATCTCGGATGCTCGGCGCTTGCGCGAGTTGTTTGGCGACTGCACGGAAGACTGCTGCTGCTGGAACTGTTGTTGTGAGAGGTTCTGCGTATGTATACCGGGCGGTCGATAGGGAGGGTGCTGAGGGAATGCGAATTGTGTTGGGTCCTGGTGAGTCGGCGCGTAGTTGTAAGTCTGTTGATAAGGATTCCCCAAAGCTGCAGAGGGAAGGTCCGACGGCAGCGTGAGTTGTGAAGGGGACGCAGAATACGTATTCGAACTTGCGCCAGTAGGTTGGAGGTTCCGATTATGCTTTTGGTTCGATGTCGGGTTCCTGCGGTACGTCTGTCAGCTGCGACTTTCGTCGGGTCGCTCCTCCGCCACACTGCCTGATCTTCGGCAGAACAAGAAGGTAGAGGCTTGCGACAGAGCTCACTGGAACACATACGACATAGCGACGTCGCGGCGGATTGATCCAAGGCGAGCTATCTTGCAAGCAGGTGGTTATTAAGCGGGCCGAAGTCGATGCATGGCTCTTAGCAAGGCTGCGTGCTTGCTAGGGCGATAACGTGATGCTGGTAGTGCTCGCGTCTAGTAGGATTCCGAAGGTATCTACAAAGCGTCTGTACTTCGGGAGATCAGACAGTTGGAGGCCGAATGAACGGCCTTTCAAGGCGGAGGGTATTGATGTATGCAGGTAGATGTCAAGTGACGATCTGCGGGAGGCCAACAGGGGAGCTTCGCGAACGGTAGAACTAGTAGTGCTTGCACTCGAGGTCGAAGAAACAAGTGGAAAGCTATCAAGATTACCGGCGATTTCCAGCGATCCTCTCAGATAGGGCAAGAGCGGAGCACTTCTCTGTGATGTGCATCAGTTCGCGCGAACAGGCGGGATCATGGCACATGGAGATTTGTCTTTCTGTCGTATGAGGCGTTGATCAAGAAGCTTGACGTCGTTAGAAGGTCTGAAAGGAGGGGGTTGTCGATGCGGGGTAGCGCAAAGGAGCAGACGCCTCCTCGCCTCTCCAGACGGCCATTCGCATGTGCATGCACGTATCGTCGAATGACCCGCAGCTGTATAGTGGTTCGCACGACAGAAGAAGTGCATTATTGCATGGCTCGTGGTACACGCAACAAGTGCAGGTCTCCAGCAGTTTTGCTCTGAGTTTGACACATGCTGTGCCACATTAGGCATTTCAATTCAAGCAGACTCAGCAGATCTTGACGTCAGCTCGTTCCTTCGAGAAAAGGCAGTCCCTCCACCACATTGTCAATATCGAGGAGCGATTCAGAATCTGCACTGCCGTGCCTTGACCTCTGCAGACCTGCATCATCTTTCGAGCCTCATCGTGCGGGCCGATTCGCGCTAGCTGGGTACCATTATCAGCAAGGATCGATGGTCGAAGTCAAGTAGACTCGGGCTGGTATAGACTGACCATACCATTGCTTGATGGTTATATATGCAACCGCATGAGCCATACTGAGCCCGCTCAATAGACCTACGACATGATTAGCTATCGTGACCCAGAAAGACAGTAGTGGTGGCATCATACCACACCGGTTGAGCATTGATATCGCCTTCTGGCACTGCTCCTCGCGTTGTGCTGGGTGGAGTGCGTGGTAAGCTCAACTCCCTTCCCGCCACCCGATGGGTACCAAAGCAGCCGCAACCTGCTGCACCCCCCTCTCCGTAGCCAACATATTGAACTGCGCCGCCGCATTCCTCGTATCTTGAACCTCAATCCTGACCCCAAGAGCATTAACATGCCTCCTCGTCTCCGGGCTGAGCGGCACAATCGATCGTCCAGTCCCAAGGATGAGCAGATCCGGCTTCGGCCACGCCAGATCGATGATACCCCAGGCATGCTCATCAATATCCAGCTGCCCTTTCGCGTTTTGCAGTTTGCCGCCTGGGCTCTTGACACCCTTCTCATCATTGCCAGATGCGCCTGCTCCAATCGTGCCTTCTTTCATGCCCTCCCTGACCCAGGGCCGCCATTTGAATGCTTCGCCGCCGATGAGCAGTACACCCGCACCCGTGACTTTGAGCCCGCTGTTCAACGCAAAGCCATCATCCATGCACGCATCCACAGCTGTTGTCGGTGCAGGTGTATTGCCCAGAACATTCAGGGCAGCGAAATCCGTCTGCGTGTCCTCCTTACTTTTGGGTCCCCTATCTTTCGACTTCGGTGCCGCGCGTAGCGACGAGGTGACGTGAAGACATCGTGCCTGAGGAGACGTCTGCGGTCGTACAATCGATCGTCGAATCGGGTTAGGTAGCACGTGAATGTTTCGTCGGGACAATGCCTGATCGAGGCATCTTCGGCAAGCCGAGGAGGTGATCGGGATGAGAGATGCGCCGGACATCGTGGACGAGGTATACTCTGGCGGAGGTCGAAGGAGACGAGGGATAGGTAAGATTTTCGTTGAGGATTACTTCGATAACGTGAAGAACTTTGTGCTTAGTAGCTCGGAGACTTGTAGTTCTACCTGGCGCTCGGGTCATGCGGTCATCAAACCTTCCTAGTCCCAGTACCACGGAATCGACGGTGGATCAATATTGTCGATTGCTGCTGACCACAACGAAGTCAAAAGCACAGTCATCTAAAGGAATCTCTGCTGTGAACACGGAGCGTGTAGAGATGGAGGAGAGGTCAGCACCACGAAGGGAAAAGGGACCCCTGCTCGAGACGAAGAAGGATATATATTCCAGGTCGTACAGCATCAAGTCCGATGGACGCAATGAAATCGCCCTGGGCGCCGAGATGGATAAGGCCAAGTCGAAGTCAGTCGCAGGTAGGCAGAGTATTGTCTTGTGTTCGAGAGGCTCCGCATCTGAACAGCCTATACAGTAAAAATATTTGACTCATCCGCCATATTATCACCGTTCCTGGATCCATCAATACTCGAGAAGCGGATACAGGCCGCGAAGAAAGGCAATACAGAGCGGTAGTATTGGCCACAGAGGGTCATGACAAGGCGGGTAACTCATATCACATGTGTGCTTTGAAGTGCATACTCTGCAAAGTCATTGCCTTGATGTCCACTTGAAGTCCACATCAGCTACCCATATCGCCGAGAACTCCTCTTGTTCAGCTGACAACCCTTGCCCTGTTGCCTGACCATGTTGCTTGCGCCTGGTTCGAACCGATGCATTGCTGCGCCGCCTTCGGGCATCGCCCATCATCGAGCAGAGTCCCTCCCACATGCAGCTGAGTGCCCCCACCGCCGTTCCCATATCGACACACCGCCATACTCTCGTACCCACGTCCTTCCTCCTTTTGGCCACACGATCAAGCAAGATTATCACTCCGATCCACCCACACATCCTCCAACTCACTAAAAGTCTGGAAATGCACACTCCGATGCACATCATCGTAGAACCGCCTCGGCACCCCCACGCCCACAAACACCCTCCCCTTCTCGCGCTCCCCGAACCCAGGGCCCAGAAAGCTCCAGTTCCACCTATCATCTTCAGGAACAAGGAAATACCCCCTCAGCTTGTCCGTGAGCAACAGCTGGCACTTCTCTCCGAAACCTTGGCTAGGCGAGAACCCAGGCGGTTGATCGGAACTCAGATCCTTGTTCTCTGCGCCCCATTGGTATCCAGAAGGCGTCAAAGACCAGGCGGAAAGCGAGACAGAGCCAGGCGTGAAGTTCACGGTCATGGTGACGGTCTTGCGGTCCCAGCTCGAGTGGGCCGCCATGAGGCGCGCGTGCTGCGTGACGTCCTGCGCGGTCATGTAGCTCGTCTCGTTGCCGGCGCTAGTGTGGATGACGCCCAGGGGCTCCAGGTCCTTGAGCATCTCGTGCTCTGGGAGGTTACGCGGTAATTGGATGTCGCGCGTGGAGCCCACTTGAGGCACCATGACGATGCACTTGATTTCCTTGACCTGCTTCTGGTCCTTGGGACTTGTGCCGTAGAGGTACCCGGCCACTTGGACGCGCAGGTCAGAGATGGTGATGAAGCGCTTGAGGATGTTCTTGGGCATCACGTAGGTAAAGTGGTCCTCATCGTCGCGGATGTCATCGGAAGAGATGTAGATGTTGTTGGCTCGTGTGCGAAGGTTACCAGTGGCGATGGCTCGTGTGCGCCATTCGGTCTTGGATGCGAAGCTCTCTTGCTCGTATCTGGATGTGGTCGTGACGATCATATCCTCACCGTGCACGTTCTGGGTCTTGGTCGTCACTGCGGTAAGCTGACCCGCCTCTTGCTGCTGCTTCTCGATCTCCGCAGCTTGCTGTCTCTGCATGCTGGGCGCGCTGATCTCCATACCAAGAATGATATCTCGGATTTCGCTATTCGTTAGCGAAGAGGTGTTGACGTTGTTCTTCTTGCCATAGTCGTTGAGGATGAGATCACGCAGCTGCACCTCAACCTTGACCCAATCTTCGTCAGACAGTGTGGGCCAGATGTGGTGCTCTTGTGTGATGACCGTCTTGTCCGGTCGCAAGAGCAGCTTCGTCTTATCCTGGTTGACATGAAGTGCTCTCAAGATCAGGATCAGGCGCGAGAACGCAGTATAAGACGAAATGCTCTTCAACCACTCGTCGTAGAGATTGAACAGGACCATCTGCGGCTCTGTTGCACGCAAGATCATGTCGCCGAGTTTCTCGACCTTCATCGCTGCTTGGAATGGCAGCTGCAGCTCCGAAGCTCGAATGCTGATATTCGGGAAGTCGAGCAGATGCACTTCGAGCGGATCCAAAAGACCCTTACGAGTCACGATCAGCTGCTTCGGCTGCTCCTCGACAGGCAACGAGCGAATCAGTGCAGCGACTTCTTCGGCCGTCTTCCACTTGGCAAGCTGACCCAACCGCTTCTGCCCTGCCCAGACACTGGTATGGATGATCTTGAGGAAGAGCTGGCCAGTTCTTGGGTTGAAGATGAAGATGGCACCGTTGATTGGCTTAGTCGTCAAATTGCCTTCGAACGTCTTGTGGATGGTGACACGGTACACGTTGGTGTCGTCGATGAAGAGCTGGACCTGGTTGCTGAACAGCTCAGAGTAGTTCTGCGAGTTGAGGAACTCTTGATTGCTCTCCGAAGCATAGAGTTGCAGGCCCTTCCGGATACGCTCGCGAAGAACGTACAAGGCAGGGTTGGCCTTCATGACCTTCGCCATGGCTTGCTGCACAAGCTGCTTGAGGCCAGGGAAATACTGGCCATAGGCGGAGTAGAGGTTGTAGGCCAGATCGATGGCGACCATGCAGCCGGTGGCCGATGGGTAGATGGACATCGAGTCGGTGGTATAGTCGAGATACTTCGCGCGCACGTACCGTTCTATGTCGTGGCTGTCGTAGTCACCATACCGCAGCTGCACATCAATCCAGAACTTATTGGTAGTGGTCGCGCCCATGTTGTCTTTCGTATCGTAAAGCAAGCTCGGGTTGCTGACCGACCACTTGTGCGTCGCGAAGAGCAAGATATCAGCACAAGACGAGTTCATCTTGTAGCTCTTACGAGGATGAATCGTCTCCTTCTGCACAGTCTCGATGCTGAGCGCTTCAAGCTCCTGATCGAAGACCTGGCACAAGTCCATCACCACGCTCTCGTGAATCTTCTGCCACAAATGTGCTCGGAAGATCTGGATCAAGCTGATCTTCAAGGTCGGGATCTTGCCGTGCAAGAAGATGCCCGTGAGATCGAGCTGCACCTGGAAACCAACGTACACGTTGGCTCTGTTGATCGTAGGGCTGTTGGGAACATTAGCTCTCTGAAGACGGATCTGGAACAAACCGTGGAGTCTGAACTTACCTCCACCAGAGAGTGAATCTCCTGTTCGGGATCTGGTTCAAACCTGACCGCTGGGCGTTGGTGAGCTTCTTGAACTTCATCGATTCTTCGAAACCAGACCTAGAGTGATGAGTAGCAGGGTTAGCAAGTGTCTCGTAGCTAAGGTCGGGGAGTGGAAGGTCTCAAAGCGCCGCACGGTGCGTGATGCCATCTCGGAGAACCCTTCCACTGATCATATTGACGTACGCTTTCTCCCAGAATAATCCTTCCCAACTTGGAAACGCTGTGGCCTGTAAAATGTGTCAGCAGGTGGCCCGTATGAGTCCATGGTAGATCCTTACCTTGAAAAGAGTATGCTCAAGAATCGTCTCAACACCACCAAGCGCCTGAATCACATCCGTCCGGTACGCGTTCAAATTCCACAGCTTGCCGTCGTGTCGTTGCGATGTCCACCAGAACGGATTCCTGCTCGAAAAGTCTATGGTCAGTACTGCTCACCAGCTTTTCCACTGCGCCAAGGAGGCGACTTACGACTTCATGTGCTGATAGATCTTAAACTCCATCCTAGCCCTAAACCCCTTATCAAAACTCAACGTGCTCCGATCCTTCTGAAACAACGTGTTAATCCGCGGCAACCCGCGGTCCCAACTATCCTCCAGATCCTCGAGCGTCAGTCTCCGATTCTGCTGGTTAGCTTCTAACCGTTTCTGCGAGTACTCTGTCCAAACACGCTGCGAATCGATAAACTCCGCTTCCCAGGGGATGATGTAGCGGAAAATATTCGGAATCAGCGTCTCCTCGTCATGGCTCATGCCGGCGCGGTAGTGCGTTACGCCGGTATCGGTTTGCTTGGACCATCGCTTGTCGGAAGTCGGGATGAGGATGTGCGAGCCGGAGATCATGCCTAGCCCTCCCAGTTCCTTCGGGGTGTAGAAGACGGCTGGTGGGAAACGGGAAGGCATCTTGGAGTTGAGACCGATCTTGACGCGGGTCTGAATCTTGGTCTCGCACTTGACGATTGTGTCGAGGAGGTTGACGGTGGCGACGGCGGCTTCGCGGTAGTAGGTGAAGAGGGCGATGAGGGTGGTGTTCCATTTGTTCGCGATCTTGGTGAAGGTCGTGGAGCCGGAGCTCATCAGGATTTGGCGGATGCGATTGTTGAATTTCTGGATGTCCTCTTCGGTGACTTGGAGGAAAGCGTGGGCGGTACGCTCTTTTGTTGCGTTATCTACGAGAGCCCAGACACTGTCCTTGACTTGAAATTCGTCGTTCAAGTTCCGGGACTTGGGCAGGATCCGCACTTCGAACCCGTTCATGCTGTACAGCAGATTCGGGTTGTCGCGCGAGTACACACTGGCGAATGTGTCATCCCACTCGATCGTTGTCAGAGACCTGGGCAAGCGATTCTTCATGTCCCAAAATACCGCCCGACCGAGATTGACATCGTGCCTCATCAGTCTCATCCGGCTATCTCGTGGCCAGCACTTCTTGTTCTTGTAGCCGATGACGTTCTCGAAGTTCGGATCTGGCTGCTCAGTCAAGAAGCGCTGGATTAGATCTCTGCTCTCCTCGCCGGTGAAGCGGAAGAACATCCAGATCTTATCGACGTAGCGTGTGTAGAGCCTGATAGGATGCCTGCTCTCCGTAGCACTGTCTCGGAACTGTAAGAAGTCGTTGGGCGAGTTCGGCGGTCCAGCCATCTCCGAAGCTCGCTGGAGCCCAAGGAGTAGAAGATCAATGATAAGGCCGTAGTATTGGAACACAAAGCCGCTGAATTGCAAGCCACGGATCATGCCGTAGGCATTGGTGTGGTTCATGTCCTTGTAGTTGAGCTGGACGTTGTTCTTGCTGGAAATGTAGTCGGCCATGTTGTGATCCATGATCAGCCTCAGTAGCCTGTTGAGCAGAGTGATGTCGATCTTCTCGTAGACTTTGTCCAGTCGTGTCTCCATCATGACGTTGCACTCGCCCTCATCGATGCCCCAGACATTGGTGAGATTGTTGATGCCTTGCGCCCACTTGTAGGTGAGCAGTGGTGGCACCTCCGAGTCGGAGGGCTTTATCCACGGAGGGAAGAGTCGTCGCTGATCAGCCTGGTACCAGAGGTATTGATCAAGGTAGGCGTCCGTGATCTTCTCGATAGGCTCGATATCGTAGACTGGATTGATCGAGCTGTAGTTGTCGTTCATGTCAATGCCGACTTCCTTAAACGCTCGCTGTGTAAGCAAGAAGCGCTTGATTCGTGCCAGTGTCGTACCAGGCGAATCGTAAGCTTGCTCGATCAGCGCCAACTCCTCTCGCTGTGACTGATTGAGTCGGCCTTTGACACTGTAGGCTTCGCGCAGCCGCTCAAGAGCCAGGATGAGAATCTTCGTGTCGTGCTTGTAGCTCACACTTGGGAAGGGAATAGGCTGGAACTTCCTGCTCTCAAGCCAATGCACCGCAGTCGTGAAGATGGCCACACCCTCTTCTGTGCTCACATACGGACCGTCCTTGAGGTAGTTGTGCTGTCGCTCCTGCTCCGCTTTGAGCCATAGACGCGTCAAGCGACCAAGATTCTTCTTGGCCACCGTCTTGTCTACTGTCGCTCCTCTCCGAATGCGCTCACGGTTGTAATGCGCGACGCTCACCCACCAATCTGCCTTGCTCTTCACGTACCGCAAGATGATATCCTCGATAGGCTTAGGCAGGCCAGGCACCTTCCACGGGATGTTCGACTTCCAGCATCGCCACGCCTCGCTGAGATGCTGCAAGACAGTATTGACCTTACTCTGCTTAATGCCTTCCGGCATCATATCCATCAAATCAGCCATGACGGAAGCTCGGAGCTCGAGATCGAAATGCGACTCTACACGCTGCTTGGTCACCGTCTTCGCCACACCCTTGCTGTGTCGACCCTCGAACTGTCTGCTCAGCAAGTTTCCGAGCCATCGCTCGAGAAGTGGAATGATGCCGCGAAGAAAGAACAGCCACACCCTCCAGGCCGGAGCCCAGAAACCACATCCTGGTCCTTTACCAACAGGCCCAGAGTTGAATCGATAGTAGATCAAATGCTTCAGATCCTTGCAAGAACGAATCTGGTGCATGAGCTTGTACTTGTAGCGGTACATACCAGTAAGCTGGCCGACGTGATTGAATGCGTAAAGTATGCCATCGGCAAGCTGGAAAGCATCAATGTTGCCCAAGCGGTACTGCACTTGAGCATCAACGATGAGCTTCGTCAAACGCAGGATCTCGCGCATCAAATGGAAAGCGTTTCCGAATCTGCTCTTCTTCCGCTCCTTGGTCGTCAGAGTCTTGATTGGCTTGAGGTTGAAATTGTAGTCCAGATGCAAGTACGTCAAATTCTTGCGGTGGATGAGCAAGTTTAACATGTTGAAACCCTGCCTGCACACCTGCAGACCAGCCTCCACCCAATCTATCGACGTCTGCTGGAAGAACTTCGTACTCTTCAGACTCCTGCAAAGGTTCTGCTTGTTCTGCGCCTTTGCTGGCCTCTTGTGCAGCTCGTTCAAAACGTAGCTCTTCAGCAGCTTTTGGTAGGAGACCCGCACCTTAACAGGCTGGCCTGCAGGAACGTGCTCCAAGTACCACTGCTTGACGAGAGGCACGTCTTGCGCGCGTACCATCTTGCCGGATCGTCGATCGAAGGGATAAGGTGCCCACCAAAGTGCAATGGCCGCGGCAGTATCGTCGTTGTAAAGCTCCTCGTCCGCCATGAATGGCTGTACCTCGCCAGGCAAGCTGAAGCCGCCATCCTCTTCGTCCGGCTCCTCGTTGTTGCCGCGACCAAAGATGTCGTCCTCATGGCTGATAGTGAGATTCTTGGGCGCCACAGATCTACTCGATATCGGGTTGATGACAGGGTCGAAGTAGAACGCAGGTAATGATGGATCCTCAGTCTTGACGTATACAGTCTGAGGGTGGCTGTAAACCCCGAGTTTGACGCTTCGAGGCAGACTGTTGTAGAGGTAGGGGTAGGCGACACGGTACTCGGTGCGGATCGGTGCGCGGAAAATAATGCGATCGATGGCGTTGAACTCCCCGAAATCTTCGTCGTTTGGGTCGACGTCCTTGTAGAGAGGCTCGAACCGTGGACCACCAGGTATCGCGACGTTGAGAGCTTTCGCAGTGGCAAAACCAGGAAGATCAAAGAGATGGAAATAGTTCGAGTCGTTGATGTCGGATAGTAGAGGATTGCTCAGTCGATGCAATGTCGCCATCTGCGGCAGCGAGAGATTCCACTCCTTGTAGCTGGGTCCATTGACGTGTGATGTGTCCGACAGCGGCCGATGGTCGTAGAACCAGTCAAACACTGGGCCGTCCTCATCTTCATCAAGTTCCATCTGAATCGGCTCCAGAGGTTCAACATCCTCGATGTTCTCACTCCAGCTCAACGGAGGTTCCTCATCATCGAAGGGTGGAAACCTCATCCGCTTGAAATGCCGCCGATCACTCTTCTCTCGCCTCATAACCACCCACATCGTCGCCCATTGTGCATGAAATACTGGCTCGATCACACGCGGTATCTCGTTCACCATCGTCAAACACCCATTGACATGGTACAGCACCTTGACCTCACGTGCACTCTCCCACGGCATCGGCATATTCTCCAGCAGCTTCAAAACCGCATGGGGCATGAACTTCAGCGCACCCAGATAACTCCTCTTGTCGGCGCTGAATTTCTTCTGCGACACATCTCCGATGTCTCTCACGATCTTCCGCAGATGCTCGGGCGGCATATCTGCCTTTTGAGTCTCTACGAATCCTCCTCGTCGCTTCTCCGAGAAGCGTTGCTTCTGACTGCGAAGCCATTTCTGCTTCTTTTCCTGCAGTTTCGCGGCTGCGGGGTCTGGTGGCGGTTTGAAACCTGGAGGTGGTGGAGGAATGGACGACGAGAGACCTGGAGGTGCGCCCGGTGGAGGCGGTGGTGCCCATCCTGGTGGCGGAGGAGGTGGGATCGATGCCATCTTCTCGGTTTGATCGATGGACTAAGTGATGGTGTCTTCGGCTCGGCGTGTTGCCGGCCTCGCGTTTGGTATGACCTTCACAGTGGGTGAGGGTCAATCCGCAATACCGCTTTGGTCCAAGTGGATGCGCTGTGTCCTGCGCGAGATCACGATGTGTTGAACAGTTGAAGATGTTGTCGCTGTGGCAAGTGTTTCTGCAAAAGTTCGAGCTGCACGGTCATTGGCTGGCGCGGTTAGTCCCGTTTCTCAATATGCCAAGACTACCCACTTCGAAATTCATGTGCAGACAACCATTTCGCCGACGAGACATCACGCTACACCTCGACAACATCGCCAAACACCGCCGCGATGCCTTCCACCAGACTCACCTACCGTCGCCGTCAACCCTACAACACCAAGTCGAACAAGGTCCGCGTCAGCAAAACCCCCGGCGGCGAGCTCAGATACCTGCACATCAAGAAGCGAGGCACTGCGCCCAAATGCGGTGATTGCGGCTCGAAACTCTCGGGTGTAAGTGCATTGATATGAAGGCTTTTCGCCCGACATAGAGCGCCTCGCACCCAGGACTGCAGGACTCGGTAGCGGGCCATGGAGAATCATGGAGAGCATTGCTAACTCGGATTCGATATACAGATCCCAGCCCTGCGCCCCCGCGAATACGCCAACATCTCCCGACCCAAGAAGACCGTCCAGCGTGCCTACGGTGGCTCGCGCTGCGCCAACTGCGTCAAGGACCGCATCACCCGCGCGTTCTTGATCGAGGAGCAGAAGATCGTGAAGAAGGTCATGAAGGAGGCGGAGAAGAAGGGCGGAAAGAGGTAGATGGAACTGAGGGCGGTGGGATGATGAGTTCAGCGTGCGACGGAAAGGCAAAACATGGCGCCGTGCATTTGCTGTGGCATGGGATGTAGCTAGTAAGGCTCCATATCCAGAGTTCTGAATGCTGCTGTGTGACCTACAAAACGAATACTCTTGGTCTCAATGGCATCTGTTTCAGCATCGAAAGGTGATCTTGAGTTCTTATACTTGAAGGTAGCTCATGAGTGTTGGAGAAATATGTTTCAGGGAGATCATGTCGCGCCGCATCCACGTCCCGGACCAGTATCTCGGCACTCAGCACAAAAGAGCGGATAACGCTGCCTGAAACTAAAAACGCGATGGTATCCTCGAGTGGCTTCGGAAATTGACATGTGTACACAATGCTACTAGCAGAGTCTCTCATAATCATTAGCTCCCCATATCTACACCACGCCCACTCGAGCTCCAACCTCTATCAACACGGTCCTCCCTCCATCTCGTACCTGCGTCCATACACACGCCGGCCAGACAGTTCCAATCCACATTCTTTAACACTCACAGTCATGGTCACACC
>JAABUL010001523.1_pt1 | contig 43420 bp, 38 predicted proteins | sample 5559151 | NCBI WGS metagenome assembly JAABUL01 (sample SAMN10711876, study PRJNA513368) | rock metagenome | isolation source: Antarctica rocks | place: Antarctica: Victoria Land, Pudding Butte sud | reverse complement strand
GCAGATGACTCAATTGATGTGGTATTGGGGAAAGAACGCTCGTAGACCCTTTCTACGGACCTTTCCTTTTGTCCTCCTGGCACTTGCCAACGTGACACTCTTCGGCGTTGCGGGCATATTTTCTTCTGAGGTGACGAAAGCAGCAGGCAACGAGACGCTTCTCAGGTCGCCAAATTGTGGACTTCTGAATCTTAACGGCAATCTTGAATATGGAGGTAGCGACAGCAAGGAGCTCTTGACCGCAAGTACTGCTTTGGACTCAAACGATACCCTCGCGGCTAGCACGTATGCTCGAGCGTGCTATGGCAATACGCAGAATGGCTTAGGATGCAACCGATACGTCCAGCAGCAAATTCCGTATACCGTTAACCAAAACGCATCATGCCCCTTCAGCGACGATCTCTGCTTGTATGGAGCTTCCTCCGCGTTCGCAATGGACAGCGGCCTAATCGATTCCAACGACGTGCTTGGGATTAACGCACCCAAAGCTGAGCGAGTCCAATTGCGAAAGGTTACTACGTGCTCGCCAATCCATACCAAAGGATATGTGAATGTGGTCAATGACACGAATAGTAGTCAGATTGCTTTCGGCGATGCTATTGAACAGTTCGCCTTCGGAGAAATTGCCGGTGTTCAGAACTATACTTACTCATACAACGAACATTCTTCGGTAGATGACTATGGCTACCGCCTCACGTACGCTTTTTCCCCAAGCAGTCTGGACTATTTGGACTGACCACAGAGAAAAGATCCTTGATTGCGTTTGCCGGCAACGGAATCGGCACCTCAAAAGGCTGGATCCCTGTCCCCGCCCTCAACCGCACCGACGCCGACGTTTCCATCTTCTTCCTCGCAGCAAACAGCGTGCAGTACGACGGTCAGCCTCTTCTCTCTCCATCATCCCCTCCCAGATCTCAACAGAAAAACCCCAGCTAACCATTCCCCCTCAAGCCCCCGTCCTTGACCCCTTCTTCTCCGCCACCAACCCCATCTCCCTCCCCAACTCCGATCCCTCCACAAACATCACCTACTATACAGCCACACGATACGTCAACGCCCTCGCCTGCACGGACCAATACCAATACTGCAACCCAACCACCCACCTCTGCACCCCCCTAACAGCCTCCTATCCACTCGTCCTCTCCCTTCCCACCCTCTCCCTCAACCCCGCTCAGAGCAATACCACTGCCCGCTTGAACCACGACCTCTCTAGCCTATCCATGTACTTCAGCGTGCACTCCCGTGGCGCGACCGCTCTCCGCGCCTCGGACACCATCTCCGGTAACGATTTCGCGCAGATCGCCCTCCCGCTGGATCAGTGGCAGGTAGAAGTGGACGGGTGGTTTGCGGTGGCGATGGCGAAGCTGCAGCAGCGGGTTGTGGCGTATGCTGCTGGGCCCGCTTATGTGCCCCAGGGGGCGGTGTTGACTAGACCCGGGAATGCGGAGGAGGAGAAGATGTGTCGGGGGCAGATTGTGAGGAGTCCGGGTGGGACGATATCATTTTCGGTGCTGGGGTTGAGTGTTGTTTTGATTGTGGGCGCGGTGCTGATTTTCTTGGGACTGGTGATGGATATGGTGGTTGGGTTTGCGAGGAGGAGGTTGAGTTGGGGGGAGTACAAGGCTGTGCAGTGGCAGGCGAATGAGAAGTTGCAGATCCAGAGATTGGCGTACGAGGAGGCGGGGTTAGGTTCTTGGAGCGGGGGGGATAGCGCTGTTCCTGTCACGAGGAGGGATGACAAGTTTGGAATGCCGGTGGGGGTGGATGGAAGGCATGCTAGGTTGGGGGAGGGGGGTTGGCAGCATCGAGAGGGTGAGGGGTATGGAAAGGGAAGCGAAAGCATAGCACTGGAATCGGAGAGCCTGATGATTTAAAAGGAGAAGCGCGAGACATCGGCAATGGTTAAGGGAACACTTGGGCTAATATATACCTAGAGAATACAAAGGGCACAGGAAGCCTCCTCGTATACGCTGTCTCGCAACACAATCCGCATCTCGTCTTCCTTCACAAGGGGTCTCACTAATCAGCAAACAAACAGTTGGAACAACTCCGTCCTATCTTCGTTTCTTGCAATACTTTCACACCATGATGGTGGGCTCGATTCATTGCAAAAGCGCGTTAGATATGATGAAGATATACTCCTGAGAATCAGGGTCAGTTGTATGGGGTGATCTGCCATAGATCTTGCCGGCTAGTATATTATCCTCCTCGTCGGATTCAAGCTCTGAAACATATCCTGTAGAGCTGCAAGTAGGCTGGGGCGGGATTTCGAATCCTGCTGGCGACTAAGTGAAGATTGTGCTATAGACTCGAGCTCTATCGTCGAGCGCAGCCGACCAGTCGAGCCTGATTCATGATGGAGAATCCCTCCAGTACGTCAACTCTCATAAGGGGGTCTGTTGAAAGCTGATGTCTTCCCGCTGTGGTAGAATGAGTACATGTTCCAAAGTCCATTGTGGAAGACCCACCATCAGCAAAGGCCATGGCTGAACATAGCAGAGCAAGTTCCAGATGGTGTTCAGCCATGGTTTGTGGGGAGGTTGACACGTCTTATCTATCAAGAGGAAGTCATCCCTCGTCGATTTGATATAGATGATATCACATCTAGAGATCTTCTCCATGCAGCAAACGTTGGCCGGCTTCGACCCGAGACACCACTAATCAGCCTCGGGGTAATGTCCCTGCATCAGAACAAGCGAGTCTGCATATTTCTGGAAGAGGGGTCTCCTGAGACCCCCTTAACGTCGCGCAATACCCGATGGCTGGTCCATGAACGGCCTGCGTCGTCTGCATGTTTGATGATCAACTTCTCGAGGTCCTTGCTTATTTTCAGATTTGGACCTAGTGTGATGGCGATCCGGACCCACTGCTCAAAAGTTCAAGACGCTCCTGAGGCCACTGTCTAAAAGAGTCGTAGGGTCGAATTACTTTAGGTTTAGCGACTTAGCCAAGCTTCGAACGCCATTTTCCCTTTTGCTGTTTACTACTATCTTAGATTTATAGATTACTAGAAAAATCTTACGCTACCTAGTTCTTCCTCTTATAGGTTATATTACCTAGGAGTATTTGGTAATCTAGGAGATTCCTTCTAGGACGAAGGCGCTTAAGGCGTACTATCCCATGCTTCGGTGATAAGTCACACTCACTAAAACTCGGAAGCTAGCTTTCTGGGGTTGGACGCGCTCATCATCTAAGCCTATAAAAGCTAGTTTGCGTAGCCGTTAAGCCTCAAAAGGTTAACTTCCGTAACTTTAGTGAGGGTGTGACTTATCACCGAAGCATGGGATATCTGGCTAGCCTATCCCTCACCTTACTACCCCCCGTTAGTTTGAATACACTGCGTATCTTACTCTCCTAGTAATCTTCGCGATATTTCTATCTTTACCGGATCTCGACTTCGAGCCAGGCGGAAAGTGGTTTCTCCTAAGCCTCTCAAAAGGCTTTCCCTGAGACCCTTAGTGTACAGTACATCGGAGGCAGCTGTGTGCTAGGACTAGCGACACTAACAGAGTATATCTATATGGTCGTCCATGTATGCTGCCCTGCAAGTTACTAAGCTGTCCGTGTCCTCCTCCTTCTGTTCCCAGCGGCCTCACTGAGAACTGTGTCTACAGATGATATCATAGTGTCGCGAGAGCACTGCCTATCAAGACTATCTAGCCAACACACCACGTGCTTGACTTACAATTTCCGCTGACAACGCATTCGGAGGCTGTGGGGTTGGTCGCCCCGGAAGTCGTTTCAGCTTCACCTTTACGACCCAGGACCTGGATTCTTGCCAGATCTCTATATGTGCAGTGAATAACAGGATCTGTGGCATCCACCACATATTCACTGCCGCGTTCGACATCAGCCATCACAGCAGCCATGAAGATATTCAAGGTAGGTTGAGCGTTTGAGCTGTAGAAGAAGATCGCCAAAGATGACTGTAACGAGGTCGTGCCATATGTCAGCGCGTCCTCTCCAGCGTTTAGAGCGATCTCATCTATTCTCTCACAGCCATCATCGTGTCTACCTACGTGTATCATCCAAGTCTCTTCATGTTCAAAGCCGGGCACTTCTACTATAAAGTCGTCGGGCGACTCAGGTCGTTGGCCTGCACCAATAATAAATCCAGCATATTCAACAATCAAACTTTGTGCAGAACGTCTCGCTGGTTTCGCGTCAACACGAGCTCCAAAAACATTCAACTGCCTCGACCCATTATTGCCGAAGTTCTGAAGCGCCCAACGCCACCCCTTCTCTGGTATCCGTTGGCCAGCGATGAACAGAAGTCCCTGCGGCAGGATTTCCTTCTGCTCTAGTAGGGCCTTCATGCGCTGCCTTACTGGCAAGCCCTTCAGTCGAGAGGTGTCCCACCCGAGGAGCGACGCTAGGCATCGGAATTCGTCCGATTTTCGTGATGAAGAACGGAAGTTGCTCTGTACGAACGCTCGCAAGATCGCCTCGCACTTGAATCGGATCTTATCTTCTGCTGGATCACTATAGCTCGTGGTTTGGATGAAAGTTCCCATAAATTTGCGCTCTCTCCTCTCGGTTATGAGGAAGCGGAGGGTACGATCGTCCCAGTAAAACCTACGCGAATCACTACTAGAGGTACCAGAGTGATGGTCAAAGGTCAGAAGTGGTGGAGGAGACCACTTCTTGTTGTGTTCGGCAGTCAAATCGACTATCCCATCCTGGAACTTCACGTGCAAGCGCCTTCCTAGTACGCTCTCCTGCAGCGTCCACAGCCGTCTCATCCAGCCTGAAATGTTGACTCTCATGAACGCCTCATCTACTGAGGAAGGCAATGGGGTACTTTGAAGTTCAGAGTCCAGTATTAGGACCTCTTTTGCATTGCGATATATATCGTACATCATCGTGATCGATTTGTCCCTGTAGTCTTTCCATTTTCTTTCAACTGGTATACAGAGCGTGTCCATCCAGAATGCCACGCTTTGTCCTCGCCAGCGTCTCCAATACTTGTTGAAATGTCCTTTGTTGAGGTTGTCCCGAGGCTTGTCGTTTGTCCATGTGACTTCGTCGAAGAGATTCTTCAGCCTCTGGAGCTGACATGCTGGCAAAGAGTTTGTATCTGCATTGCCTAATCCATCAGACCAGACATGTGATACAGCGACGTAGTGCTGACCATGACGAAAGCGTGATACTTCCAAGCTTGCCCCGGAATCGCCTTGGGATTGGGTGATAGTAACAATCGGAATCCCGTCCTTCGCAATGATCGATACCAACTGCTTGATCGGAACACTGACATGATCGCAAGTACAACTTTCCTCTGTATGAGCAGTTTTGTACTTTGAAGATTCAATCTGATTTGCTGTACATAGTTGCTCCGTACACTGTGTATGGTCTTTTCGAATCTGGTAGCGGCGAAGCGAGCTGATATAATAGAAAGAAGAGGGTGACATTCGCTCAGATACCATTGTAATTTCACTGAGACACCAGCCAGCCTCTCGCATCCGAGACGCTGCGTAGTCACCAGGAGGAAACGGGAAAGTGGGACTGACCAAAGGCTCTCCGTGCCTGACGATCTCAAGGAGACCAAGATCCCAAGAGGCCGAATATAAGGCACATGCTATATGCTTACCAAGGGCTCTGATGGAAAAGTCGATTTCTGGACTCAGAGGCCATATCGAGACTCCTGGCTTTGTCGCATCAGACCCACGAGCTGAAGCGACGCTACAAAATAGGGAAACGAGTCGTAGGACCTTGTCCAGTCTCTCAAAATCCACGGTCAGTCGATCCCACCGTACATGTACAGGAGGAGGTTCGGCGTAATGAAGGCATCGGGCTTGAAGGACTTGATGAAGGTTTGCAGTGTTTACGACCATCTGATTCGACTCCGGATCCAGTCTAACAAATGCCCACTTCTGTCCTTGCTGTCCGAGTACTTCGTAAAGCAAGCCGAAGAACAACCAGTCCTGCAAAAAACCCGCAGTGACGTCTGCAGGTTGATGGGAGAATCCGCCGCGTTTGAGAGCCTGCAGATCCCGGCCTTTGAGGCGTGGGTAATCCTCAAAATGGCCAATTTCGTTGTCATAGGAGTCTGGTGAGAGGCATGGTATCCTGATGGGCGGGAATATGGAATCTTTGACAGTAGGCATATGCTGCATGTTGATGTAGCACCGATAATTGGCAAGTTGATGGCAAGATGATCACAATATTGAATGTAGCCCAGGCTACAATGTGCACAAGGCTCTACTTTGTCGTGATTGGTCGCTGGACTGAAGGACCGGCCACCCCTATGGCGGACGATAATATAGTAGTAGTCTACTACTATAAAACGAACGATTATGAGCAAAAGATCAATCACGCAATCAATCTTCCATATACTCGCTGAAATATGTTTTACTAGTAGTTAAATTAGATATCCCCTTTTAGTTTATATAATAAGGTAGAACTAAGATATTATTATTTATAAGAGATCTAGTCTTCATTTGATTAGCCTATATGGTTTTTTACTATATACTAATACGACCCAGTATTAAGTACCTCGGTACAATCTGACACCTCGGTTGAATATCCTGGTATAATCTACGACGCGTGCATAGTCTACGATCTGCGGAGGAGCCCAAGGTGAAGATCAGTTACCTGGACTCCCTGATCTTGTACAGTCCATTTTCCAGGATGGAAGAACCATTGGAGGCTGGTAAGACAGCCCAGACTTACGTTCCACACAAGATTCGAGATTGTGAAATACCAAATGCTTCTCTTAAGTGCTTAAACAGCTCTTTGCTGCTTCTAAGGAGAAGCCCATCTTCACCCTGAATTACCGTAGATCCTAAAACAACTTCGACACTGAGCTACGCAAAATTCCGATAAAAGCGGTCAATCGTTCTCAGAGCTTTCTGACCTTATCAGCCGATTCAGCGATGCTGAGCTGCACAGGACTGACTTCGATGGCCAACCGAATCGGAACCAGTAACCATCAGGCGATGCACTGCATTGTCCAGGCTTTGAGTAATATTATCAAATTCAATGGTACGAAAGACGAGGAATATATGGTGGGGGATCCGAAATCGCTGAAGAGAGTGCAAGAATGGATTACCAAAGGTCCTGCCGTTTGGAAGTACTTCGTGGGAGGAGTCAGGGATCTTTTTAAGAAAGGCATGGTCCGAGTGTCGTTAACTGTTCCTCTTTTCCGAGCTACAGGGTTATCGCTCTATGTTTTTCATACACATCAAGAGACTATTGCGGCCACACTTACACATGCCCCGACAATCAATCAGACATCGTTCCAAACATCCAACCCTCGTTCATGTGATCTGCTTTGGCCCTACTTGGAAATCAGTAAGCGGCTCGGTGTAGCATCAGAGGTGACATGTACCTCGTCAATCCTGGCGGCATACATTTATAGGACTGGATCTCTTATATCTTGGCAAACATGGACTCGTCGCCGCAAAGTATGGTTTGTAGTATTCCTCGATTATCCGATCCTGCACCGCACAAACACATGAAAGTCAATATAGCAGCATGGCCCTTTGTGCAAGTGATCACCTGCTACCGCACAATTCGCGGATTACCTAGCAATGATCAAGTAGTGTAGAAGGAAACTCTTGGAAGGTAAGAATGGAAGGGTAATTAAAGAAGAGTGATACAGCAAGCAGCGATTAACAAGCAGCGACAGATGGACTTGAAACATTATGACACAGTGTCAGACCAACAAAGCAGATTACTATAGAAGAAACGACTTTTATGAGTCATTCGCTATCTTTGCTCCAATGCTCCCCCACGTGAAATGACCGGGTGCCTTGGGATCGTGGAAGACCTCGAAGTATGTGCATTGGGGCTCCATCCTCACGAGAATGAATCGTTTTCTGGGAGTGGCGAGGCAGCAGTCGACATTTCCGGGAGCAATGGCTACATTGGCATGGAGCCTCATGTCATGAAAGGCGTGGGAGCCTTGAAGTAGGATTGATCTTTTGAGGCGCTGCAGGCAGACAATTGGAGGAAATCACGAATCAGAGTGATTTGTGTCTCTTCGTCCTTTATCATGTAAGAGAATAGACATCATCAGCCAGAGGCATCCTCACTTCCTTCGTTCCTTCGTAATAGCTTGCCATTCACCGAATGCGTGTTCACGCGTCTGTCATGAGATAGAAAAGCATAATCCATGCCAATATTCAATCGTACATCGTGAAAACCTATTGATCAATGGGTCTGCCATTGTGTAGACCTATCGCATATTGGAACGCCACGTTGTGTCAATCGACGCAGCAATCCGAGGGTCCGAAGATCGGTTGTCCTCACTCCGAAGGTCGGTAACAAAAGTCGTTGCCGACTTTATCCCCAGATTAGGCTAGAAAGTCGGCAACGACTTTTGTTACCGACCCTCGCTCGGTGTCAAAAGGAATTGGGCGAGAGAAAAGAAACACCGAGCCCGACGGCGCGAACCATCCATGCGCCGTATATATATGAATTGAGCAAAGTGCTCAAGAACGGGTGCGACCCCATCTCAGCCTCCCACTCCCCAATCCAAGCGTCAACAACATCCGATCACCCCCATCCGTCCTCACCAACAACCAACTACACCTCAAAAACCACAGCCATGTCCAGCCTATGGCCCCACCCCCCCTACGCCGAAGACCAACCCCACACAACCGCAATCCTAACCACCCACGTCCTCCTCCGCGGCTTCCAACTCGGCACCGCCGTCGGCCCCCTCTCCGCCCTCCTAAGCTGGCGCGTCCTCCGCCACGGCACAACCCCCTTCTTCCCAATAATGCTCTACAAAACCGGCACCAGCGCGCTCGTCGGCACGGGTGTGCTTGCGCTAGCTTTGGTGGGGAGGATGTGGGGGAAGGAGGATATAGAGTGGAAGGATCGCGCGTGGAGGTTGCTGGAGAATAAGGGGCAGGTGGAGGTGGATACGTGGAGTGTGGTGGGGATGGTGGGGGGTGGTGCTGCGGCGGTTAGGGCGGGGAGGTGGTATGCGCCGATGAGGCGGTTTCGGCTTGTGGTGGGGAGCGCGGGGTTGGGGGGAACGGTGGGGGTGTTGGGGTATATGTTTTGGAGGTATGGGGTTAGGGGGGGAAAGAGGGGTTCATGATTATGGGTGAGGTTGTGGGGAAGGAAGAGATGGTGACGTGGCATGGGAGATGGTGGGAGGATGAGAGTGTATATATGGTCGATCAGGGTCCGAGGTTTCAAGCATGGCGTTCAATGAGCGACATATTGGGAAGGTTTGGTTTTGAACTTCAGGGTATCTTGTCTATGTTGAGTAGCTATGCTGATGCTTCGCGCTGTAGATCTATAAGTTTGCCCAATTGCTCGACCCATTTCATGGCGAACGCCTCTTCTGTGAAGCGCTTGCTCGAGGCTCGAGCTCTCTTTCGCATGGCTAATGTTGCTTCTTCCGACATTGAAAGTGCTGATTGGAAGGCAGATGCGTAGTCGGCTTCCGTGCCTGCGTGGTATCCTACGCTCCAATGTTAGCCAATGTTGCATATGTCTAACAAGGCGAGAACGAAGTGCAAAGATCTCAAAAGAAAGACATTCCAAAGCACTCCTTGCGACAACGTACCGGTAGCTTCCCCATCAACATCAACAATGTCGGCTTTCGGCCCTCCGCTATCATTGACGACGCAAATCAGTCCCGCTGCTTGGTACTCTACAACTCCGATACCAAAGTGCTCATTCCACATCCCATTGACGCCTACCCAGCTTTTTCCCAGCCAGTCGAGGACTTCGTCCCATGAAGCGTCGCAGATGAATTGAACACAGTCCTCAATCTTGAGCTCATGAGCGAGCAATCGAAGCTGATAAACCATCTTTTCATCTTTACTATCGCGCACAGAGCCAATGAGCACAAGTCTGGCATCGCTCGCTTCTGCCGGTCTCTCAGGAGAATGGGCCATCTTTGCGAAGGAGCGCAGTATCAAATCGTGGTTCTTCTCAGGTCGGAATTGGGCAACATACAGCAAGGCCTTTTGCCGCTGTACGGCTTTCGGTCCCTCCAGATGAACTTTGTCTTCAATTTCCTCCACGGCGACAGGCGGATAGACGACCTCGACTGCGTGGGGTTTCCGTTTTTTCGTGCGTTTCAGACCCCACAATGACTGAATGTGGGCCTGAGTCCAGGAGGAATTGGTCATGACTACATCTACATTGCGGCCAGATTGACCGTACAGAAAGGCGTATGCCTTCCAGTATTGCCTTTTGGCAAAGCCTTTAAGCCCCTTACCTGTACCTGCGTTGACGCCTTTCCCTATGTCGGCGCCAAGTGAGCTCAGCATGTCCGTCGAGATTGTTGGATAATGTACATAGGCTCCCGTCGGTATCTTTGGAAAGAGATAGTTGCTTAACGCTAGGGTAAACGAATAGCCCATTGTGTCGATGAAGATGTCTGGGACAACCAGAGAGAATGCATCATAGGCCATGATCAGGGACCCCAAGCTTTGTCCTAACAGAGTGAAATGGGGCCACGTCGTACTGAGAACCCAGTCACGAGTCCTGAGGTACATGAAGACAACAGTTGGAGGATGAAGTTGGATGTTGAAACGGTGCTTGACCCGTTCAAGGATAGTAGACTTAGTAGCGTCATGATCTCCAGTGTAGACGACACAGATAGCCCTGGGCCAACGCTTCTGTGTAGCTTTGATGGCTGCCCAGAGAACTCGTTCTCCGCCCCCTCCAGCATTGCAGAAAGGATGGAGGAACCCCACGATTCCTTCCCAGTCTTTTGGTGCGGTCCCACCATTCGGAGCCACTCCACCAGGGTGGTCGTCTACTTCCACCGAATCCAAATCTTCCAATTTTGGCAAGACATGCTCTTTCTCATGGTGATCATCCTCCTCGCGTTTGGCATTGATGAGGATGATGTCTCTTCGGGCCTTCGAGTTTCGGCTAAGGCGCAATCCGGCAGCTCTACTTGCGAGCTGAATCGTCCAAGGAGCGAGGAGTATTACGGAACCGAGTAGAGCTGCGCAGTAACCAAAGACAGGCCACGCGAGAGCCACACAAGCAATGTACATCGGAAAAAGGTATAGGATGTCCATGATGGCCCAAAGCTCGTCAGCACCTTAGTACGGTAGCCCCCATCGCTGCATGAATGTAAGCGGACAGACCCGAAGATGTATATCTCGCATTGTGAGCATCTCTGGCGTGAAATATGATGAGTTATCCCCCTAAATGACTTTCCTCATCAGAGTACTTTAAAGTAGCACTGGCCCCTGGCTCATTGGCGCCACGCCTGTCGCGGGAACGGCCCGGAGCCGCGCGTAGAACTACGCGCGGGTGGGTCTGGAGCAAAGGAGTTCATGAACTCCCATCGGCAATCCTCACCTTCACTCCTTATCACACGCCATGATTTCGATCCACACACCATTGGACCGTATCGACGATAGCCTGCGATACATGTGTCGCCCAGGGTTCTTGAATCACGTGCGTGTTGGGTTTAATGCTAGGCGTTTTGGCTAAGCCTTGATTAGGCACTTCAAAGTTGCATATGTTGACCGACATCACTGCGTCGCTGAAATTCAATTGTCTTTGCCTTCGAAAAGTACTCATTGCTCTCAGATCGTTTGATCAACATTATAGCATCACCTTCAAGCGAAAGACGTGTCTGTGCGTGCGTAGTGGAATCATGGCAGTCTGTCACGAAGCTTACCTCAATACATATAGGACCTGTACTCGCAGCCCTCTCATCTAGCGAAATTATGCACTACATATTATAACCAAAAAACCGCAATCCTGCAGAGCTCGAGCAATTTTTCCTATCCCCACCATGGCTATGAGACATCTCAGTCTCACATCCGCCCCCGCAAGGCGTTCATATCCTCTAGGCATGAAAGTCGGGCTTTCCCATGCCTTTAGATACAACATCCGTGGTTTTCATGCTACTTCGCGTCGATGCTTCGTCGACGAATGTCTTGTGCAGACCCATACACTCATTAATGGCGTTCACAATCTCTCTGAACTGCCGTGGGCCGCCAGTCTACCCTTGACCGCTCTTCTTACCGGAGCCCTCGTCATATTTCCGTTCCAATGTTACAGTCGTAAGATAACTACGAATTTGCAACGTCTAGCGCCGTCACTGGAAGAGGCGGTACGCGTTGCGCAGGTAAAGGCTACGAAAGCGAATCCGGGCAGAACTGCGCGCGAAAAAGAATCAATCATCTATGCAGACTCGCGCAGGGCGGTCCGAGTTTTTCGAAGACAACATGGACTACAGACATGGAAGAATTACTTAATATTTATGCGATTACCCATTTGGCTCGTGGTGATGGAGACTTTGCGGCGTATGACTGGGACCGAGCAAGGGATGCTAGGCTTAGTTTGGAAATCAATCACAAGGGGTCACAGTCCAGATCTAGGCACATCCGATGCTGCTGTGATACCCGTCGAAAGCTCGTTCGTGGCAGAAGGAATGCTTTGGTTCCCAAACCTTCTGCTTCCGGATCCATCTCTTCTCCTTCCCTTCATGCTTTCTGCTACACTGCTTACTTCGGCTTATTATTTCCCTCTGGTCCTCCGGGGCATATCCTCGGATCAAATCCTAGAACATGGAATTATCGTCCCTTTCAACCAAAAAGCCTACGGTATAGGAACGAGGAGATTGCAACAAGTCCTGGCCCTTGCAGCAGGGCCAGCTACAATCCAATTTCCCAGCGCGATGACGCTGTACTGGATCTCTAGCGGACTGTGTGCAATTGGCTCTAAGCAGCTCTTGATCTGGTGGATGCCGATGAACAACATAGCTGCGCCTGCTAAGCGGACACATCCATCAGCGAAACAGCGATTTCGTGGTCCCACGATGCAAGATTTGCGTGCTCAGAATAACAAGAAGAAACCGAAGCCGAAGGAATGACCACGTCAACCAGAACGTCGGCAAAAACACCATACATTAGGTGATTGTCACTATCAGTGCAGCGCCAAGCTAGACACCGATGCTGCCTATTCACCGCCTTACGAGCCACAAGTGACTATTGTCAAAGGCCAAGCCGGTGTAATCACCAGCACCAGAGCATCTGTCATGCCGAGATTACTCCAGAATAGCGATATCCTCTGGTTCATCTCAAGTGAAGTAAAAGAGAACCCAAAACTCAAGGGTTTCACTTAGTAAAGACCCAGACGCGTGACTGGGGATAAAAGGAATTTGTGTGGGACGTACGCTTGAGAGTTTTCGGAGATAGATCATTGATGATGACTCAAAAGGTACTTTCGTGGATGAGGTACAGCGGGAGGGCTGAGGATAGTATGAATACCATTGGTAAAGAACAAAGAGGGGAGCGATGGATGTCGAGGTGAAAGGCGTGGTAGCAGAGCGACTCGTGGAACGCCTGATGAGCTCGCATCCCGTGTCCGAGGGCTACCACGCGTCGGGATCCTTTGAATTGCCATGCTGTTGACACGACAGTACATTGAACAATTCTCTGAGATCCGACCTTGACAGATTTGCACTGAGCCCTCCTCTCCATGGAGCCTCTCACTCATAGTTTTGCATATGCTTAGAGAAGGATGGCACGGAATGCAAGTCATAGCTATGGATGCTTGTACTCCCGTGCACCACAGGCCATAAAAGAATAGCGCACCAATTGTCAGGACCCTGGTCGGAAAGCAAGACTGTACAGAGCATTATGGCCATGATGCTTAAACAGTACTCCATCAGCTACGTGGAACGCTCACAAAGCGGTTGTTGGCGCCTACTGGAAGGTAGGGCTGATCCGAACGAAATTGATAATGAAGGAGAAACGTCTCTACATCAGGCCACCCAGAATGGATATTCTGCGGACATAAAGCTACTTTTTGAAAAGGACGCAAGGACCATACTAGCCAGACTCCACTACATCAAACCGCCAGCAATGGCTCAACAACGGCGATGGAGCTTCTACATCAAGAAGGAGCTGACCCATAGGCCCCAGACAAAGATAAAAGGAAGCCACATTCGCTAGCAGAGGAGAACTCCTATCATCAGACAGCCAAAACCCCGACAGCGCGAAGATCGGAAATCTACATTGAAGAAGTTTTCCCTGACACAGTCGCAGACACCATATTTCCAGGTCCAAAGTTGGTTTCAGCTATCAATTCCATCCTTTCTAGAGATTCAAACACAGCTGCGATCGACCCATACAGCCATGCAGGATCTTCTACCTACCTTATCCAGTCTCAAAGACCGAACCAGAGCACAAATTTGTCAACCGCCTACTACGTTGCAGAGGGTTTGATTGTAAATTTTACATACAGACTAGTCTAGTCATATGTGAAAATCAGGGTAGGGCGATAGTTTCTACAAGCTGAAATCACAGACTTAGGTGTTAGACGCAGGGAAGCTTCTGGAAATTACGACTGTATTTCCACTATATCGCTTAATATGAACCCCCAGCTGACTTTGCTCACAGGTATTACTACCAGAGATCGAAAAGATGCACTTGAGTGCACGGACAAACCTATCTCAAAGTACAGCAAAACCAAAGTCCAAGATCAATTCATCGTAGCCTCTAAAACTAAACACCCATACCTAAGAATACCATCATCAACGCATCTACGCACATAACACATAATCCCAACCCTATCCCAACCCCACCTATCCACCACCCCACTCCCCCCATCCACAACTCATAAAACTAAAACTCAAACACAATCAACAGCCAAAGAAAAAGAATCACAAACCCTTCTCAGCAAGCCCAGTACAATATAGAACCCAGCCCCCGTAAATTCGCTTTCCTAACCCCATAACATCTTACCGACGGTAGCTAAATGGTCCCAGCAGCAGTCTAATCATCGATCTTATTTCGCACGGCTCAAGCATAAGGATCGATTCCACTTTCAGCGTCTTCGTTACTTATTAAGCTGCCATAACTCTCGCAGTCTTTGTTCCTGGAGGTTCTAGTTGTCTCAAGTCCCAAGACTCGTCCATCTTTCACCCTCCGTATCTGTACCTCGTCTTGACATTGATCGAATCACCTTCAATGCATAAAGTGGGGGTATATTTCCAAAAATGGCTGCATATGAATACTTTCGAGTCATAACCTCATATATTGGTGTGTTCTACATCATCGTCATAGAAGATGAGAAACCAGTACTATGCCTTCCTTTGCCAGCTCAGATATACCAGACCATCCAGCAAGACCACCCAGACGCCATGCAATGGTATCCTTCCGAGATAAGCAACGCAGTAACTTCCGAACCTCCCAACCCATTCACAGGCCTATGCTGTACGTACTGCAGCCTCCGTCAATCATAAAAAGACATAAGCTCCCTCACGGGCTTTCTCCAGTTTCCTCTGCAACCTTCTTAGCGACTTCATCATACCACTTCCCATGAGCCTCTCGGTCCACGTCCGCCACCCTGCTAAGCTCTCTCACTATATCTCCAATCCTACCCACAAATTCCGCCATGCCGCTCGATCCCAGGACCTCGCTTGCCGTGGTACTCGTCCGGATGCGTTCTTCCGAGCTGGAAGCTGCGAGCCTTGACAGTACATGAATCTGGATCTTTTTCAAGAGCACCTTCATTACTGGGTGGGTCGTTTGGCCTTCCCGGGCATCAGTGAGGAGACGCGTGATCGTGCCTGTGAGCTGCGTCTTCGTGGTGGGTGGCAAGGCATATCGCGATTCGACGATGGCGACGAATGCTGCGGGAGATGATGCGAAGGGCAGCTCCCACATTCGTTGGCCTTCGTTCTTCCACAACGAACGGACGTCACGCCTGAGAAGGTTCTTAGCTGTGAGAAGGATGGATGCTGTTGTGATTATCCGTAAGATATCGGAGTGGATACGATGAAGACGTTGGCAGTCGAGCTCCAAAGTCTCGGGAACATCGGCAGCTTTGACCTCGTTAGTTGCGACGGCAAGGTTGACTAATCCGTGCATGTATATTCTATCGGGCGTCATTCTTGCAGCTGCACCGACAGCGATTCGTCTTGATGGCTCTTCCTTGGCTTTAGCTACCGCCGCTGTCCACCATCTCAGAGTCTTTTCGGGAAATTGACCGTTAAGCCGTTTGGTGAACTCTCTTTGTTCCCAAGCGACTGAGCCCTCAATAAGCTTGGGTGCGTAGCTAAGTAGTATGAAGTTCATGTGGTCCAGGAGAAGTAAGTCGATGACCCAGTAGATTCGGGCCATTTGTTCAACCGGATCTACGCTTGGCTTTTCCGCAAGATCTTTGATTTCTGAGTCTCGAACGGGTGCACATAGCGTTGGTAGTATCGTGTTCATGAACGAAAAGAATCCATCGTAGGAGAACGCTCCATTCTTCACCTGGCTTGCTACCATCTTCGGGTCCAGCGCATCTGATATCAAGACAAAGAGTGAGTTTCCAGGCGTCAACAACCTTAGCAGCTTATCGTGTATCAGCTCCGCTAAGGCAGGTATCATGATTTCCCCCTTCGCGAGATCTAATCCTTGTTGCAAGTTGGCTTTCACTGCGTTGATGACGCTGTCACGCATATCAATATGAGGTTGGAGATCAATTTTGTACTCTTTGTTGATGGCGAGTTCATGCATCAGGTTTCGGTTGTCGGGCAATAAGGTGAAGGAGTCGAGCTTTTGCTTGGCGGGCACGCTTTCGCCTGAAGTCTTTGGTGATAGATCTGTCGAGCGGGACGTTGTCTCGACCAGAGGCAGCTCTGGTGGGATCGAAGTCTGCTTTGGGTCGACTGGTGTCGCTCGAGGTTTGATGTTCGTGGCAGGCTTCTTCTTCGATCTTGCTTTTCGACTTACTCGGATAGCGTCCTTGATCATCTTCATTGCCTTTTCCGGGCCAGCAAGTCTCTTGAGTCTGACGAGCACCAGTGTCTGGTTTTGTTGGATTCCTTCCTTGTAATCTTCAGCTACCGCGCCATCTTTGTCGTCCTTGACTGTCTGCCATATGGCGTCGAGTTCTACGAATTGAGCGAGCATGTTCGACATAAGGTATGAAGAATCGTGCGCCTTCCAGGCCGCGAATGCTTCTCGAAACGAAGTGTATGCTTCGGAGAGCTCACCCAGTTGTGCTGCAAGGGAGGAGTGCGTTGGGCGATCTGCCTTTATGATATGGTTGAAATGAAGCAAAAGTTCCTTGGCTTTGTTCACAAGGTCCTGCTCTTGCTCGCCTTCATTGCTCAGCACTTGAGTTGGATGGCCAAGAACGAGGAAAGTACTCAGAAACGTCCGAACAGTAGCTTTCTCCGCGATATCATCGTCGCCGGTGTCTTTCAAACCGCAGAGTTTCAGCATCTTTGCCGTACACTGATTGACGTCGTCCTGAGCCAAGAATGCTCCCACGTCTTCAAACTTTGTCTTTTGCACAGCGTCGACTGTCAGACCAAGTCGCAAGAATTCCTGTATCACGAGTCTCCGTTGCCGGTCTTGCCATGCTCGTTGTATTATGCTTGCCGCTTCAACCTCGTTTCTTGGCTTCCATACATATGAGGTGGATTTCTTTTCTTCGGCCGTGGGAAGACTAACAGTTCTGGCACGTCGTTGCTTTTGGTCCAGTAATGCTTTCCTTCTTTCAGCCTCTGCATGCCTTTCCTGCATGTCTTCCTTGAGTTTAAGACAATCGGCACCTCTCTTCTCTCGCTGTTCCTCAGCGACCTTCTTGGACCGCTTGACCTCCTCGGCGCAATTAGCCTTGACCTGGGCTAGGTATCTTTGTCTTGCTTGTTGAGCAGCAAGAGCGCGCTCTTCCATGTTCGTCGCCACACGTGGGGCCGCCTTAACCATTGCTGCTCGTAGCCTAACCTTTTCGGCGTGCGCATTCCTGTCTGCTGCCTTGTCCTTGCGACTTTGTATGATTGAGGCCCGTCGTAGATGTTGAGCAATATGAGTACTCTGAGGCCCGCCATGTGCTGAGAGCCCAGAACGACCGGACTGATGTGAAGACATTGAGTTTCGGCGGGATGAGGCCGCTGAGGATTTCCGACGGTTGGCAGTATTCCGGTAGATTCGTGCTGCTATATGGGGCGGTGGATTATATACTCCCGGGCCTTCTCCATCGGAAGACATGATCAGGTCGTGTATCTCTTCTGAGATTGTCGGATGCATCGGGTCAGAAGGCCCCTCTTCCGAACCCGGTAAGTATCGAAGATGATGCATCATGAATCTGACTTGTGTATCCTGTTGAAACAACAGTCGATGTCGCAAAACTGAAGACTGTCTTCAAACTCCCAGCGTGTAGAGGAGAGGTACGGACTGATGTCGCAGTGGTTTCTCGCCGCTTGCGGCAGGCACGAGATCTTTCACAGAAGTGAGGCGCAGCAACGGGAGTAGATTTGATTGGGAGCCCTATGCAGCGTATCAACAGTCAAAAGAAAGGGATGCGTATTTCATTGAAGAAGAATAGAAGACGTTGACATCAGATACTAGATGTGTGGTAAGAATGCAGGAGGCTGGTGATGGCGGGGGCGCTGACTGACTGAAGTGACTCAACGCAGGCGTGACGGAGGCCGACGCCCCGACTAGCGTCCGCCAATATCTCTTGGCAGCGCTCCACTCCAGGCTCGTCGCTCGCTAACGTACTAGTAATGTACTATGTATTCAGGTAGTTGAATGTTAGCGTGCCAAGGGACACTAACAAAATTACATGTGTAAAGCAGCTAGCGCTCTGAGAATAGTAGGTAAACTACACCGTTACGCATGCAAATGTATGTGGACCCTTCTAGAAGAAACATGAAATTTAATTAGCGTCTGCCAAGACGCTTACATTTAACCTGCCACCTACCACAGTAACAAGACCCTTCATGTACCTCTTAGAAAGCTATATCCAACGTCCTCAATCATTCCACCCTCCCTATAACCAACTCCTCTACCGACCATCCCACGAACCCAAAAAGCCCATCTCATACCCCCGTAACCCGATACCCTTATTCCGCGAGTCCTTCCCCAACTCACCCCACCCAATCAACAAACATCACCACCTCGCCTCGACCACACTATCAAAACTGTACAACTCAAAACGAACATAGCACTCCGCACAAATTAGTTACCACACAACTCAGCAATGAACATACATAACTCAACCGCACGCAGCCAAGAGCTAACAATCACCTTCTTCAACACCAACACCATCCCAAACACAGCCGTAGATGCAGGAAGTTTACCGTGGGGCTCCTCCAAACGGACAATCCAATTTTTCAGCAAGTGAAAATACTGGGTTGAGAGATAGATGTCTTCGTGCATAATCATATCGGAACATGAACTACCGAAGTTCTCATCGTAAAAGTAGTCTGCGGCTGTATGCCGTGGAATTGCTCGTGGATGGTGATGATGAGAGATAGGAAGGCCTTTGTTGGCTGTAGGGAAGAAAAGGATGCTACACGGGGATGCTTTTGAAGATATAGTTGGCGAATGTTGGATGAAAACTCTGTATCAAGAATTCACAAAGCTGTACAATGACATTCAAGCATAGATCATGGCAGCATATTTGCATGGTCTAAGCGTGAAGGGCTATACGACATCTCAAAAACGTAATGTACAAGAAGAGTAGTCCAAACATAGATGAATGCTTTCTATGATGCATCAAGAACGAAGTTGCCCTATCTATATATCCAGCGCGCACAGCGCGAGTTTGATAGTTTCGTGTTTTAACGACCATATGCTTGAGCGGTGGCCGTCGCCGCGACGACAGGGAACATGCCAGTTCCGGTGGGACGGAGGGTGAAGCTCGCGGAAGGTTTCGTAAGGAAACCGGTGGACTTGCACTTGGTCCTGGTCTTTGAAGTGGGCTGGGTGCCGTTGTTGTAGGTCCCGCTGCTGAACGATGGCGCGGCGCTGGATTGAGCGGAGGCGCCGGCTTCACCAGCTGCGGATGATTCAGGGGATGCGCCAATAGCGGCAGAGCTGGGGCTTGAGCCTGAGCCTGAGCCGGAGTCGGAGCCGGAGCCAGCAGTCTGGGAATCTCATCAGCTTTGAGGTACTTTAATCACACAATGGGAGGCACTCACCACAGTGACTGTCACAGCGGGGCCTGTTGCAGTGACGGTTACCGTACCTCCGCAACCACCTGCACCATTGCCAGCTCCGTTGCCAGCTCCATTGCCAGCACCATTGCCAGCGTCATTGCCACCAGCGCCACCAGTGGCGGCACTTTCCCCACCGCTACCGATTGCCGACGACGCTGCTGGGACATAGATGGTGCTCTGAATAGTCTTATACCGGGTTGATTTTCCGCTGGTTGCGCCTTCAGCACCTTCTCCTGAGGTCGCGGATGCGGACTGTGTTGCAAGGTCAGCTCAATCGGATGTGGTCTACCCAAGGGTGAAACTTACAGCGGTTTCCGTTCGGAAAATGGTGTGATGGATGGTGGTAGTTATGACAGTGGTTGAGGATCCAGTACCGATGGTGTAGGTGAGAGTGGTATCTCCAGACTCGCCAGCGCTGGACGGACTAGAGCCTGATGCACCTGTACCAGTCCCAATAGGAGCGCCAGTACTGAGTGGAGCTCCGCTGCGCGAGCCACCGGTGCCAATGGGGAAAGGGGCGCTGGAGGCGACTTGGGATGCACTTCCTCCTGTGCTGAGGGGTGCAAGTCCAGGTGGCAGTGGAGCGCCCGAGCCGCTTGGATAAGGAAACGTCCCGTTGTTGTCGGCTTGAGCGACGACGGCCAAAGCCGCAACCAAAGCGAGTGAAATGCTGCTGTACATCTTATGCGATGTTCTGATCGAGATAGGTGATAGTTTAGTTGAATTGAACAAACGTTGGACGTGAACTTCTTGACTGCGTATATTGCTTAGGGGGTATGTGATGCTTCTCAGGGCTCAATGATGACCTTTTGCTATGCTTTTTCGATTCAACGAGGGATTTGTAAAGACCGTAGGCGAAATCGATTCGCAGCAAAAGAGTGACTGAAACGAGAGAACAATCGAACAAGCAAAGCAAAAGATTGTGGTGAGGAAGGAAGAGGATGCCATCGGGGCGGGTGAGGCCATATACGGAATTGCAGAGGGGCTTGGAAATTAGCCTTCAGGGTGATCATTGGTGCTAATGCCAGGTCCCGCCGCCAGCGGGCAGCGACAAATTGAAGTCCAAGGATCAATGATGAGCTAACAAGAACCTTGTTCCGTCTGCTAAGATGATTGGAGATTTGCAGAGTCGCCCGTACACGGATGAGTCCGATTCGAGCTGGTTGCCATGAGCGTGGCCTCCTACTGGAAAGCATCACCTTCTCTTCATGCGCTCCACGAGTCGAGAGCCTGGCGCTTCGGAGCTCTGGGCAGATGTTTCGCCAATCTCTCACTGCTCAGACTGACCGGCGAGGCAAGCTTGTGAGTAGGAAGCCGCTCACCAGCTCATCGCAATTTCCAGATGTTCTTCGCTTTTGTGTCATCGCTGCTTAGTTAAGCCTAGCTCGTTGCAAGGGACTATGGGGAGATAATTGCATTGGTCGTGCGGAGGAACTTCGTGGGGATTGGAACCACGAGACCAGCCTCTGCGCGACGGCTTTGTGACCGCCGCGCTGTACCGTGTTGTCTCACAAGAGACTCACTCTGCGACGGCCGTTTCCATGAGATTCTCATTGTTCGTCCCTCGCAGCGGGCCAAGACGCGGGTTGGATCTCGAAGACGGTGCGTTTCAAAAGGTCTCATTGCGACAAATTGCGACTTGGCAGGTCTCGCTTATTAAAGTACAGTAAAGTACTTAGTATCAATGGCGGGGGTGTGGGGTTGATAAGCGATGCGACGAATAGCCCTACTTTATCTCTATCACAAGGCTGGAGAGCTATATCTGCCTCGTCACATTGGTCGTGTATGACGAGTGACGAGGCTACGAGTCCGTCGTATATTGTGATGACCATGTCCAAGGCTACGTCGACCTGCCCTGTGATATAAGGCTCCGTCCCCCCCGACACCTTCTTGATTGACCCTACTCAGAGCAACAATGACCTCCCATCTCCGGCCCACGGAGGAGATGCGCAACATCTTTAAACTCCGCCGTTTCCTAAAGACCTTTGCTTCCTCACCTCAAAGGTTCCAGATCCTGCGTACGCTCCCCTATTCTGATGCCAGGCTGCCTACCTTACCAAGAACGCTATATATCCTGGTGAGTGGAAACTCATAGAGTGTCAAGTCGTAATATTCGGAACTCATGGGATATTTGTCTCTGATGGTTCGCGCTCGATGATAGACATACAAATCTCTTACATCCCTGCATTATATTCATGACGATGCTGACCAAGCTCGTCATCGCCAATAGGACTCTTCCTGGAATCCCCCAACGCGTGCACATTTGAGAATGTGCACCTCAGCTATACTTCAAGATAGACCGACAGAGAAGCCGAAGAGGCTGCTGTTGTTGCTGGCGACACAGAATGCGGACAAAGCACCGAAGCCCGCGGCTCTAGAGCAAAGGCTGGCGATGATGGAAATATTTGCGGATGAGCTACTTCAAGCTGTCGCCCACCCCGACATGATCTATGAGACGGAGGGACTCGAAGATGGCGAGATAGTGGTGGATGTTGGGGTTACAAAGGAAGCCCGATTCGTGGACAAAATGAGGGCGCTCGAACAATATTGGGACTATACTTACTTAGATCCTGAGGGTGCGAGGAAACCGATGGAGCAAGTGCACCTGACAGGGTTCGACACCTTGATTAGATTACTCGATATCAGGTACTATCCTCCAGATCATAACCTACGGCCACTAGAGGGCCTATTTGAGAAGCACCGAGTCAGAGTGACCAGGAGGACGGATGATGCATGGGGCGGGAGAGAGGCGCAGGACGAATATATGAGTAGGATAAAAGACGGAGATAGAGAAGACGAGGGTGGAAAGAGAGAATGGGCCGAGAAAATCAAACTCGTTGAAGGCAGAAAGGAGGGCGAAGAGGTTGTGAGTTCAACGAAGGTCAGGGAAGCCGCTAAAGCTAGAGACGAAAGGGCACTGAAGAGGTTGGTCTCCGATGGAGTGGCACAATGGATATTGGACGAGAAGCTTTACCTGGAATCATGATCAAGCACTAAGATGAACTGGCGTCTTTGCGACGTCGTAAAGGCTGGTCATCTATTGCTCACCATCAGACCATTATTAGCGCTTGGTTGCCCTGATCAGCGTCAAAGATCACGCGTTCACCATCAAGCATTTCCTCCTCGTCGTATCCCAAAAAGTCTTTGGTAATTCCAGCGTCGGGTACAGTAGCGGTCTGAGGATCCAAGATGATCTCTGTCTGGTCTAAACGCTCTTGGTGGCCCTGTTTCCAAGGCGGGGAAGGAGGAAACCACTCAGACGAAACTTGATTGCTCTGTAGAGTAACTTCTACGTCGTCCAATACCTCCTCATAGTCCATTTGCCCAGGCGCGTCCAAAGCGAAGCCTTCAGGAAAATCCTGATTCGTATTGCGGTTATCCTGCCTGGCGTCCAATAATTCTTGATGGTCTTCTGCCCGAGCTGAGCAGTGAGCGAGGCCGTTGTCGAGAACGTTGTTTGATTCGGTCAGCATACCCTCGAGACCCACTCGACAAGATCCGCATTCATCATCAGGGTGTATCTGATGAGCCTTGAGCTTGTTTTGTTCGTTGTCTAGTATCTCGTCTCGATGGTTGTCCCAGAGCTTTGTTGGCTTGCATTGAGCGTGGCCCTCACAGGAGGCTTGGCTACAATAGTCCTGTTCAGCACTCGAAATATCGTCAAGCATGTCCGCGCGTATGTCTTGATGGGGTCCTTGCAGGTCTGTCTCGCACCGAAACAGATCCTCATCCATATCATCACCAGCTTCTAAGGTTTCAGTCTGTCCATAGTATAAGCCTTCTTCCGCGCTTCGCTCGTCCGATGCAGTCTTCCACTCTGTCCAGAGTAAGTCCTCACCGAGTCGGTCATCATCGTCAGGGAAATGCCTTTTCGAAGAAGGATCGTTATTCGAGTATTGGGCTCCCGTGCCGTTTGGTTCATCGAACAGATGATCACCGACGCCAGATTTAACCTCCCCCCAAGCATACTGACCTTCAAGTAGCAAGTCGACGTCTTCATCGTTACAAACTGTCTCTGTATTCTGATCAGGCAACAGAGCGTCCAGCATGTACGACCCAAGCTCACGTTCGCATGTTGTCTGTGGGCCACTCAAGATCTCGGTTTTTCGCTTAGGCCAGGCCTGGAGATTGAGCAGGTTGTGTTGCATCAAGTACCAAAGACGTGCCTGAATAGCAGCCGGCAGTGATGCCTTATTCGACTGTGGATCATTGGATCTTGTGCTGCCATGTGCCAGATTACCATCGGGAAACGTTTCTAGGAGACGGTCTATCTTGCGATTGAGGTTTCTGGATCCTGTGCGGCGATAAACTCCACACATCGTGTGGGCTATATTGGGTAGCAGGCTGTTACGTCGTGAGACAGCCTAGGGGGTGAAAATCAATGTCGTTATGCACAATAGGACACTTATACAACCGGCCTACCTCTAGGAAGCCCGGGCTGAACAAAGCCGGTGATATCCCAACAAGCCTAGGAAAGCCGGTATCTTTGGCCAAGATGACACCTTCACGTTTGGGTGCCTCGCGATCACAGATTGCAAGACGTAGAGAAGCGTTCAGCAATCTCAAAAGATGCTCAAACCTGATTTTCTGAGTGGCATGCTTGCAACCAAGTGAGGAGCTGTGAGATAAATACGCACCAAATCTTCCCGAGCTACGTGAGGGCATCGAGGAAACGCTTCCTTGAGAGTTCGAAATCGGCATCACGATCGACGAAGGTTGACTCGCACTTCGAGAAAACATCTGTAGTTCACTTGGAGAGCCTATTGCCTGGTCTTGTTCTTGATCATGAGATTCAGCATCTGGACGAGGCCATTGCTGCTCGGCTCGCGCAGGACCCTGGGATATGTCAAAAGCGTCTGAGTCGTGAGAATGCAACGAGGCTGTATGCTCAGCCCCCCAAACAAGCGCCGTGGACTGCTCCCGTATATTGGAGGAAATTCGAATGCGTCTACAAGTGGAGAAACTGAAAAGTAAGCTGATGCTCTCAAGGCAAGCAGATCGCACACTTCCTGGAGCATTGACAGTAGTATGACCGATTGTTTGTCCACTCAGGGTGAGGACGAGCTCGTTCGCGGCGCGATCGCTTCCTTCGGTGGCATTTTCAGCAACATTGTGGGTTGCGTCTAGGCCGAGCTGAGACCAGATCTGGGCATATTAAAGACACTCCGCATATGGTAGAGTGGAATATTATACCTCTGCGTTGCAAAGTCTCACACCAATCTCCTCGACAATGCTTGCATTTCCACAGTCTAGAATCTCGATGTCGTCAAAGATGAACCGGACATAAATTTGCAGACGATTTCCTCCTGCTATCCATGTGCCAGTAGATATCAGCGTTTCCAGATCTGCAGAGCCAGAGATGGAGAAAGGAGACAATTGAGATAGAGAAAGAGAAAGAGTGACATTGGTTCGGAGCTTGAGGTTCAGACTATCGTGGATGTGCTCAAGCTCCCCAAGTTCGAGGAGCACAGATGGCATGGGATGAAGCCAGTGTAGAGCTTATCAAAGCATCCGCCGAAGCTAGGTTACTTTGCGTTGGACCAGAAGAGCGTTACAGACCTAGAATTTGGAAGAGACCACAGGTGAAGAGAATTGCTAGGAAATTGCAAGTTGATGACAGACGATAGTAAAGCCAGTAAAGAGTTCGGAGCAGGTGTCTACTACATCTCCTAGAACTGCATAACAGCTCGACTTATTCGGGCTCATGTATCAAATAAGCCAAACGGACATTAGGTCAATGTTAGCGGAGTTGGAAGAAGAAGTAAAGACATGGAGGACATGCTCTGTACGAGTGTACGTGCTTCTGGGTCTTGGCGTCAATCACCGCTAGCCCAAACAGGAGGTTACCTTAGGGTTTGATCCTTTTCAATCTCAGCAGACCTCCACCTCAACACCTCCTAAATACTTGAAGCCTATTGCCTCTCAATTAGCATCATGCGGTCTTACCAATTGATTACAGGCCTGAAGTCTGTGAAAGCAATACGATTAGGCACTCGCAAGGGTCTGCGGTCCGCTCAAGCTGGACGGCAGTTGCATACCACCCCGTGCTTCCGTACAGACGGCGTATACCGGGATTTGACCAACATGCGCGTGAGGACGCCGTGGGTGGAGGCGCTGAGAAAGCAAAGAGAGGAGGGGATTAACCCTACAGAGAAGTCCAGCAGGCCAGCAAAGCCGTCCAACCGCGACCTCAAGCCGAAGAAGATGTCCGACAGCTTCCACCGTGTGGTATACGCCCCTGATCCTGCAGCCTCATCGCGTAATTGATTGATCCAGGCATAGGTCATACCGCTGGCTCAAGATCCCTGGCTTCTTGACAACTATCTCAATGCTAATGGACACATCAGGTGCGCTTGAGAAGCTAGGCTGCCGTATTCATTCGCTAAGATATCCTAAGACTCGGGACCATTTTCATGGATCTTGATGCGCTCTCTGGAGTAATTGCCTACAAGCATACGGGAGATGATGTGACCACGGTAACGGCTGCCGTCGACAGGATCACTATCAATCACCCACTGCAAGAGCTATGTGATCTCGAACTGTCCGGTCAGGTCACGTATGCAACTGGAAGATCTAGTATGGAGATATCTTTACAAGTAGCTAAAGCCCCAATAAAAGGAGCTAAAGTCAAGAAGGAGGATATCCTGATGACTTGCGCGTTTACTATGGTTGCGCTGGACCCTTCTACTAAAAAACCGGTCGCGATAAGCCCCATCAAAGTCGAGACAGCGGAGGAGAAGCGGCTCTTTGCCCTAGGGGAGAAGAACTCGAACGAGAAGAAAGCACTTGCAAAGAATGGTTTGCATAAGCAGACGCCAAACGATGAGGAGAGTGACCTAATCCACGCCACGTGGTTGAAGCAAATAGAATATCACGGTTGGCCTAATCATCGTTTTCTGTTCTGTGGATCTCTGATATATATATGCAGACCCCAATGTCGCCATTCGAAAACCCTACAATGTAACATTTATGGATAAGACCCGCATTCATTCTACCCAGATCATGCAACCTCAATATCGCAACCGACATAATTTCATGATATTTGGTGGCTTTCTACTTAAGCAAACGTTTGAGCTTGCCTTCTGTTGCGCGGCTGCTTTCTCACACTCGCGGCCCACTTTCGTCAGCCTGGATCCCAGCACTTTTGAGAATCCCGTGCCAGTTGGTAGCGTCCTGTACCTTACGGCCACTGTGGCATATACAGATCCTCTACTCATTGCGGCAGCTCCTAGAGATGGCGGCGTAAAAGGGACAACCGAGCGAGACGATAATGGAAAATACACCCGGGTGCAGATTCGGATTGATAGTAAAGTGCGGAATATCGAGCACGGTGAAACAAAGCCGACCGGCCAATTCAACTATACTTTTACCGTGGAGAAGGATATCGGAGTCATGCCACAGACGTACTCTGAATTTATGATCTGGATCGATGCGCGTAGGAGAGCCGCAAGAGTTGAGGGATTAGAGCGTGGTGATAGTGTGCGAGAGGGAAGACCTGGTGGCAGAGAGATTAGGGTGATAGAATAAGCGCCAAGAAGACGAAGAACGGAATCAAAATCACCTTATCGGTGGCACGACCACTGCAAGTCTGGACGGACATGGCTGGAAAGCTAGACTAGACCATCGATGTCATGCCACCGACCCCTCAAGCGCTGAATAGGAGCATACAAGCCACAGGAGCTAGCTGAATCTTTGGTTATTGTGGACTCTGGCCTGATGTCCCCTTCTTGCTACTGCGGGTCGATCAAGGGGATTGCAGGTAAAGTCCCAAGCTTTCCGACTACACTAAATTCGGCATTGCGAATCCTTTAAAGATCGATAGGTGGTGTGGTCCCGGGCGCTGAGGCTGACCCTTGATGCAACCCTAGACCTCTTTCGAGATTTGAGCTGACAAGCCCCCTCCAACTTGCATAAGAGTGGGATAGCAGCGTCCTTTCGATGACCACAAGGAGCGAAGATGCTCGAGTTTGCTGTCAGCATGAATTACGTCGCCATTGCTGTCGTGGCAATTTTCTCTTACTTCAGCCCAAAACGGGATTGAAGCCCGTATCACGAAATAGAAGCCAAGATTCATTGGATCTCAGAGCGTGCTCATGCAAGACTACATTGGGCTTCGCGCGCTGCGACCAAATGTATAGCCAGCGAACGCCTCCCACAGCATCGACAAGCAGCCCTACCCTTTGTGACCCTATGCACCACGGCCACTTCGCCTCGTGTCCACCGCTAAGACTATTCTTATCGTCCTACCAATAGCTCGTCCAAAGGCTCGGGTGCAGGAGTGTCTGTAGGTGCTGGTTGGTAGGTCACCAAGGTCTCTCGTGTTGGACCAAATGCGGGCTACGAAGCGATCTTCAGGTACACTTTTGTTGCATTGTATGCTCCGAAAGGAGATTAAAATTAAGCGATTCGATAAATCTTACCCACTTTTTACCAGAGAATGAGCTGGAGCCTTTCCATAAGCTTCTTCCACCTATGTATTCACTATCCTATGTCCTAGCAAGGCACTCGTTTCAGGGGTTTCTGCCAAGGATTAGCCAAGACGAGTGCCAAAGTCGCCAGGACATGGGATACTCTGTCTTGTATCATGATATCTCCCTTTAAATGGTCTTCTAAGAGTTAGCAAATGCTCCCCATGCTGCCATCCTTTCTAGCAGCGGCACTCGTGCTTTGCTTAGTTGAGGTATCATCGTTCCCTCAGCAGAGTAAGTTCAAATCATCGAAGCGGGACGTCTTGGCTTCGCACTGACAATCCCAGCAGACTTCTCTAACAATACAAAGGTTTCGTCCACAGGCACTGGGGCGACAGGGAATGCAACAAATCAATGCTTTCGCAGTGCTCAGTCTGTGCCTACCATCCGTTGGTCGCAGATGAAAGTGACCGCAACCATCACTGCAGCAACATTACTGCTCGTTGTCAATAATAGAACAAATGATACTAAGACCTCCACCATCAGCAACACAAGAATAGATCCTAATGAATATATTCCTGAAACTGTCGACAAAGCAGGTACTGTGACAATGTCCGTGGTCTTGCAAGCTGGAAGCAGTAACTCGACACGATACATGTGAGCATAAGATCTATTCAGCTCTACATGTCAAAATCCATTGAACTTTCTCTAAGTCCTACTCATGTACAGTGCATACCCTACTACTAGATTCGAGGAATACCCCTCGACGTACTCACTGTGTGGCACATTGAACACGACGATCAGTGGATCTGCAACACGCCTCACATACCAAGATGGCTGTGACGTGTATGATGGGAAAATCACGATCAATCATCAAGCTCCTACATTCACATATCCATCGCACCCACCTCCATCAGAAACTGTTGATTCCGACCTTGATCTCGTAAGAGACCCGAAGGGATGGACATACTCAGCATCGATTGATTATGGCTGTTGCGGCGACACCCTGGCAAGCGCGCATTTCCCCGATCTAGGAGTGTGGGCTTGCGCAAGAATAGAAGCGTTGACCGTCGTGGCACCTCAGGGACCAACGACCAAGTCAACGGTTACAATTATTACAGCCACTTCCACTTCGACAGAGGCAAACGTACCCAGTCCATCGAGTACAAGGAACGCCATGCAGGATCCAGTGGCAGTAGTGGCAGTCTCCACTGGACAAACTTCTAACCTCCCACCACCGCCTTTGCCGACGCAAGTCGCTTCACCAATAGTACATGAAACACTCGTTTCTGAGCACGGTTTTCAACCATCGACTGCTACGGAAAACACGGGCCCTTCCGCAAAAGTCGAACCAACAATGGCGGGCTTTGTAGATACCCTTGATCATGCCGAGATCTCAACGCTCCCTGTACCAGTACAGGTTAGCATCACTGACAATCAAGGAAGGGTGATCGCGCTGCCCGCGAGTGCTGCGGCCGCATTACTCGTTCCAATATCTGCGACCTATATCGATGCACAGCGCAACGCTATCGTCTCGACCAGTCTAGCAGCAATCATTCCCGTGCCACTTTCCTCCACTAATGAGGGAGGCGAAGTCACCGCTTCCCCCAGCCTCGCTATAGCACCCGTCACCGTATCAACGCCCGTCGTCCTCACCTCCACGAACGCCCAAGGGCGCATTGTTACCAGTACCTCCTATCTCCCAGCACTATTGCTCACTACAAGGGACGCCCGGGGCTCTCAGCTGATCACGACCTCCCCACTCCTCCCAGCCGTTGAAATCGCCAATACCAACGCTAAGGAATCTCCAGTCCTTACGACCTCAAAACTTCTCCCAACCAATGCCGGCCCTCCAGTCCTCACAATTGGCTCTCAGACTATAACAGCCAATTCGCAAAACCAGTACATCATAGGCTCTCAAACCCTAACATCGGGTGGTAGGATTATCGTATCAGGCACCACGATCTCGCCCTTTCCCAGTGTAAATGGAGTCATAGCAGGAACGAATACAGAGACACTAAAATCTGGCCCATTTTCAGGCGCCATATCCCCTCCAGCAATTATGATAGGCAGTCAGACTATCACCGCCGACTCCTTAGGTCGATATGTTTTTGGTAGTCAGACACTGACACCAGGCGGTGCTATTACTATTGCGGGGACTAAGATATCACTAGCACCAGGCCTAACGCCAGGTGGCGGGACAGCCATTTCAGACAACATGATCTCGGCCTTGCCAGGTGGAGCAGGACTTATATTCGGAACGAGTACCGAGAAACTAATATCTGGCCCACTTCCCGACATCACCTCCCTCCCGGCAATTGTGGTAGGCAGTCAGACCATCACCGCCGACTCCTCAGGTCAATATGTCTTCAGCAGTCAGACACTGACACCAGGCGGTGTTATTACTATCGCAGGGACTAGGTTACCACTAGCACTTTTAGACAACATGATCTCGCCCTTGCCAGGTGGAACAGGAGTTATATTAGGAACGAGTACCGAGAAACTAATATCTGGCCCACTTCCCGACATTACATCCCCTCCAGCAATCACGGTACGCAGTCAGATAATTACCGCTGACTCCTTAGGTCAATATCTCTTCGGCAGCCAGACACTAACACCAGGCGGTATTATTACTATCGCAGGGACTACCATATCACTGGCACCAGGTGGAACGGAGGCCATAGTAGGGTCAAGCACGGAAGTTTTAAGACCAGAAATTATCAGTACCCACCTGGGCAAAGAAGGCTATGGGAACGCAGGTGTTCCCAAAATCACATCTCCCGCAATTACGATAGGCAGTCAGACCATTACCGCCGACTCCTTGGGTCAATATGTCTTCGGTAGTCAGACAATGACTCCTGGTGGCGTTATTAAAATCGCAGGGACTACGGTATCACTGGCACCAGGCCGAACGGGGGCCTTAGTAGGGTCAAGCACCGAAGTTTTGGGACCGGAAATCATTGGTGACCACAGCGGGAAAGAAAGCTATGGGAACGCAAATGGCCCTGAAATCACCTCCCCCCCTGCAATTGTAATAGGCAGTCAGACCATTACCGCCGACTCCTCGGGTCAATATGTCTTCGGCAGTCATACACTGACACCTGGTGGTGTCGTTACCATCGCCGGGACTACGGTATCACTAGCACCAGATGGAAGCGAGGCCATAGTAGTGTCAAGCACGGAAGGGTTGGGACAGTACATCATTGGTGGACTTGGGGGGAGAGAAGGCTACGGGAATACGAGTGCGGTGTTATCCTTTAGTGGAGCGGCGACGCAGAGTGTATGGGGTTGGCGGATCTTGGTTGTGATGGGACTAGCGGTTGTGATGATGCTTTGAGGGAAGGAATGCTGCCAGGATATATGTACACTGATATGACAAACCTATTGTGTAAGAATACATGAGAAATGATAGACGGCGACGAAAAGAGTCAACCGAGCATCGAATGTTGAATACTATAGAGTAAACATTAAGTATCATTCACTGATGCTGCTCTAAGCTACCAACAGCAAATCTATTGCGGCCCTGCAAACGGAATGTCTTTGTCAGAGAGATGGCATTGATCCAAGGACATCTGATCTATCTATCTATCTATGATTGCCTCTCGATTTCCCGCGCCACAAGATCCTGGACCGCAGGGCTCGTTCCCTGCCCAAGGGAGATGTTCATGATAAAATTCCGCTGCTTCTGCTGCCGTAGCTGCAGCACCCTCATGGCGTATTCAGTCACTATGCTCTGGCCACTGCCAGTTGGCCATACACTCTCATTGGTACCATGTGCAGCCGTGAACTCCTTAAGGCGAAGCATACCTTGTCCGGCTAGCCAGCGTTTGTTCCTCTCCTCGTCATATGGTTCAGGTGGTCCGATCTGAGGTGCGGTTGCGCGTTCTTGGATATTATTAGCGACAGTGGTCTCGTCTAGGTCCGGTACGTCTTCAACTCTGGCCGCGTAAGCAGGCTCTGCTTGCAGACCTTCATCACCGTCATCCGACCCCGGGAGCCTTCCTACGTGTTGTTCCAGGTCGTCCATGAATTGACCCGCTTGCTGTGCGGCCAGCTCGGGCGGAACTCCTTGACCGGCAGCCTGACGTTGCACGTCTTCTAGCAGAGTCTCGATTCGATCAGGGTCATTAGGTCCCTGCCTAGACCCTGCAACGGCTCGTAAGAGCCGTCTGAAGAACCCTGCACGACCCTGCAGCTCTTGCTCTTGGCCCAATTCATGCTCATGGTCTTCTGGCGAGCGAGGATTAGGGGTGCCTTCGTCGGATGGTGTCTCGAAACCTTCAGCAGGTTCGAAAGGAGATGCATAAACCGGACGTGGGTCTGTCGGCGCTGCAGGATTGTAAGACTGAAGATTGTCGGACGGTGGTAGTGGATCCGAAGACGATGAGGGCAATGTCGTCAATCTACGAGGTACGAGATTGATAAGGGTTGGAACTCCAGACAAGATCACATGCCGTGCTTCATCCAATGTGACAGACTCACCCTCCTTGGACTTAGGAGAGTTCGCTAACGGCGTATCAGCTGCCTCAACTACTTCAATTAGGAATGAGATTGCTTCCGGGGTGTTCCAGAGATCCTTGGCGTTATAAACGTACAGCTCGCACTTGAACTGATCTCGTTCTGACTTTGGCGTTGTGCTCCATATAGATTTTGGTACGTGATCGATGTTCAATTCTTTGAGCAAACGAGCGAAGATCCAAGGGTAGGCTTTGACGCACTGGGTCAATGACGCACGGGACTGTTGAGCTTGCTTGAGTTTATACTGAGCGAGTGAGGACGAAATGCGAATGTTGATTCGAGATAGCCAGAGGTAATCCCTGAAAAACGAACAGTCCGCCAACTTGAGGAAGTGCTCTGACTGGCCTCCTCGAAGAGCTAGTTGATCGACAACGAGACTAATACAATAGGGATCTCCCTCGGGATCCAGACCCAAGATGAGTCTTGCCCACTCGTATGCCGTACGCCAGGTGCCTCTCTGACCAAGATTGTTGGTATATCGCCATGCAGCTAGCCAGAATTCGCGGTTCTCTGGCCGCCGAAAGTCAAGCCTAGCTTTTCCTTGCGACAGGGCAGTAGTGAACGATGACTGAACTGAGCGTCCGAAGGAGAACAACGCCCGCTCGAGTAGATCTCCGGAGACCGAATGATCGCCTTGCTGCTTCGCTATTTCCGAGACCTGAAGTAGTGTAGATATATGGTAGGGGTTATATTGGAGCAATGAGATCATGCGTTGTGGGTCCATTGACTCGACACAAATCTCGAATTGTCTCTGCACATCTTGATAGATTGTGTTGTGGACAAACCGGTACTCGATAGTGCCGTCGTTCATCTTCTCGACCAACTCCATACCAAGGCCACCACTCGTAGCTTTTGGCCATTCCACTTTCCCCAGGATAAATGGATTTCTTCGAAGTGCTAAGCCAGCCAGCCCTTGACCACGCGAAGCCGGGCTATTCCGGCCTGCTAGGGCACCACCAAGATCAAGCTGTTGAACGCCCCTTCCCCGTCGTTGTGGCGTACCAGCAGCCTCGGCTTCGTTCTCTGTTACTACACTTCCAAATAGCCTCTTCATCTCGTTCAAAGCGTTCAGATGCTTTGATTCAACCGCAAGTAGGCTGTACAAGTGAAGATTAGCCTCTTCAAGTGCCAGTCTCGTCGATTCTAGAGGGTCGATCGGCTCATCAGTGGTTTTGGTACACAGCGACTCTAAAGCCAGATCAATCTCATCCAGCTGTGATTTGTCTCTGGCAGCCGAGCCTTTGGCTAATGCTCCCTCTTGTTCAGTACTCTTGCCCTTCTTCTTCTTGTTCTTCTTTTTTGCTTTGGTCTTAGCGTTCAGCTTGTCCTGTGGTACAGCATCGTCCTTACGCTGGTCTATATCCGAGACCGTGTTGTGAACATCGGAGCCCAGATCTGATGTAGCTTCAGCCTCTCCACCCTCCTCCTCTCCGCCTTCATTCAACATATCAAAAGCATTTCGAGCCGTCGAAGCAGGCAGCTCCTCCTCCTCCAGATCATCCCCCTCAGCATCATGTACGTCCACAGATTCGAGCTGCTTCTGCTGTTCCCTCTCTTTCTGCAGCTTTCGCAGAGCCCTGGATGACATACTTGCACTGAAGGATCTCGACGAGCTCGCTCCGTATAGGTGTGATTATGCACTTATTAGATCGATCATATCCCCTGAACCAAGGACAAGTATCTTTGAAGATAGAAGTTTAAGGGAACTCAGCTGTGTTAGCAAAGTAGACACTGTGTTTTTGACTCATTCATGACGATTGAAGACCGTTGGACTTGATAGGGCTGATGTCGATCTCCCGCCATCTATAGAATTAGACCTTGCCTTTTTCGTCACGAGATCTAAATCCATAGATTAGGTTGTCACCAAGGGTCCTTTCCACTTCCATCAGTTCTGAGCTGCATTCTGCGAATTCTTCCCCCGACCGCCAACCCGGCATATCTCAATGCGTCGAGCCGCAGTCCAAGTATTTCGGTCTGCTCGACGCAGTGCTGTCCGGAAAGCCCTCACTTCTAGAGCTTTTCGTTCAACCTCAGTACACCTGAGTACTCCGGGCCCACGCCCGATTTCCTCACCTGCTCGGCAAAATGCTCCAAACCAGATCGTGAATTCTTCAATGTACTTCCGCAGTTTCTCACTTGCTGCTATTGTGTCTGTGCTAGCCTCTGGGGTCTGGTACTACCAGCGGGATCCTGAAACCAGAGCACTCGTCAACGGCACAAGCGTCAAGAACTCACCAACTGCCTTTTCTGCGTCTCAGTATTCCACGCTAGCGTCAGCATCTGGATCTGTTCCTTCCAGCAGCCCTATTACGGAGTCAGCGACTGGGCCCAAGAGACGAGCTTTAGTTGTGGCGAACGACCAATTCTATGTAGAAGAGCTATCAGACGACGCTCCTCTGACCAAACAGGCGGACAATGACGGACTGAACCGCTCAGAGATGCTCACTCCAGAGCAAGCTACCCAGAAGCTACGGAAAACAGAGGAGTCATATCTTGTAGGCCGAGGCCGAGGCGTGGTTCGCTATGACATGGTACAAATGCCAAGCAACAATCCTATTGAAGATGATCACGCCGAAAGAATAGTGGAGGTCCCACAATCAGTCACTTCAGCACCCAAGGGCAGTTCAAGCAGCGACTGGATGTTCTGGGGTGTTTTTGATGGCCATAGCGGTTGGACAACCTCTGCAAAACTTCGACAAGTGCTGATATCCTATGTTGCTCGCGAGCTGAACAGCACCTACAAAGCCGCTTTGACCGATCCCTCACTCACCCTGCCAAGTCCCCAATCCATTGACGCGGCAATTAAACGTGGCTTTGTGGCGTTGGACGATGAGATCGTCAATGTGTCCGTCGAAAAGGTGATGAAGAACAAACGACAAAAGGCAGCAGCAGCGGAGTTGCTCGCTCCTGCCCTTTCCGGCTCCTGCGCCCTTCTCTCATTTTACGACAGCTCCACGAATTTATTTCGCGTTGCCGTTACAGGCGATTCTCGTGCAGTGCTTGGCCGAAAAAGCCAAAAAACAGGAAAATGGACTGCCACGCCTCTATCGCAAGATCAGACAGGAGGTACACCATCGGAGATGGCTCGACTTCGTGCTGAGCATCCAGGAGAAGAGCATGTGGTACACAGAGGCCGGATACTGGGTGGCTTAGAGCCCAGTCGAGCCTTTGGTGATGCAAGCTACAAATGGAGTAGGGAGGTGCAAGAACGAATGAAATACCTCTTCTACGGCAGAACACCAACGCCGTTACTGAAGACTCCGCCATATGTCACCGCCGAGCCTATTATAACTACTACGAAGATTGAGCCTGACCAGGGCGATTTTGTAGTCTTGGCCACTGATGGCCTATGGGAAATGCTTACAAACGAAGAAGTTGTCGGTTTGGTCGCCCAATGGCTTGAGTCTCAACGCAAAACGCAGAACACATCAGATTGGGCAAAGTCATTTTTCGGCAGCGGCAATAAAGCCCTGCCAATCGAAAAACATGTTCAGAACGCCATGGAAGCTGAGGAGGGACAAAGGGCACCAATTCGACAAGTGCAGTGGCGGGTAGAAGGGAATGACGAAAGATTCGTAGTAGAGGATAAGAATGTCGCAACCCATTTGGTGCGGAATGCTTTAGGGGGACGAAACAGGGATATGGTCTGTGGGCTACTGACGCTTGTCAGCCCATTCTCGAGACGTTACAGGTATGTACTGCTACTGCTGCAAAACAAATTGGTCCATTGACCAAATATAGGGACGACCTTACAGTCGAAGTGATATTCTTCGGCGAAGGTGACAAGAGCGGAGATGTGGTAATGAATGCCGAAGCCAGCGCCCCCGGTTTGGGTGTAAAGGCGAAGCTATGATGGGAATCTACATATATCTTTGCATCTGTCAAAAGCATTCGGCGGCGAAACCTAAGCGTTGCATATACCCATTGACAATTGTGTCCTTCCCATAGACATTTCTGATTCATCTACATAGCTTCTCTTTTTCAACGTATTGAGATCTTGTCAACCTACTGTGCTGAAATTGCAACTCTGCAAGCCTAGGCGAAGGTGTGAATGGCCTTGATCATGCCGCTCTCAAAGCCACGAGTACAACAGAAATACCTCGAACCCCTTTCCAGCAGCACCGCTGTACACGCTCCACTGTCCCATCACACTTTGATAACCCCTATAGACTCTGTTAGCTTTTGCAGTGGCACTGGCCAATATCTACTCTGCATCCCTTGCTACGAGAGCACAGCGTTTTCGATTGAGTATGTATGCCCGCTTTCAGTCTTGCTGGATTCCCTCCTGGTCACATGCTACTGGTCCGATGAAAGAATGGAGATGTAGGGTTTGGTGATAGAGGTTAGATAGGACTGGACTATCAGATTTGGTATTGGAAGATGGAGAAGGGAAGTGTGCGAGATTTTGGCTAGATTTGTTTTAGCACCTCGATTGTGCGTGAGATGAGATCCTCGTCCTGCCTACGAATTCAAGTACAGCGAAATATCAAGCTCTAATTTCTTCATCCACTTCTCCATTACCCCAGATTTGTTCCTGTGAAATAGTGCGAATTGGATGAACAGATCCCCCTCCACCACTTCTGTGCTATTGTCTCTTGCTTTGGTATGACATTCCTCTCTTCTGTAAACCCTGTTATACCATCTTCGGGCTTGAGAACAATTTTTTCTTCCCTGCCTTTTCGCTTGAGGGCGTACTTTATGGAATTCTGGTCTCTTTCAGAAGGCTAAAGTGTAATGCCCTTGAATAGGCAAGGTAGTGTAAAGACGACGGCGAGCATGTTCATATTCTATTCGGATACTTTCATGAAAAAGACACCATAATTGAAACCGTCCCAGTCTTTGTTATGATGGTATTGATGTAGAGTTGAAATAAGGATCGGAGGGGGAGAAAGAAGAATAGTCCGCAAGATATGAGGATTGAGGATGATAGTATGAACATCGAGTCAGCTAAGAGATTCCTTCGAGATTGCATGTTATATGCTGAAAATTGCAACACTTGACAGGTCTGAATGACCGCTTCGAACGGGAATCTACTCATACAATTCACTTCACTCGCTCCTCCACCAACTCTGGCTATTCACTAACGACCATTGATAGCAGATCTAGCGATTTCTTGAGGAAACCAGGCTTCCGATGGCCTGCTTGACTGATCCCCGCAACTGTGCTGCCAACGACGTCCTGCCGGAGCTCGTGTATTGGATAAGCCCAATCGCTAGACGTGAGCTAAAAGTGTCTTCAAAGCACTTTCGTACATGTCGTGTTTAGGTCTTCATCAATTCGTAGCATAGTCACCTGCCTACTTCAGGGAACTTTGACTGGCGCGGCAGTGGAAGCTATTGGGCTGTGCGATTTCACACATTGTGTCGCATCACGCCGCATTCAGACTGTTGAGAGCGGTGGTATTGGATACCATGTTGAGCCCTGAGTCTGTCTTGGCTGCAACGTAGCTCTCCGAGAGCATTCTATAGACATAGATGAAATTAGCAGAAAGGGAAAAACCAAATCGTAGCCAAAGGGTTTGCCGACGATGTTATGAGAGTTGTGCTCGACAATTCATCAGAAAATAGAGAACAAAAGTGAGAACGGTTCTTGGCTAATCTGTTTTACCGTGGTGAATACTGTATGACCTTGACTTTCCAATACAGCTGCAGAATGTAGGGTCTGTTCATGAAAAAGGGAGGATAAAGAAACCTCTTGACTTGCTCGAGAGTCGTAAGGGAATAAATCAGAGAGCCACTCGCTCCTGATGTGCTTGTATTTGCTCGATATCCAGACACCCAAATTGTCTAGAATTGAATCCCTCGGACGGGTCCAGAATATCCGGATGGCTGCTAGCCGGCGCTGATACCGATAGCTGCTCCCAAAGAGGAAAACCTCGATCTGACGCTAGTCTAGTAGAGCATAGCTCAAAATATACCTCGCAAAGAACAGATGGGCGAACCCGACGACCAATTGATTGATAGATCCACTCAACAACGCAGTCCCTCTGTACATAGGAAGAAACCATGTGCATAAGCAGGCAACCAGAGCCCACATTACAGTAACTACTGCCAGGATAATGAGCATGAACCACTACTCGACTGGAATCTAGACCATTCGTATGTTGTAAGGGAGCCAGGAAGGTCTGGTAAGGTGCGACTTTTGAGGCAAGCAGCGGCGGACAATCAATGGCGTCCATGAGGCGTGGGGGATGGTATTACCGGTACGGCTCCATTTCAGGGACTGGCCTGCAGGGATTGATATACAGTACATGGGTTTCAATCATATGAACAACGGTCACAATTGGGTACCGACGGAATCATCCAGAGCGCAGTGGATTCGGAGGCAAAGGTGCAGGGGTTTTACCGTATCTCTACAGTTGTACATGTCAGCCTCGCAGATACTCGGCAATTCACAGGAAGCTAGACTGAGGTTCGGCGAAAAATAATGGTCCTGTCGTGTATATGGTCTTGGTTGCAACATGTCGTCCGCCACATGTCGCATCGGTTTGAGGCACATTTTAGCCAATAGTAGCTAGATCGAGAGCGGCTTTATTCCGTGGAGTTCCTTCCTCCCTAACGACCTCCATCTGCTCCCGACGTACAGGCGGCATGGCTCTTGTCAATGTATGGCATCTGCGGAAAGTCGCAGATGCATCATCAAAGCCCTGCGACATCTGCTATAAGCCAACCACTGGCGTCTTGATTACCCCGGACAATAAGGTACGACCAGCCGAATCTGCACTTCGCTCTACTAATCCTTTGCAGGACTACTTCTATGTCTGCCCAGGGCATTTGAAAGATAAGGGGCTTGCCACACCTATTATCGATGAGGCCGAGGCCGCCGCAAAGAAAAAGAAGGAGGAAATGGACCTTGAAATCGAAATTATTAAGAAAGAGTATGAGGAGAAGATGAAGTCGAAAAGTAAAGGCAAAGGCAAGGAGGACAAGAGCAAAAACAATGGCAAAGATGACACGAGCAAGGATCATGATGATGATAAGAAGGCCGAGAGAGAGAAAGATGCCAAGGTACCTCTTCTTATAGCACCAATGCAACTCTTACTGAGCGCTTTACAAGATCAATGCAATCACCACCAAGCAACCTGCGCCTGTCAATGACGGTCTTCCACGAATATATGCTTTGCAAAAGTACGAGCGTCATCCATCACTGTTGATCGGTTATAACTCTTGCAACATTAGTAATCTGACATGATACAGGGTATTCTATCAAAGAAGGCTTGATCGTATACGAAACGCAGAGCTTGCCAAAAGGAATCGGGAGCGTCTTAAGAATCCTGTCCTTTTCCCATCTGTCCCGCGAGGCGCTCCGTGAGGCTGTTGAGGCAAATACTCATCATCCTTTCGTGGAGCTATATACTAAGGGCGCCGATGTAGCGTCACATAGCCTGGCCGCTACTAGTTGGACATTTGCCGGTCTACACCTGCCTTTATTACATTGGCGCATACAACGAGTGGCCAACGAGCGGCCAAAGACCCCAATTGGACAAGTCTCCGCCGCTGTGGAGTGCACCTGACCGCGAAAATACTGAGCATTGACCGCTGCGGGAGATCTTTGATTAGTTCGAAATTAGGCTGTTTCTAGCTGACGTGGATCCGTAAAGATCCAAGGGAAGAAACTGAACTCTTAGCATATTACTATGGACTGGAGATGGTTTTGGGAGGAGAGCTGCAGAAAGTCGATTTGAAACCGTCCGAGCCTGCGGTAGCATTGACGCATAAGACCGCATAACGCGCACGCACAGTAATCGTTGGTATGACAGGGCTCCATCTCACGATACAGGATGAAACACCATCCACGCAACGCTGGCATTGCGCAATCTAACATGCTGGGAGGTGTTTTCAGACCATGCATAGTTGCATACTGCTGATACGCATCGCTGAGACCGCTCGGACAGTTGCTCCCAGGCGTGTCTGCGAACACAGCAGCGAATCCATAGTCAATCCGATCGTGGCCTACGATCATCATCTCGAAGACCATGATTGAGGATCCTAGCTAACTCTTTGTGCCCATCTCAATGCCGAAATCAAATGTTAGAGGTCGATAGAGTGATCCGACGATAATGGCTTGTGGTTTGGCTTCGAATATGAACGAGGTTGTTGATCGTCCCGACCCAAGCATTTGGCCAAGGATGAGCCTCAAAGAATTCACACGTGGAAGATCGCGATATTCCTACACCTTGACAGCTATCGGAGTCACTTAATTCGGCCCGTATCCGAGTTTATAGGAAACTTTACCACATGGCAAAATTTGGAAATTTGCCACAAGCTGACGAATCAGATCGCGGGGATTTTTTGCCTCCTTTTGGCCACAAAACACCTCGGCTTGCAGTCTCTGCCAACATTTGGCAGCGACATCTGCCGAGTTTTCCTCTACTAATGACAAATGATAGGCTTTGGTGGGCTGTATCTTTCCTGCACAAGGTTCATTCAGCTGAAATCTACAGCGTTAGTGAGCTCGGTGGTCAAACCAGGTTCATTAACATCCAAGGTAGCCTTGCTGTCAAAGCGCCGCCTTGCTCTTCGCCACTCACCGCCAGTAAGATATTTCCCCTGCCCTGGCGCCGATGGGTAGCCCTGTCCGAGTGGTCGATGCACCATGCTCTAAAAGAGAAATGTTCGCCGGTCAAGATGAATGCGGTTCGCTCTCCGCGAGGAATTGTGGACACAGTGGGTCGATCTTTCGTCACCAAAATGCACGGAAAATTCGATCTCGCTGTAGTAACCGCGGCGATCTTAACCGGGACAGCTCCACAATTTCTGCTTTTGAATTTGGCCGGTGAAGCTCGGAGAAGCTAAAGAGTCGCGAGCCTGCTCTTATCTCGACGCGATACTTCATGCCTCACATTTGTTCTTCGGCAAGCTCCCGCTATCGCATTCAGCTCCCACGACTCAGACCATTATCTCGCATTGCTTTTTCGGTCGAGCTCTGCCTTGTATGCGGCTCCAATGAGAATGTACGGTTGGGACAACGGGAGATGATGGCCATGCACACTCACCGCCCATTCTTCCAACACGTTGTGCACGAAATTGGAGCCTAATTCTCCATCACCCAATCGTTGCCTTGAAAATATGGGCCACGCCGACGCGAGGAGGGGGCTCTTAGATTTCGCCTCGTACTGCTCAAAGCCGCAGTCAGCACTAGAAACGTGCGTCCACGAGCAGTGACCAATCGAGGAATATGCTACACTTGTAGAAAACCCACTTCCGAGTTCAACCCGATTTCTCCTGCCGATCGTGCGACCTAGCCGCCGAGGTATCAAGCCCTTGTGACTGTCACCACCCAGTCGACGTCGTTGTCGTTAGAATGCGAACCCGTGTCGCCCAAACCATCGGCTTTCTCTTGCTGCTACTGAAGCACTAGAACCTTCTTGACTCTCGCCGCCGTTGTCTCCGTGGTGGTTTGGTCATGGCCGAGACGATCAGTCGAACGCTTGGCATAATGCACAAGGTTTCGCATTATCATTTCGACAACCAGTTGAGCCAGGAACCATGGAGAAGTAGGTAGCCACGTGGTGAGCAAAATGATTCGTACACTAGGACTAATTAAGCACCCGCCAAGTGCCCGAATTATTTTGCTCACCGCGTGGTAGCTAGTTGGCAGTAACTGGGGCTACTAGGGCTTTCTGCTTTGCGAGAGCACCCCGGTCGGGTAGCTGGAGGGGACTTTTGAGATCTCATGCCCTGGGTCTTTACGCTCACGACCTTGCGCTAGTCTACTGACGCTATCGCGTTTGCCATTCGAGGCGAAGTGGGTGCCATTGGACTGCGAATAGTATTTCCAGCAGCTGAAATCGGTACCTCCGACCGAGGGGACATGGATTTTGAGCTTGGGTGGAATTGCGCTTTGGTACGCATGACATCGATATAGCGAGGTCTTTGATTATGTAGGGCGTGGTTCGGGGTTTTTTACAGACAACAAAACCTAGAAATCGCATGCTTGGTTTGGCAATGCTATACCGTCACGGTGTATATTGTATCCACTCAATTTCCCTAGAAACAATTAATTCATCTATTGATAGAACGGCAGAACGGCAGAATACACGCAAAAAAAGCATCGAACGTATCTAAACCTTCCCTCCCCCAACCTCATCCACCCTCCCCCTCCCCAGCGTCATCCCCGGCACAACCCACTCCCCACAACTACACTTCATACCCTGCCACGCATACCTGCCCACACTCTGCCCGCATCTCGCGTTCGGACACTCCAGTCTCCCTTCCAGTTTACCTAGCTCCAGTTCCGGCCGCATCCAGGATAGGGGCGTTATGTGCAGGTGTGAGCAGGGGGATGCGGCGGCGTGGGGGACGAGGTAGGCGGATGTGGCGAGGGGGGTGCGGCAGCGGCGGCATCGGTAGTGCAGTGTTGGGTTTTGGTTGGTATTGCTGGAGGTTTCTTTTTCGTCAGGCGGAATGGTTGGGTTTTCGTCGCTGAAACGGAGGTGATTGATTTCGGGCGCTGTGCCGGCTGTGTTGCTCGCGCGGAGGGTGCGTTGGTAGAGCCAGCGGTTGTAGGCTGGGTTTGCGTCTAGGGTTGTGGTGCAGGCTGTTGAGTGGTAGAGCTGAAGTTGTGCCATGAAGCCCAGGTTGGGTTCGGCGAGGGGGCGGGTTTGGCGGAT
>JAABUL010001522.1_pt1 | contig 43480 bp, 56 predicted proteins | sample 5559151 | NCBI WGS metagenome assembly JAABUL01 (sample SAMN10711876, study PRJNA513368) | rock metagenome | isolation source: Antarctica rocks | place: Antarctica: Victoria Land, Pudding Butte sud | reverse complement strand
CTTCTTGAGCGAGTCAAGCTCGCGATGGAAGTCATCCGAGCTCTTCTGCTGTCGATAGGCTTGGGAGATGGTATCGTAGATCTTGGAGAGTGTGTCGTTGGCTTGAGGCGTGACGTATTGATTGACAGATTGGTGGAGGAACTCGATTTCCAGCGTCGCCTGCACCGCATCAGCCAAATGAGCATTTGTGAAGAGGGGAGAAGCGCACGGTGAGCATGCCGCCGGTGCCATACTTCGGGATCTGCTGGAAGCATGCCAGCGCAACCTCGGTGATGCCATTGACGAGTGCTTCGAGGACACGGGGGATGAGCGCCGAGGCGACATCACCGACACGCGCATGTGCTTCGACCAAGAGAAGAATCGCTCTGTGCATGTAAGGCCGGACCTCTGAGCGGGCTCAGCGCTATCTGTTCCGCTTGACGTGACCTACCAGTTGGCTTTGGCGAGTTCAGCCAATCTATCCCTCCGTTGAGCACGCCATCTTGGATGACCTGCACAAGCGCTAGTGATCGCCGCTTGATGTAATCCTCAAACACCATCTGATCCATATTGTCCACGACCTCCGTGAGAAGCGCTTGGTCCTTCGCTACATCCAGATCGAGGAGTTTACCGATCTTCAAGACCATCCCAGGGACGGTGGTTGATTTTAGCTGATCGAATTTGGCGAGTGTGATAAGCAATCGGGTGTCCTTGGATCTTTCAGCTTATTCCTTGCTGCTTGATGGCAGTCTCACGATGTCCTGGATTGTACGGATCCTGAAGCTGGACGCCCTTGTGGGTCGCCTGGAATTCGCCGGGGGAGACGGCGACATCGCCGCGTTGAATATCCCGTCAAACAGGAAACATAGCGTATCAACAAAGTTATCCTTTATTCGCCGCTTGAAGTTGACGGGTAACGCTTCCTTCTCTCCCGAACGCGTAGCTACCTTCTTGGCGGAAGTGACGACACGCATCTGGAATTCGTCCATGACTGCGAGGTATCGAGTTGAGCCTTTCGAAGTGCCTTGCCACTCCTCAAGCTGATGCAGCAATCGGGAGTCTGAAGTAAGCGGCAATCCAGCACTGTAACCTCACCTCGAGCCCAAGTCGCTGCGATGACCTCTTCGAAGCGCCAACGCAGCGAGTCGAGCATCGACCGAAGTCCTTGCCCAGCTTCGCCACCAACGTCCACAGCCATGAGCTCCGCCGCGCACTCCGCAACTTCTTCGACCAGCCGCTCGCTAAAGAAGCACGCCGCGATGACAGTCGTACCCGCAGGAACAAACGGAGGGATGGGCGGATCTTCGCCGTCTCTTCGGACCGAGGACTCGGCGATAGCCACGACGGAGAGAGTGAAAAAGTGGGAGAGGGCGCTGGTGTAGAGCTTGATGATCTCGAGAGCCATGGTGCGGCATGTGGATGCAGGTCGGCGAGACTGAGTGAGATTGCCGGACGAGTCCCGCTTCGAAACGTCAGCCTCATTTGCAAATGCAGACCAGGTGTGCGCACCTTACGGTACTTCCCGTCCATGCAGGCTTTGGCTATTCGCCAGAAACCGGGAAGGGAGCGGGCCACGTAGTCTGAGAACTGCTTGACGAGACCTTGGACCGACATCCAGGCGTTATCGACAAGACTCGCTATAACGAAGCACATCGTTAGAGATGACATGCAGCATGAAGGAAACATACGAGATATCGTGTTGACCTGGTACTGCGATATCGATAGCTGCCTCTTTAGGGCGTCTGCACCGGATGTCGAAGTGGAAGGCTGCTCATCGCACCCCCGAGCAGCCGCTTCGTCCCGCTCTTCATCGCAAATACTGCCTAACCTGGAAGATTGCCACTCACCTTTCACCCTCTCCTGCGCCGTCGTATAGATGTTCCGCATACTTTCTAGGATATGCGCATGTTGGTACTCCAAGTACGCCCAAGCCGGCTCATCCGACCGTTCTAGCTCGATCAAGATCCTATCTCACGTCAGCAATCAGATACAGCGAGCGCCGAACGACTGACTCGATAGTCCGTTCCTGCTCCTCGACCGGCCTCGTCGGATCCTTGAGCCCCTCATCCAGCTTCGCCTTCATCTGCCCCATGATCCTCTCGACCGACGTCCAGACCTTCTGAAACACCCTCTTCTGCTGTTCCCTCTGTCGCTGTGTGCTCGCAGGGAGGCCGGGTATGAGTGTGCCAGGTTTGGAGGAGTGGAGGAACGTGCCCCTCTTGTAGTCGCGAAGCGCTTGGTCGTATTTGCCCTGTTTCGATTTCAGCGGATCAGACAACGGGGATGGAGCACAGGACGGACCGCATTTATCGACTCCATAAGCTGGCCAGGGAGGTTGAATAGGAACTTGGACTTCTCGAAGACCCCGAGCGTCGAACGCAGCTTCTGAGCTTTCACAGCGTTCTCGAGGACGGGGAGGAACACCTGGTCCGCTCGATGACCCGTTACTGTTCGACGTCAATACTGGCTCCCATCTCTGAGAGTAGGAGAATACTGTACCCTTGAAAATCTCCCTCAACTCTCTAGTCCCATGATCCGTTTCCTCCGCTAAGAACCCCTCCCTCATATCCTTATACACCACTGCACTACCCATCAATTCGAGATCAAGCTGGTGGGTAGGAAAGCTCACCATCACTGGACGCCTTGACGGCTACGAATCGATCAAAGTTCTCCTCGACGAGGATCCGGACCGCCTCGGAACGAGATTCGATCGCTCGCTCGAGGTTGGCGATACCTCTTCGGAGGTCTTGGTAAGACGCGTCGGGGTGCTGGGCGGAGAGAAACATTTTCGGGTCGAAAGCTTTGGAGGAGAGGGAGGTCGCTGTGCCTACCGGGTATCAGTCTCGTCTTTCCCAGACTATGGCCAGTCGTACGAGTCCTCAGGTCAAACTCGGCGGAGCTAGCACTTGTTAGGCGTGTGATTAGGTAGCAGAAAGTGATACGGACCCCGTCAACCTCCCCCTCAGACCGAGCGGGTCCATCTCCTCCGCCATCCCGCCATCTTCGCCTGTCATCGTACCAGCTAGAGGACCTTCTTTCTCGTGATCCACATCCTCCCATTCTTGGGGATTGAGCGAGGAGATGCCGTACAGCTTGAGTACTGACCGGTGAGATGCGGTGAGTAGCGGGGAGGCAGGAGAGGTGATAGACGGACCTGCGGCTTCGTCGACGTTTCGTCGGCTCATGATCGCGTACAATGTCCTCTCAGCTGGAAGCTCGGATCACCACCACATGCGGAGCCGGATCTATAGTTGTACAAGACCAGGGCGAAGGTAAGTACAAGAAGCTGGAAGAAGTCAACCGTTTGGCGGACAGCTTGATTTGAGGCTGCCCCGCTTCGGCCATGCGGCGACAGTGCATGTCCAATTGAATCCATATGTGTGATATAATGCTTTGTAGTGACATGTACTATGACAACCAAGACCGCACTCAAACAAGCACAGTGTGGTCGGAATCGCCCTTCGCCCATCCGACCTTTCCGACCGCCTTCTATTTTCTAAGTCGATCTGATTCCTCACAGCTGACAACTTCTAACTCAAATTCATCATCTCCGGTCCGCCTTCCATGATCCCCTGAACTTGTGCTCGACCATTGCTTCCTTATCTGCAGAACCCAAAGTCAACCACACACTCTCGAGATGGGGCGTGAGACTTACGCCATGTGGATTGAGCTCCGTGGTTGCCAACACCTGGCGAGAATCCTGTGACTGCGAGGATTGAGTCAGCTCAAGTACTCAGAATCTCCGCGTCAAGGGGCTATGACACGGAGGCTGAATGGATTGTGAGCTCACCTGGTAGAATGACGACGTCTCCAACCCTGAGCGGTTCCCGAATGCCCTTCAAGTCGGTCCACAACAGCCCATACCTCACTCGCAAATAGCTGCGCGGTATTGGTCAGTCATGTTCTGCGCAAGGGTTTCCACCAGCATACCTCAGCACCGCGTCCGTCCAGATTCCAGGACCCGTCCAAGCCATCACCCCGACCGGCCCACCGTCGTTCGGCTCTTCCAAAACAGTCGTCTTGAGGAGGGCCTTACTATCGTCGTATCGCCCAAGCTCTTTGAGATGCCGGATGTCCCTAGCATGTTGGTGCGACCACTCGATGGCGTTGGCCGTTGAGTGTAGAATGCGGAGGACAGCTGAGAGGGCGATGGGATGGTTGGGGGAGCTGGCCATAGTCCATTGGACGATTTGAATCTTCGCTGATTCAGCCTAGCTTGGTTCTAAGAGAAGAGGAACTCACGGGTCGAGGCCACCAGTCGAACCAGTCCTCCCGGTTGCCCACGTCCGCCTCGATCCCGACAACAACGCTAGGCTTCCCGAGGATCGCATCGACTGCATCCCCGTCGGCTATCTGCTGCAGCGAAGCATCGTCCAGCCATCCTGCGCCGTCGCGCCAGAGCTTGGCGCCGTGACCGAAAGACGAAGGGGATTTCAAGAGTGTGGTGTCGGTGTCCGAGTAGATACCTCCTTCGAGGAGGAGAAAGAGGTAGCGGAGGGTGTCAGAGCGCTACGAAGCGTCGGTCAATATGGGATCCCCTTCGAAGGCAGGATAGGACGCACGAGGATGCCCGAAGGAAGGTTATTCCACATCATCTCGATTCGGCTACCCCCGAAATTCGCAGCGATCCACCGGTCCGCTTGTCTACAAGACCGATATCAGACAAGACGAAGCCAGGTTAGACGGAAACTCACGGATCGGTCAATAAGTCCCACTTCCATCCCTCGTCCTTTGCCTTCCCATTCTTCCAACTACCAACCTCGCTACTATCGCTATGCCTCGTGTTCTTATCGGTCTGCCAGACATTCTTGTTCGTATCCCAGCTCTCTCCCATATCTTCTCCACTCATGCATCTTGACAAGGCATTTTTCAGACGCGCACCAAGTGCCTTGGGGAAAGCCGCTGTCGTAAATGCGAATAGCTGATCAGTGTATTCGGGAACCATGAGCGGTCCGAGCTTGTAGACGTTATCGGCGAAATGGCCGAGACTGGACAGAGGTGAATCGGATCCATTGATGGTCGGATTCGGAGGCCAGGGGGTGAGACCATCTAACAAGTGGTTGGTCTTGAGGTTGAGACCCCATGTCTGGATCGAGCTTGGTGGTGCTATATCGACTCCCAGGTCGGGTTCGATATGGGGAGTCGTAGACGAGAGAGAGGTCATAGTGGCACCAAGATAGACGCCGCCTTCCCCGACGATGACTCCGGGGATGGGTAAAGACCTCTCAACGCGGTGCGACGGGGTCAAATAGCCTGAGATTTGGAAAAATCAGCAAGGTTTGGGCGGTCCGAGTCGATACCTACCTGATCCCCAATCGCCGCTCAAGAATTCCGGCAGGTCGACTCCTCCCATCCACCACCCAACAATCCCGAGAACGCTTATCACCGCCAGACCCTGGCCTATCATCCGCCTCCTCCTCGATCTGCCATAGTGTCCCGCAGCATAATGCCTTCTTGAACTCGGTGAAGGTCCAGGTCCAGGTAATGCCTTCTCATCCTCCTCGCTGGAGAGACGGAATGCCGCGGCCGGGAACGAGAATAGCTTAGACCCTCTGCGAGAAGAAGGCGGCGAGGGAGAACGGGAGATTGCGGTGAGAGAAGAAGAGGGCGAAGAGGCCAGGGAGGATGGGAAGGAGCCTGATGGGAGGGGTGGGATGATGGGTGTGAGATTTCCAAAGAGTCCCGTGACCATCGTGGCGGAAGACCGGCGGTTCTGATTGAGACGAGTACGACGAGGATCGCCTTCGTCGCCTCTTAAGGAGGACAAAAAGTCAAGGACGACCTCAAGGGATGGGGTGACGACAAAGGTGGCTGCGCACGAGGTTGGGCAAAGGTCCCAATGGGGCAGTTACTTCTAAAACTTAACGCGACTTGATTGAAACTCTATATGATACCCTACTTTGTGAGCAAATTTAGACATCAACACAGACGACCCCATCCCGGCATAACCGACCGCCTGTCCAGAACTGTGGAGCACAATCCATGACCGAACGGGTGCGATGATTGATAGCCGCGTATTGGTACCTCATGGGTCTGGCGGATGAGCAGAGGACGTGGGATGGTAAACCTCTAGAATGCCGTAGCTTGGGAGTGGCAAGAGCGGAATAGATCGAGGTATGCAAGAGGTGCGACCAGATTGGCTGATATCCGCTAGAGATCTAGTATCGAGGTGCTTGTAGCTAGTTTATGCAACGTCTTGTAATTAGCGGACCTACCCTACCGACGACCAGCCTGGCTGTGGAAGTGTCCACCCTCAGGTTGAGCGATCTCACGTGCTGTGCAGGACTGGACTGGTAGGTCTACGTCTTACCCGCACTCGTCGTCGTTTGTGTTTGACAATTGTTGACTGTGTCAACCTGTCTTTAGCTTTATAGTCAAGACCATTTCATAACCGCGATTGTGTTCGACAATCGTCTCCATTCATTGATAGTCCACGGGGCATGAGGGTTGCTTGGGCGTGAGTTCGATTGAAATCATAGTTGGCTGGGTGCGGTCATAACACCTGGCCTGTAAGATCCCTTCATGGTCTACATCACCCTCGTCGGCATGCGTTTGAGCGGGCTGCATGTCCCTTGGGTCGAGTTCTTGAGGGTGGCTATTGAGAACGAGGTTATGGAGGACGACGGCGGCGACAATGAATGCATGGGCTCGAGCTTGATTGCGGCGGCTGCGAAGACATTGACCGAGCGAGCGGAGGGCAGGGAAGCGGCTCTTGAGTATACCAAATGTCTGCTCCACCTTGACACGCATGGGAGTAGTCTTCATGTTGAAGTAGGCCGCTCGACCGCAAAGGACGCTCCGTTGGGCTGGTTTGGTGAACATGGGGACGCATAGGTTGGTAGCGGTGAACCCAGAGTCTGCCAAGACGTACTCAGATGGGCCGAAGTATAGGGGACGAACGAGATGTCAAGTTGTGTCCCATCATGTCAAAGCCTTGGCGACGGACGTTTTATCATAGACAATCCCCGCAGCCAAGATTTTCTCCTGTTCGAGGGACCCACCAACATATAATAATGTCCATGAGCGAGTGTTCAGATGCAGGACTGCCCGCCAACTGCTAATTGCAATACCCCGTGGGCGTGGGGACGCGACTCAGCGCTCGATCCTCTGCTTTACAAAGGACTCCCTGCCAAAGCTACAACGTAAGAGAATTCGCCGTCTCAACTTCTTTCGCTTGTTCCACGCTCTTCACCAACATGGACAAACGCCATGAACGTCTCCTCGAAGAGCTCCTCCAGCAGCCCGGTAATCGTGAGCTCCCCTTGCAGTCGTGGTAGTAGCTCTCAGACTGATCAACTCCCCACCATAGAGACCTGCGCCGACTGTCACTCCCCCTCCCCCCGCTGGGCATCCGTCAATCTCGGCATCTTCCTCTGTATAAACTGCGCTTCCATCCACCGCAAGCTTGGCACCCACAAGTCACGCGTGTATGCCCTCCTCCTTGCTCCTGCATTGCTTCCCGCTGAAAAGTTTCCCTAGCAAATCCATTACGCTCGATTCCTGGACTCGAGAACAGATCAATAGCCTCCGTGCAGTGGGTAACACCGCCTCCAACGCCATCTACAACCCGAACGAGTCCCTTCACCCGCCACCCTCGAGTCGAGGCGGGGACGAACGGGATAGCGAGATGGAGAAGTACGTTCGGCGGAAATACGAGTCGGAGGCGTTCAAGCCTGGTGCTGGGAGGGTGGGGGTCGCTCCGACGAGTCTGAACCGTGCGAGAGAGAGGAATGGGAGGGAGGTTAGGGTGGAGAATCAGAGGAATCCGGAGTTGAATGAGTTGCTTGTCAAGGAGACAAGGGAGAGGGAGCTGCCGGCGTTGCCTATGACTGTTGGTGTGAGTGGAGGAGGGAGACCGAGGCGGATGAGGACTGGGTCGGCGCAGGGAGGAGGGGAGGGACAGCTCATCGACTTTGCGGGGGGATCGTCATCGACGCTGCCGTTGCAGATCAATCTGGGGGGCTCGACGTCGGGTGGATATCCACAACAGGACGCAGGCCATTGGGCGAACGGGGGAATGAACGGTTGGGCAACCTCCATGCAACCGCAGCGTCAACAACAGCAGCAACAACAACAACAGCCATCGATGGGTTACTCCCAACATCCGAACGGGACACCACATCAGTATCTCCAACATGCATACTCCGCACCTGCGATACCCAATATGAACGGCTTCGACGCGTACCAGCAGTTCCAGGAACAGCAGGGGATTCAACATCAGAACTATACCCAGCAACAGGCGTTCCCACAACAGCAGCAGCTCAGCACGTCCCCATCGCCTTCATCATTCCACCAGCAATCATACTTTCCCCACCCACAGTTCGCCGCAGGATCCTACACTGCCAACGATGGGTTCCTCCCGCCACAGAACACCCAACTACAACAAAATCCATACGGCCAACAGGTGGGCGGTCCAGCCTATTTCCAGCAACAACCCGGTATGCAGATGGGTATGGGGTTGCGGTGACACCTTCAAGCTCCTGATTCGAGTCCACGTTGTGTTGTATCATGCATGCTTGCCTGTTTCGCCATGACTTCTATGCACACAGCTCAAGATCGTCCGTCCCCGCTATCGTCTACCGAGCTGATATGCACCCAAGTGCATCCTCAACATCATCCGTCCCCCGCCATCGCCCTCCGAAACTCAGATTGGTTCAACTCATACCCCCATTGCCAGAGACACTGCCTCAACACCCTCCCTACATCCTCGTCCCCCAACATCTCCTCCCCACCAGCACCGACCACCTTCTTTAGCAAGGCCCTCTTGAACCGTCCAGTCGGTCCTGCCACCTTAAGCCCTGTAAACCCCCATTCGGTCAAGAAGGCGCTCTCGGAGTTGGTCTGAAATACAGGCAAGGGGAAACGTACATCTCCGGACTTGGCGCTCATCATCCTCACACCGCCTCCCACCCCAGAAGCGGACATACCACTGCGCCCAACCCCTCGGGTCCCCATCCCAGATCCACCCCGCTTTCTCCCACTCCTGCAGGCTCTGCCCGGCTCGGACTTTGAACCGGTTCAGAGCTCCATCCGGCTCCCGGTGACTCAACAACGTCCGTGATGTATCGGTGGGGAGGGTGAAAGGGAGGTCGGCGATATCATTTTGAGAGGACAATGGTGCGCGGAGGACGTTGGAATAGGTATCACTATCATTCCATCAGTCTCAAAGAGGGATAGGACAGGAGGGCGAGAGGAGGGGGAAAGGAGTTGAGGGACTCACCAGAAGAACGCCCCTGCGAAAGCCCCGGCCGAGAACATCTCCTCCGGCGTACGATTCGGCGTGAAGATCCCCTTCCATCGTCCCTCGAAGACCAATGTCCCGTCTGCATATCGGGTCGGTCCAGGTGCGGGGGAAGATGAGCCGGAAGAGGGGGAGTAGCTCGGTCCAGCTGGGATCACTGGTGCTGAGGATTTCGGAAGGGGGTTCTTCCGGACTGGAGGGGACGAAGGGCCACTCAAGCTTGGCTCCAACCTAGACCCCAATCAGCTGGGACATGAGTTCGGAGAGAGGAGGAGACCTACTTGACCGCATCGGCCTGCAGAGCCACTCTCGTACTCCGCCTTGTCGGCTCGACAGTCGCTCTCAGCGCCGCAGCTTTCGCCTTCGTCTCGCGGCGAGTCCGATCTTCTGCGGCGGATAATTGGGGTTTCGGCTTCTTCGGCTGGGATGGGGAGGGCTTGTGAGGGCGGATGGACGATTCGGTGGAGGTGGATAAGCCGAGGGAGGCTAGGAGAGCGGCGTTGTTCCTGTTCCAGGGGGAAAGGGTCTCGTCAGCCAGGAGCCCTCCTTGGACTTACGGAAGGGACGGACCGGATGTTATCGAGACGTTCCTGCTCGTAGCTGACGCTCAAGTCGGCGGGATCGTTCAGATCATCCTCATCATCGAGATTGATACCGTTAGCCGCCTCGTGTTGAGCTGAGGTCGACATCGAGGAGGAGGTCGAGCTTGACTGTGAGTATTCAAGCTGTCATTGTGTATATGAACCGGTGTACGACTGTCCGGTAGCGAGCTCAGTACTCCTCAAGATGCAAGCATTAGATGGAAGGATTGTATAGCGCAGCTTGACAAAACATGAAGTCTAGATGTGAGATCGATTTCTTGATTTCTCCTCCATAAGACTGCTCGCTACCGCTGCAATTCTCAGCCATTCGCCCACACCATGAGGCCCCTTTGCGAAAACAAGTAAGTTACTCCAGGCGGTCACAGGCACGATTCATAGAAAATATGGACAGTAAAGAACACATATCCCCCTTCTTCCCTTTTCGAGCTCTTTCCCCCTTGCGCTCGTTTGAGGCGGACCCTATTAAGAGGTCATGTACGTAGCCGGGTCGATTGTCTCCGGAAGCGTCGGAATGGCGACGGTGAACCTCTCCTGGATCTTCTGCAGCACCTCAGAGTCGGCATCGCTGGAGACGAAGGAGATCGCAAGACCCTTGGTGCCGAAACGACCGGCACGACCGACTCGGTGAAGGTACGAGTCGGCGTCGGCAGGGGCGTCCTAGATTTCTCTCAGCTTGGATTATCAGCCAAAGGATAGAAAATCTCACGTAGTTGATGACCACATTGACACGCTCTACGTCGATACCACGGCCAAAGATGTCGGTAGCGACTAGGATGCGCTTCTCGAATGCCTTGAACTGCTGGAACCGGGCGATACTACAATGTCCATCATCAGCTATGTAGCTTTGGTGCTTCAGTGCCCAGCGACGAGCTCTTGTGGGACGTCTGAAGGAACGTGAACAGACACTCACCGCTCAGGCTGAGGCAGACCGGAGTGAATGCAGATCGAAGGGAAGTTGCACTCCTGAAGCAGCGCATCGAGCTGCGTTGCCCGCGGCACTGACTTCACGAAGATGCAGACCTGTCGAGCTGTATGAGCGGGATGCGGATATGCGATGCGAGATGCCACGTACCTGGTTGAACTCTAGGTTGTCGAGCAGGTCGTTGAGCTTCCTATTCTTCTCCTTCTCCTCAAGCTTGAGATAGTACTGCTGGAGACCGTGAAGGGTCAACTTGGTCTCGTCGTCCACGAAGATTTCGAGCGGCTGTCGTGCAGTGTTCAGCACGAAAATTGATACTAGATGCGCTGCTCACGCTCTGCATGAACTTCTTGCATGTCGTTCGGATGTCCTTTGATAGGGTGGCGGAGAACATCATCACCTGCTTGTGGTGAGGTGTCGCACGGAAGATTTCCTGCACGTCGCGGCGCATGTCTGTCGATAGGACGTGGGTTCGGAGGAGCACGAGAAGAGGAGGAAGAAGACATGGTAAGCAGATATTCGACTCCAACCGTCCTCCTTCCTTCCACGGTAACCGAGTCAAGAGAGCAGAATGGCTGGATCGCCGCGATTATAAGCTAAAAGTCGACGCCTTGACCTCGCCAGCCGGGTCATCAGTCCGAAGACGAATCCTATCCCCATCATGCTACACGCATCCATCTCCAGGGTCTCTCTTCATTCTGCCACATGTCGAAAGCAGGGCGGGGTCGATTGTCGATCCACCTGCTGATGAAGCGGCCGAAACGCCCCGTCACACAGATGGACTTGTCGAAGTCGGAAAATTCTCATCGAAAGAAAACAGGCGAAGACTAACCAAGTTGCTCCAACATCTTGTCGCACTCGTCGAGAACAAAGTGCTTGACCTTGCTAGCGTTGAGTTTCTTCTCGCGCACCAACGCCATCATTCGCCCAGGAGTCCCAACGACGATGTGAGGGCACTTCTCCTTGGAAGCCAGGATCTCTTGATCGGCCGAAATAGGAGTCCCGCCGTAGAAGACGGATGTCCGGACATTGGTCATAAACTTTGAGAAACGGGCAAACTCGTTTCGAATCTGGTAAGCCAGCTCGCGGGTGTGGCAGAGAATGACAATCGCGACCTCGCCGTCGACGGGTTCACTAGTATCCGCATAAGTCGATGTAAGCGGGAAGATGAAGCCTCACGTACATCTGCTGTAAGGATGCGAGGACGAAAACCGCAGTCTTACCCATACCTGACTTGGCCTGGCACAGGACATCGGTGCCAAGGATAGCCTGGGGGATACATTCCTGCTGGACTGTGAGACAGAGGATTAGCGCAGTCGCTGATACAGGTCGAAAACGAACCTTCTGAAGGATGCTCAAACCCCAAGTCAGAGATTGCCCGGAGGAGTTCCGGTTTCAATAGGAAGTCCCTGCCAGGACATCGTCAGCGACAGCTCAATACGACACTCCGGACGCCTTGATGCTCTCATCCGTATTCAGAAAACCCCTGATTTCCCCGACTGCTCAACATGAAACATGGAAACTCACCTGAAACCGGTCGAATGAATGCCGACGTAGGATCCCCTGTTGTTCCCATCCGCGTTCGCGCCATTCGTCGCGCTGATCGGGGTGGTGAGGGTTTCCTCTGCGCCCTCGTCATAGTCGACAAGCTCCTCTTCGTCTGGGCGCGACATGTTGATGGTTCGAGACTATGGTCGGGGCGGAAGAAGAAAGGAGGGAGCGTCAGGAGGCGTAAGCCGGTTGTTGCAGTCATGCTGATCGCTTGAGTACCCACGTGAGAGCGTCAGACAGGAAAGATGAAGAATCACAGAACAAAATGTCGAGAGCAGAACAGGTGAAGAATGCAATCACGGGCGAGCGTGAATAATGGGAAATGCCGAGGAACAAATGCCGATGGGAGTTTGGGTTGTGGCGTCGGCGAAGCGCATTAGTTTCCGCACATTCTCTACCTTCTCCGTTCGGCCGTTCACAGTCCCAAAGCCGAAACGTACGACCGATCAGCTGCTCAGCGAAATAACTCTATAGTCGATCCCCGAAGACAAGAGGAAGATCGTACCGATCCCTGAAACATCGGGACCCAGATTGGGGGATAGAGATTGTGTTTAACCGGCATCTGCGGCTACGGTAAGTCTCTCCCGTTTTTTATCTTATCAAAGGGACGTTTCCCGATCTGCTGGTTTCCTTTCCAGGGGCTGACGAGGTCCACAAGCCTTTGATTGCCCGGAACAGGCCGAGACGTTTGTCGGAATCGGATCCAATACCCTGGCCGAACGATTGGTCGGACGCGTCAGGCTGCAATCAGACATTGCAATATAGGTTGTAACGGAGCCATCTCTGGGTGAGTTGGCTTTCGAGCTTCGCATCAAGCTGTGGATCAATCCCTACTGCTTCGATACTCCAAGCGGACCGTCTGCTGATGATGATACCTTCTCATATGTCCTCCTCCGCTTCTCCCTCCCTCCCATCCACTATACATCCCCGACACCGTCTGTTGACACGCCCATCACATTTCAATCCATTCTGGTTCGGCCGTGCACGACCATCGCATTGTCCTGCGACCTCACTTGTCATCCCCCTCCACCCCGGTCATGTCACAGCCGCTGGACCCCCCCCTACGGACCGTTACGCGTTGTCAAGCGAGCTCGATGCCGCCGTTCTCACTTCATGACTAGGTGTGTCGCCCTTGCTGTACTTATTTCGTACTCACAGGGCTGAATCGTTCTCCTCGTTCAGACACAACCCTCCTCTACCGAGCTCCCGGATCACCAGCGTCCATCCGTAAATCCCAGCACTGCACCGCGGGCTCGCTCAAATCCTATCTCGTCGCGATGAATTACCAGCAGCAACAGTCCCACCATGCCGGCCCTTCATCATCCGTCCCCGGCGCGTCTGGAGGTCGTGGTGATCCCGGTCCCTCTTCGATGGCGCAACAGGGCCAGCAGTTCCGTTCTCAGCAGGGTATCAATCCGCAGCAGGTCGCCATGCTTCAGCAGATGGCACAGGCGAGAGGACAGCAGGGTGGCCAGAATCCCCAGTGGACACCTCAACAGCTGCAGATGGCGATGTCAGAGATGCAGGCGCAAGGGGGAAATGTGAACACTCAGGCGTTGATCCAGGCGGCAATGCGAGCAAGTGGCGGGCAAGTTATGACACCAACTCCACAAGGCAATCGTACACCTGATCAGATGGGCCAGACTGGAGGCGGAGGACAGGATGCCCATGGGCAGGCTCAGGCGATGCAGCAACAGCGAATGCAGCATCTCATGCAGCAGCAGGGTGGCGCACCGTCACCCCAGCAGCGCGAGGCGATGCAAGGGAGAACAGCCACACCGAGTATATCCGCATCTACTCGACCCTCTCAGCAACCCTCACAGCAATCCGGAAACATGCCACCCCCTCCGAAACCTGGCTCAGGTATACAAAACGGCCAGATCAACTACAGTCAACCACAGCCAGCCGCGAATCAACAGCTCAGTCTCACTCCGCAACAACAGCAATTTTTCGCGGCCCAGCGAGCTCAGATGATCGCAAACCCGCAGTTCCAGCAGCTTCAGCCTCACCAACAGCACCAACAGCTAGCATTCATGACGCAACACATGATACGGACATTTGCGCAGCAAAATGCGCCGGGTCAACAGCAACAGCAACAACAGCAACAACAGCAGCGACAACAGCAACAGCAGCTTCAGTACTCGCAAGCGAATGCGCAACCCTTTCCGGGCGGCAGTGGACAGCAGCAGCACCTGCAGCAGGCTGCCGGCCAGCCTCTATCCAGTCTTCCGCAACATATGGCACCGCCTCGACCAGCTTCGGCCGCCTCACAACGGGCTCCTTCATCTCACGATTCTTCGCCATCAATGTATCATACGGCCAGTACTCCTCCACAGCCAATCTACCCTACTGCTACGCCGCAGCACCAAAGCATGCCATCGCTGACCACGTCTACTCATTCACACCAGAGTCATCAACATCAAACGCCTCGGCAGCAATCGATCCCGCCGCCCAACTCATCCTCGCCTGTCTCGCAACCTCACACGAGTCAGCGAGGTCAACCACCCCAAGCCATAGGGGTCAACGGTACGCTCTCCCAGCAGCCGAATGCAAAAGCGCCTTTCGCTCTCCAAGCGATGCAACAGCATGCCCAGAACGCTCAAACGATGCTGCAGAGCGGTCAGCTTACTGGACCGCCGCAAGTCGATGCACAAAACGTAGCGGCACAGAAACAACAGCAGGTGGCGTCCTCGATTGGATTCATGACCGGGACTGCCGGAAATCAGGCGGTCATGCTCAACGCCGGACAGGGTATGCCGCCTCGCCCGCCGATGCCTAACATCAACATGTCAGACTTCCCGTTCGACTGGCGACTCTTGCCCCAGATTTCGCACCTCAATGACCCGAAGTGGCAATCCGAAGTGCAGCAGCGCAATCCTCAGCTTCTCGCTGCGGTTCAGTCCGCTGCCGCTATGCTCAACTCTGGCTCTGTACGGCAAGACGTGCTACAGCGGATGCAGCAGGTTCTATTTCACGCCGCGCGGTCGCAAGCAGCAGCTCGACCGCCTCAGCAGGTGGGGCAGGTCTCTCAGCAGGTTCAGCAGCAGCTTGCGGCCACAGGTATGCCTGGGTACTCTCAGAACGGCCAACTCTCCCAGCAACAGATTCAAGCTTTACCACCGGCCCAGCAACAGCGTCTCTGGGCGATGCAGCAGGCTCAAGGCTATGGCGGTGGCCGACCGCCTCCTCCACACTTACCCCCGTCTTTGCTTCCGGAATCCCCTTCAAACGGCACTGTGCCTTCAGCTGCGCGCCGGTTGTCGATCTCGAACGACGCTATGCCGCGGGAACGGACGCCGAGCCATGCATCGATGCCTCCGCCCGCCTGGATTCCCAGCCACGGTTTCGCTCGGCCTCCTCCCCACACCGCTCCCGATGCCCCCTCTTCACATTCTCCCAGTCCACACGCCGTCCCAGTCAAATTGTGGGAATCTGCGCTCCGCCTCGATCTGCCTATCACCAATATCTCCCCCTTACCGACCAATGATATTGACGAGTCTGCCGATTCCACATTCGGAGGTCTACTCATGCCGATGTCTGACCAGGAGAAGGAGCAGGTGCAGGAATGGCTGCAAAGGGACAAGGGGTTCGCAAAGGAGATGGAGGATCACAAGAGGAAAATGCAGAAGAAATGGATGAAGTGGGCGCAAAATAACGATATGGACACGCCATGGTGGCAGGTCAGGAAAGGGGAGCAGTATCGACAGCCCGTGGGACGACTATCGATCATCTGGCCGTCGGATAAGGCGAATCTCCGTGCAAGGTCGACGCATAGAGGGAGGAAGGAGTTCCGATTGTAAGTATGACAGGATGCCGGGAGTGTGTACTGACGCCAGTAGCTCGCCTGCGCAGCTGAAGGCCATGGCAAATGTCGAGGACCATATCGTACCTGTGCGACTCGAAGTCGAACACGATCACTGGAAGCTCAAGGACACGTTTCTTTGGAACTGCGCAGGTAGGGCATCTCGCCCCTCGACCTACCGTGTTGACGGCTTTAAAGATACTGTTGTGACGCCCGAGATGTTCGCCCAGACCATGTGCGATGACTTCAACCTCCCTGTCCACCAATTCGGCCCAAAGATCGTAGCTGCCATCATCGAGCGGGTCCGGGAGTACCAGGACCAGGTCCTGCCGATTTTGCAACGCAATGCCGACGCCTGCCGAGGCAAGCTTGATTCTGATGGCGAGGCTATGGCGGTCTTTCGCCGCGCGAGAGACGGCAGCGAGGAGATCAAGACTGAGAGTGGGCATGAGGACGACAGCCATGTCAAGATCGTCGGCATTGATGTCGATGACGATGAGGCTGTACCGATGGAGGAGAGACCGATGACGGTAGAGGAGGCAACGAATTATCTGCCGCCTGAGCAGGAAGAGGATTTGCGGATACTCATCAAAGTGGGTCGGCCATGGCGGGTCAGATCAGCTATTGATGGTCACTCAGGTCGACATTATCGTTGCGACGCAGAATCTGTCGGATACCTTCGAGTGGGATCTCAACTCGGATGTCTCGCCGGAGGAATTTGCGCTGTCTTACATCAAGGAGCTTGGCCTAAGCGGGGAGTTTGCGTGAGTACGGAGTACAGGTATATGTCAGGATCCTATAACTGATCTCAGACTGCAGGACTGCGCTCTCGCATGACATCCACGAGCAGATCCTAATTCACCAACGCTCCCTCTTTCTCGTCGGCCACACACCAGGCTTCGGAATCATCCTTGATGACGAAGTCCGATCCGCCTTTCTCGCCCCTCTCTCGGATACTTCCGTCCTACGTAGAGAGGAAACTGCCATGTCGAGCTTCACGCCCATCTTTGCGACCTTCACCGAAGAGGATATCGCTCATCTTGAAAAGGAGAGGGACAAGGACTTGAAGCGGAAGAAGCGAGCGACTCGAGCGCGACGAGGTATCATTCTGCCAGATCGTGAGCCGCAAAAGACACATCGTACTCTTGTCAACCCGGTCGGTCCGAATGGGCTCATGCCTGCCCAAGTCGAGCCGACGGCAGCACCGATCAACACGGGTCGCAGAGCTGCTGCTATCGCTGCGCAAGCAAACATCAACCTCCTTGCACAGGACTTGCCTATCCCGCAGCCACCATCTCCGATCCCGCTGCCGGCGCCCAATCGTGCTCGCAAGCGCGGTCGCGGGAATAGTCGTATGAGTCCTACTCCTGGACGCGAGGGCTCTGTGGGCAATCCCGATACCCCCATGACAGGGATGAAGCGGTCTTACCGGGAAGACTCGGTGTCTGAGACAGCCAGTCCGTTACCAGCTCGAAGACGGAACGGCGGGAGGATCATGTCGCCTGAGGACGAGCCTGTTCAGCCTTTTGCGCAGGTAGATCTTAAGCGGAAAAGCGAGGGCGCGGACGAAGGTCGCGTGGGGAAGTCCATCAAGTCCGAAGCTCCGCCGGCGAACGGTAGCGCGGGATGGCATTGTCGGAACTGCGGGGTGCCAGAACACCTGTCCGGAGGGATCCGCAAAGATCCAGCGGGACGGCGGAGTCTTTGTGGGACGTGTGGTATGTTTTCCTCCAGCGACTGTGTCCCGCTGATATCCTCCTTTGTCTAGCCCGTTATCAAACCCGTACCGGCAAGAAGAGGCCTTGCGACTACATCGAGGATGACGAGTACCACCGCCAGCGCATCGAATCCGGTCGTCGGACACGCTCACCCCCACCCGAGAGTGCCGCGTCTCCTAGTACCGTCAATTCGAATCTCGAAGCAAAGGATAATGGATTTCAAGCGACCAGCTCGTCTAAGGCTTCGACCAGTTCTGACTCGAGTGCCGAGAGTCCTCGGCCAAGGTCGAGTGATGATACTAAGGTGTCTGTGACTCCCGCCAAGACAGCACTCGAGGTGAGCGGGACAAGTGGCAGCAGATCTTGGACACAGCTGATAGTCTTGGGTGACCTCTCAGCCTCCGCAGTGGATGCTGCGCGTCAATGATGAGCTGCGATCGAAGTATGCAAGGGACGACTTCGCGGTGGTGCAGCGACCCAAACCTGCGGAACAACCTGAGGCGGAGCCGGAGTGGCGGATGAAATGCATGGACTGGTGAGTATCCCTTTGAAGCGGTCAAGCTCTGTCCCTCTTTGCGCACGAACTCATGCTCACGATGCCTTTGCAGTCCTGGGAGGATCTACCAGCTCGGACCCGGAGAGTCGCTCCAGAACTTCGAGGTGCATCTGAAAAACCGGGCGCATATTGCAAATAGGCAGGCGAGGGAGACCAAGGGTATCAGAACAGCATGAGCATAGCATCGGATTATGTTTTGTATCTGAGAGAGCATATGCAATGTGAAACGCAGGAGTATCGCCATCGAGTCCGAATGTTCAACATGTCAGATGAGCGAGACCAGCAGCAAGTCAAAGGAGTGAGGCACGATTTGCTCGGCTGTCCTTGTTCGTAGATGGTTCCACTTCGCGAGTTAAGTTACGATCGTTGATCGGTAACATGGCTGGGAGACATCCCGGTCGACTGTATGACAGCGGGTCAGAGCATGACCACTCGCCTCTTCTGGTCCACCGTCCCGCGTTCATCCGTACATCATTTGCGCTTCGTAGCAATCCAGAATGCAGCCTAGCGCACGTCCCATTAAGCCAACGTCCTTATGTCTGTGGTTATACGAACCTGGTACTCATGCTTGAGCATCCCATCCGGTATCCCCGTATAAGTCGTCGCCACCGTCCTCTCATCCTACCCAATAACCATGAGCTCCGCCCTCTCCGTCAAGCTCCACTCACGTGTATATCGAACCCGACTCTCCTCGCGAGCGCCTTGACCTCGTCTAAGCTCAGCTCGATCGAGCCTTCGCCTTTCGACGAGGTGGTCGGGGAGTTCTCAAAGTGCCATAGGAGAGGGCCGAGGTTGATCCATATCCCGTCCTGGGAGAGGAGGGTGTGGATGATGCGGAGGTAGGTGAGGATGTTCCGGGCCTGTCGAGACTCCCTCAGATACTCGCATCTCACGACAATCTTGCAATGGCCGGATGAGGGGGAAAGCAGGGAATGTGATGGATATTGGAAGGTTGACTCACGCAATCGATGAAGAAACACGTCACCACCGCTCCCCAATGTCCTCTCTGTCCATCAACCCCATCCCAATGCTCTTCCCCATATATCTCCTCAAAGTCGCCCGCGACGAGGCTGAATGCGCCGCCTTGTCCACCTCCCAATACGTCGGCGGGACAGGTATCGGGGATCTGCACTCGGCGGAGGAGGTTATGCAGTGTCGAGGGGTGGTTTGAGAAGGAGTGGAGGTAAGGGTAGATGGTATGTGAGAATCGGTGGGTCGTCCTGAGTTTTGACGTCAGCGGTGTTTTACCACTAGGGGAGGGTACGGACTGGTTGAGGACGAAATGTGAGGCTAGGAGCATGTAGGTGCTGAACTCGTTTCCTTGGGACGCGAAGCCTGCCGGGAACCTTAGTCAGCAGATGGCTATGGAATACTCAGCTAGAAATGAAGGGCAGACGCCCCACAGCTGGATATCGGCTCTGCCTGACTGACCTCTTGCAGCGATCTCCATAGCTAGCCGTCCCAGACCGCAGCCGGGGACCAGTACCTTGATTTCTGTCCCATCTTCCCTTTGCTTCGCCTTCCAGTGTTGCTGTAATGCTTCTAGGCATGGATCGTAGCACAGTTTCCGCTCGTTCGCCCCTTCATCGGACCAATCTCGTACGAATGAGCGAAGGGTCGAGCGGATCTTGTCTTGCGCAAGATCCGTCTCGGCTTGTCTCGGTTTCGCAGCTGAATCCGACTGAGAACTCGAGGCGTGAGAATGGGAGTGGGAGTGAGAATGAGTGGATTCCTCAACACGAGAATGCGAATGCTGGTCCTCCTGCTGTGAATCAGAGTCCAGAATATCGGCGAAGACGGGGTCGGCGATCATCTCATCGATGAACTCGGCATTCCTGATGTCGTCAGGCTTAAAGACTAGAGCGACTCGATCGAGATCACCGCCTGATCCCTTCGTCCACTGCGTCGAGCTTCTCTCGATAGCCTATACTGTCGTACAGCTCTTGTTGCTCTGTAAGGAGCGAGAGGAAGGCCATTCTTCGGACATGATTCGCCGAGAGCTGCGAGGTAGGGGGTCAGCACTTTCGTCCATGATGAAGCTGTCCCCTCCGGTCATTCACCCGCGTATCTTTCCAACTCCAACATTTCGTACGCCAACAGATACCAGATCTGATCGGACGGACGTACCTGATACTGCATATACCCGTCAAAAGCTTGAAGAACCGAACGCCAATGAGCTTTCTCCTCTGCACACTCGACCATAGTGGATTGACCATGTCCCGAGTCAATGTGAATAGTCGTTGGCTTCTGATGATTCCAGACAACAGGTAGAATATCCGGGGACCCCGCAGCGTTTCAGATAAAAGCCGTGGGCCGTCCTTGTTAGAAGTGCCGCCACTACAGGTAACACCGCCTGTAACGCCGGGACGTGCTGAGATACCCTCTCTCATATGCGCTATTAGATAGACATGCATTATACCCAGTATCAAGCTACCTCTATAACAACAGTCCTCGCCCCCCGCCTTTCGATTTCCTTCAAGACCCTCTACCCCTTTCTAACCGACTCTGACGTCATCAACATGTCGCGTCCTCCATCTCCCTCTACCACCGAGGTTCCTGCTGCCCTTGTTCCTCTCCTTTCGTTCTTATCCTCAATCTTCCTCAATCTCTCCGACCTCTTCCACGGCCTCCCCGGTTCCCCCATCATTGTCCGCTACATCAAATCTTCCTACCAAAACGATCCCTATCGATCACTTCTCGAGGTCCTCCTCATCGCATTCGCAGTTAGAACTCTCCTCAAAGGTCGGACCCGCGGCGAAGGGGAAGGGAAGAATTGGGTCAAGCTCACGGAGAAGGAGATCAATGAGCTGGTTGACGATTTCACACCTCAATCACTGGTGGATATCCCGAGCGATGTGGATGAGATGGTGCTTCCGACCGTCCCGATGATTCATGGACCGAATGGAGTGAGGGTCAAGCTGAGTCCGAATGGGAAGATGGTGTTGAATATGGCGTATCCCGATTGGGTGGGGTTTGCCGAGAATGAAAAGATGAAGATGGTTGCGATCGAGACGTTGAGGAGCTATGGTGTAGGATCATGTGGACCGTCAGGCTTCTACGGGACGATCGGTGAGTTGCGAGACCCTTTCTCGATCCCCTCAGCTCTCGGACCCCGCTGATTGCCTCAGACGTCCACATGAAATTCGAAGCCGAGCTGGCCTCCTTCCTCGGTACAGAAGCCGCCATTATCTACTCTCAAGGCTTCGCCGCCGTCTCCTCGGTCATTCCCGCGTTTGCCAAGAGAGGCGACATCATCTTCGCGGACCGAGGCGTCAACTTTGCCATCCATAAAGGGTTGCAGATCAGTCGGAGTCAGATCAAGTATTATGCACACGGGGATATGAAGGATCTGGAGAGGGTGCTTCAGGCTGTAGAGCGGGATAATAAGCGGAAAGGGGGGAAATTGAAGAGGAGGTTCATTGTGGCTGAGGGCATCTTCGAGAATGACGGAATGATGTTGGATCTCCCGAAAGTGGTGAGTGGTCTGAGCTCGAGCGGAAGAGAATGAGTTGAATCACGTATCAGGTGGAGCTGAAGAAGAGATACAAATGCCGCCTCATGCTTGACGAGAGTCAATCGTTCGGGATGATTGGTTCGCACGGCCGAGGGATCAGCGAGTATTTTGATGTTCCTGTCTGTTGGATGTTACTTGGAGGAGCGATCACTGACGCGCTGGTCCAGGCATCAGAGGTGGACATGCTCATCGGCTCAATGGCTACCGGACTCGCAGCAGGCGGCGGCTTCTGTGCTGGGTCTGCGGTTGTTTGTTCTCATCAGGTCAATCCCATCGAAATCCTACTTGGTCAATGGCTGATTCATGGTGGACTAGCGAATCAACTCCTCCGCATCTGTCTACTCTGCCGCCCTCCCAGCTATGCTCGCCACAACATCTTCCGCAGCACTAGCGATCCTTGCCGCTCAACCCGCTCTCCTCACCGCCTTGCAAGGGAACATCCTCGCCTTCCGGCAACAACTGTCCAAGCTCGAGCCTTTCCCTCTGCCCGCTCTCGTCCACTCGTCATCATCATCCTCTTTACCGTCCGACAGTCCGCCTCTTCCGAAATCACCGCCTCCCCCTAGTTCCCAAGTTCCAAACAAAGACGCGATCATCTCCATCCCCTCCCACCCATCCTCCGCACTGATCCACATATTCCTCCTCAAACCTCCACCCACGCTAGAGCAAGAAGAACGCCTCCTGCAAGAGGTCGTGGACGAGGCGATGGCGAACAGCTCGATCTTGATCACCCGGGCGAGACGATTACGAGGGCAGGAGACGTTTGAGCCGGAACCTAGCTTGAAGGTATGTATCTCCGGGGCGATGACGAGGAAGGAGGTGGAGAAGGCTGGGCAGGGACTGCGCCAAGCGCTGTTGAAGGTATGCGGGAGTGAGTGTCTTGCGAGCGTATGATGGGCTATGCTGACGGCTGTATCGCAGAGAAGCGATAGATTCTGATTGACTTTTAGTCATTTCTGCATACAGACATACTCATAATTCAACCCACCTTATATAAACTAGCCATTGATGACTGCCCTCTTTCTCATTCCGAGGAGTTTTCGGTACTGATGCCGGGATTTATTTGGAAGGGACCGCATCACGCCGGGTCCTGGAAACATATCCTAGAAGTGTTATGCTGCTCAGCCAAGTTGACAACCTGAATCTTCACAATGCTTTCCGCTCGGTTTTATCGTGTCGAGACCAAGATGCGCGGATACTTGTGACGGCAGTCATTCCATGGAACGCCCCCCAAGCTTAGCTTCAATGCTGTGATGCATCATCTATACTGATCTATGATATAAGATCCGCCAACCCATCCCCTTCACCCCTCCTCACCGCCATCCCCACTCTTTCCAACTCCCCCTTAACCTCCCCAATCCCCACCTCCTCCCTATGAAAGATCCCCGCCGCCAACGCCGCTTCCACCCCCGTCTCCCCAAATACCTCGACAAAATCCCCCGAACACCCCGCCCCAGAACTAGCCACCACGGGTATCCCCACGCTCCGCTTCACCAACCTCACAAGATCCAGATCGAACCCTAACCCAGAGCCGTCCCGGTCGACCGAGTTTAGAAGGATCTCGCCTGCTCCGAGAGCCTCGACGCCCTGGGCGAGTTGAATGACGTCGATGTCGAGGGATTGACGGCCGCCGGAGATCGTGCATTGGTACCACCATATCTTGTCTCGCTCCTCCTTCGCTGTTCTTGTAGTAGCCTCGGATCCGCGTATCACGCATGGATGGTGAGCGGGAGAGACCTCTTCGAGAGAGTTCACGTAGACCCGCCGTGGGTCTATGGAGACGACGACTGCTTGAGATCCATACCCCGCTGAATTAGTCTCGATCCCCGTCCGACCAGTAAGCAAGGGTTCCCCCCTCTTCTCCCGCTCCAACATCTCCTCAACAGCTATCACCGCCTCACTCCCGATAGACACTTTATCCGCCCCACTCCGGAAATAAGCCCCCGCCACTTCAAGCGCACTCCGCTTCGTCCCATCCGGGTCGACCGTATCCTTGATCCCACCCCCGACCGTCAATGGCACAAAGACGGTTTCAGCTGCGGCTCGTACGACTTCGAGCATCGGTTGATCGAGGAGTGCGGATGAGCGGAAGGAGGTGATATTGAGGAAACAGATCTCGTCGGCTCCTTGGCCGTAGTACCGCCGAGCCAGCTCCACGGGTTTACCAAGATTTCGCACGCCGCGGGAAAAGTCACTTTCTCGGACATCGTATTGGTCTCCTTTTGTCACGACGAGGTCGCCAGCGTCGTTGGATCGTACATCCAAGCAGGCTACTATTCGATTGGTGAGGCCTGTACCGGTAGACCGTGAGGACGAGGGGTTCGTATCTTGCCAGGTCAAGTCGAAGGGAGGGGTCGTAGAGGAAACAGTAGAGGTTGGCGCTTCGAGCCATCGATTGAGTAGGTCGAGGCCGGCGGGTCCAGATTTCTCCGGATGGAACTGTGTACCGAAGATCTTCCCCTTCCGGACTGACGAGACGAACGTCTCCTCTCCATACCGGGATAGCGTGTACGCGACCTGTCCGAGAGCGGAGCTAGACGGGTCGGAAGGTGGAAGTATCGCAGCGTAGGAATGCACGAAATAGTAATCGTCCTCCTCCCGCATCAATCTCTCCTGATCCCCACCTCTCGCCCGCCACGCACTATTCCACCCCATATGCGGTACGCTCTTGCCCCCTTTGAACCGTGTGATGGGGTAGGGTATGACTCCGAGCCCCTCGGCGGTTGGTGATTCAGTAGACGAGGAGAAGAGGACTTGCATCCCAATACATATCCCGAAATATGGTCGTCCGGAGGCGATGTATCGCTGTAGATGCTGGAGGAGGTGCGAAGTGCGGAGGGAGGTGGTCGCTTGGCCGAAAGAGCCGACGCCCGGAAAGATGAGTTTCTATACAGATCAGACTTGATGAAGTTGAGGATTGAGGGGACTGACTTCAGCTTTGTCAAAGTCGGGGGCCGAGTGGATCCACTCGAACTCGTAACCCAACTTCTTGATAGAATTAGCGAGACTGGACTCATCAGCTTTGTATGCGATAGAAAAGGAGGGAGTCACCTCCTGACATTGCCAGCTCCGTAGTCAAGGACGTATAGCTTTGGTCGAGATGAGGATGCATGGCCAGAAGGCTGGCCGACTGATGGGATGGGAAGGACGGTGTCGGCCATACTGAAGCAGGAGCTACTTCAGCTTAGACGCTCTGATGAGACTCGGACAGATGCAAAGGGATCCCAATTTGGTGACCGACTTTTTGAATTCGGTCCTCAGGCACGATTTTTGGCGGACTCGAGCGAGGGGAACATTGGAGACCAACTGCATCCCATCACACATCATTCGACTATCTCGCATTCTATACATGCATATGCGCAATGTCCAGTCTGGGCACCAGGTGACGACATATTAGCCTTTACCGTTATTTCTCGTTCTGTCTGACTATGTTTACTGACTGATACAGGCTGAAGACAGCAATCGCATTCCGCCTTCTAGTCAGCCCTGTCGCCGACTTTTTGCGAGCGCAGACAGTATTGAGTGGCCGGTACCGCATCATGACACGCCAGAAGCAGACCTCCGTTTACTGAAGCTGTGCACGTTTGCGTCACAAGGGTGAGAAAGGATGAATGACCCATTGATTGTTCGTCACTGACCATGACATCTTTCAAGTCTGCTTCCAATCTATCTTCTTCCCCGACTCTGTCCTGTAATTCTTTCGCGTCATTGCAGGATCCAGACACAAAACTCACATCCCCTAACAAGACAGACGCACCGTAACACGACTGATCATACGAACGCTACCAGATGCTAGTCCCGCTCCGACCCGTTTCTCCCGACACGGAAGTGAGAAGTACCGATGACAGCCCAAGGCCCTTCATGAATCTCTACGCGACCTCAATGCACGAGACAGGACCTTTTGCAACCCCAACAATCCTGTGGCATGTTGCAGGTCATGCCGTACCCACGCGTGACTGGACGATGACTCAGTGGATACCTGCCCAGAACAGGCTCCTATCCGGCCAACAGAAGAGGTATGGGACGCCAACGACCCCTACCTCATGTACCTGCCTGTGGTGGAAATCATCTGCTCCTGATCACTCAGGGGACTCACTGGGGATGCTGCGGCAACGACACTGCATTTCTTCCCGACGGACGTCCAAGATGCTGTGTTTGTCCTTGACAACGCCATCAACATGACTGAAAAGGAGGTTGTGGATTCTTACTTGGATAGGACTGTGGACGGAACCACAGGTATCGACAAGAAATCATTGTTGTATGATGATTACGTTGTTCAGAAGACGAAGCACGATGCTGAAGGAAAGACTCTTGCGGAGGGTTCTTTGCTAATATGACTCGTACCGTTCTCCGAACGTTGATACCTCCGCATGCATATTGCAGCTTGTACATTCTGACTGTGTGATATGAGGATGTCGTGCATCTCTGACGACTTGACCCGTCTCGGAGGATTGAGCAATTGGTTGCGGAAAAGCAGCCTTTAAGTCTGACTGCCGGCCCCTTCGTTGCCATCCTGGGCTTCTAGAGTCACTGAGCCTCTGCGAATAGTGAGAATAAAATTTACGACTACTTGTGCTTCCAGATCCCTCATCATTATTGTGAGGCGTCAGGACAAGGCACATACAACAACAACCGCAAAGATCTAGTTTGCCCAGCCTACCGTGAGTCGTACGATACGGAGAAGACTTCTTGCCTCTCTTTGATAAGCGGCATCACTGTAGACAAGTGGCTACATCACTTGAGATTCTCATCGCATACATAAATATCACCGCACCGCACCGGCGGAGAACAGAAGACAGAAAGCACACGGCAGTGCTCTTCTACTCCAAGCTTCAGCGCCAGACACAAATCAGATCGCTACAATTCAGTGTATCTCTTGGTAGCAGGGCAGCAATCACGATGGATGTTTGGGGGATTGACAAATCATTCATCATCATTGCACCTTCGGAGAAGTCTGGTAGGCACAGCGTCGAGAAGCATCGCGCCCATGCTTGAAGCCTAACGTCGCCCTGAGTCCAGATGCTAAATGAGCGTTGATCGTGTTCCAATTGGACCAGCATCGGTAAGAGGTTGCACCGAAGCCTCAACGCTGGCAGATCTCAGTAGGTCTCACTGGTCAGTCAGGTAGCCGTGACCCGTAAGATTCGATTCCATCTCGCAACTCAGTCTGCCAGAATATCTATCTGTTTCGGGCTTAGCGGTACAGTCCGGTGCTTGTCGATTCGTTTGGTATGCCATCTCGTGGATGGGATTGACCTTTAAAACGGATGGTCTCGCCGAGCCGATAAGTCTGGCAGACGCAAAAAAGGAACGAGATCATAGAAAACAAATCGTATTTCCCCTCGCAGCCTACTCGACCAGCCAACCGGAATCAAGCGCCACCGCGCCAGATATTGGTCATTCACTACCTCGGATCTGGTCATTGTTGCTTGACTCTTGTTGTTCTTGCTTGTCTTCTATATCGTTTCGTGAACAGATATTCCTCTACTCGGCAATTGACTTCGCCTTTTCTGACTTCGACTGGACAATCCGGCCGGTTCGGCTGCCAGACCGCTTGGAGACCTTCCTTTGATCCAACCCCTCACCTCGTCGGAGACCGGTTGACCGCTGGCCATCTCAACCAATATCAACCTCCCCCAGGCAAACTCCCGCTTTGAGCACGAGATTTGACACCTGCTCATCATGGTGCGTGTCGCAATGCTTCAGTGACCTACCAACCGTTGTCGCGTAAAACCGCTTCAGCCTCGCTGACACACCTCTCAGTCCACCGCGGCCAAGCGTCGACTCATCCGGGACTTCAAGCGACTCGCCTCCGACCCTCCCATCGGCATATCGGGCAGTCCCAACCCTGACAACATCATGATATGGAACGCCGTCATCTTCGGTCCCCGTGAGTGTCTATGCTTCCTCTCACACAAGGTTGCCGGTGCTCGGGGGTGATTGATCACACGACCAATCCATCCCCACCCTTAACCCGACCGCACTCCCGCTGACGCGTCTCAGCCGACACACCCTTCGAAGACGGCTCCTTCCGGCTCACCCTAACCTTCTCCGACGCCTACCCCAATAAACCCCCCACGGTCCGGTTCGTGAGCAAGATGTTCCACCCAAACATCTATCACAACGGAGAGCTCTGCCTCGATATCTTGCAGAATCGATGGAGCCCGACTTATGACGTCGCGGCAATCTTGACGAGCGTGCAGAGCTTGCTGAATGATCCGAATCCGAGCAGGTGAGTATGAGAGCGGTTCTGTTGGGTGGAGTGCGGGATGGCGGGTAGGGAGGGGGACAAGGTGGAGATGACGTCGAGAGGAGGACATGGGTCGGGCGGGATGGCGGTGGAGCCGACCGGAGCGCACAGGGGCAGGGCAAAAGTCCGACGGGCGCTGACATTTCCGCGCTAGTCCTGCAAACGTCGAAGCGGCGCAGCTGTATAAGGAGAATATCAAAGAGTATGAGCGGAAGGTCAAGGTGAGCGGTTCTACCCTACCCTCCGCTGGTCGCCTTCGTTCCATCTGCGTCGCCCAAACTGCGCTATGGGATTTTCGGAGTAGCGCTGACGACCCATAGAATACGGTTGAGCTCTCATGGATGGATAGTACGGAAGCCGTCGAGGAGCCCTCCTCATCCGCGTCCGGATCAGCGACAAGAGGCGCGGCGATCCCTGCCGCCTAGACCGCGGCAGTGTCCCCATTCAACCCGGATCTCCTCTTGTTTCCCCGTCTCCTGTCTTCTCCAGGGTTCCCTTGGCGATCTTGAGCGGCTACTTGTATATTCTGTACCGATTCATCATGCTCCGAACCAGGATCCATCCATACCGTATCATCATGCATCATTTTCCCGGACGTCCTGACTAGCAATACAACAGATGCAAGCTGTGAAACACAACAAGAGGGGTATAGGTGTGCAAGGTATAGCAGGTGCCAGGTGGTTTGTTCACGCCACAATTAATACCTCTCCCCGCTCGCCAGCCAGTACGAGTCGGACCTTATCGAATGGTCGAAACATGCCGGTCCCTGCCTTGATCACGGCTCTATCCACCTCGATCCCGTACAACCATGTTCGCAGGCCCAACGCGTATCTCGCATCGCAGTACACCCGTACATGATCGCCAGCGTCCACTCGTGCCGGCGTCGTCCCCTGTTTGCCAGGTGGAGTATGCTGATGGGACACAAGTGGTGGGGGCGGGGTAAGAGCGATGAATGGATCAGGCTTGGGCCCGGATAGGCGGATGGAGATAGCTCCGAATGGCTGATCATCTCTCTGGTGAAGCGGGATGAGGAACGAGGACATGAAGTGTCGAAGCAGTTCGGAAGTCCAAGGTAGTATGGCGGGTTTGCGCTTCTGCTCGGGTGCGGGGAGATGGTCGGATAGATGGCCGCTGGATGGAGTCGGTCCGCCTTTGATGGGCTCGGTCTCCGTGATCGGATCGGACCAGGTTGGAACGATGACTGGACCGTGAATGGGTATGACCCAGTGTACTCTCGCTCCTGGGGTGTGACGGATGTAGTGGGACAGGTCGGGATGGAATGGGTGGGTCGGCGTGGTTGGGGTGGTCGGGGTAGTGAAGAAGCGGGGAAGGATGTAATCTAGGGGAACATCTTTAAGGCGTTTCCGCTTGCCTCGAGCGGCAAAGAGGGGATCATAGCTGTGCGGCTACAAGCTCATCAGCGAGATAGATTACGTGGGAGAGGGGCGCGTACGCGTGGGAGGATGGTGAAGATCTGCCCGAAGGAGGGTGAGGAGCGGATGAGATTCCTCCACCAAGCTTTGCGGCGTTTGCTCTGGGCGACCAGTTCGGAATCGCGGTGCTCCGGTAGTGACGGGACCTCAAGTTGAGGAGTGGATCGATCGAAGTCGGCTGAGAGGATCGGATTCACAGCGAGCTGTAGCCGGATTGAGCCATCTTCTCGCCCCTTGCCCTTCCGACGCCGTCTCGCCTCGACCGACTCAGCGGCTGTCTCGTCCACGCCATGACCATATTCAATAGAAAACAGGCCATCGCAAGATGGATGGCGTCGTCTTCGGCCCCGTCCACAGCCATCTGCTTCCTGCCAAGAATGACCGAAATCTTCGAGCTCGTCCAGGTCAGGATCCAGGTCGACCGGCGGAAGTGCAGGTGACCAGGGTGGGAGATCGTCTCCGAAGCGAGGGATCTGCCTTGGAAAGGGGTGAGCTGGGAGAGGGGTGAGCTGGAAGGAGCAGAGAGGTGGTCGGGCTGGAGTGAAGGCGCAAGGGAATCTTGGTATCTGACCTGCATTGCTATCAGCTGGGACACTTCCGGATCTTGACGAGACCTACAGAGACAAGGGATCCTGAAGCTCGCGGTGAACCACAGTGGACCCCTCTCTACGCCTGGAACCGCACCAGGGGAAGCAAATTCCACTCCACGTCCGACCGGTCTGACTGCCCGTCCGTTCCTCAATTCCTCCTTCCGCTTATCCAGCAATCCTTCCTCCTCTCCAATTCTTCGCCAAGCATCCGACAAGTACTCTTCCCCTCTGACATAATGAGCATGTGCCTCTTTGAGCGACGGCGGGAAGTCGCAAGGCGGAACAGCGAGAGAGATGCGGTACCGTAGCGGTAGAGTCGCGGTTGAGGCCGAAGCGAATGTCTCTCCTTCGGCTTGTTGAGAAGAGGCAGGGAGTAAGGAGGAGTGCGAGAGTACTAGAGATTGAGATTGGGAAACCTGAGATCGGCTGGAAGGAGGCATACCACCATCACCCTCACCTTGACCATGATGAGATCGTGCATGGACCTCGATCATCCATCGCTGAGAACGAAGTCATCCACCAAAACCGCCACGAGGCAGCGGGCCGGACATTAGGGAAACGCGTCAAGTCGCGTCATGAGTGACTTTCTTTCCACTCCTTTCCTCGTCATCAGCATTCGGCTTTCCTCCTCGGCAGCTTCTGGGACAGTCGGATATCAATGTCGTCGCCGTTGAGTGAGGAGGAGCAGCTGGATCTCGAGCCGAGACGAGGTGGACGGGCGAGGAAGGTTGTGGACAGGTTCGTACCAAATGCGAATGCTGGTGAGTCGGGGTCAGGCGGCGGAAGGCCGTTTTCTGAAGGCGCTTGCTGATCCCGAGTCAGGTGCAAGCAATGCCAAAAGGAAGCAAAACGGACCAGATGTAGAGGGTGATGAGCACGCGAGTGCTCGTGTTAGCTATTTCTCCATCAAGCTGATGTGATCGCAGGATGAAGTGGATGAAGAAGAAGAGGATGACGATGAGGAGGAGGCACAACCTCAGCGACGGACAAAGCGGGCTGCCGACGGGACGCAGAAGTCCAAAGCGAATGGTCAGGCGAAACAGGGGACGAAAAGAGTGGCCAACGGACATACCGAAGCTGTAGTCGTGGACGGCGCTGACGGGATCAAGACGGATTGTCCGCTCTTCAGTGAGTTGCTCTCCATCGCCTACGATGGGATTGTTGATCGGTACAGATGCTCTGCTCTCTCCCGACATCGCTCTCCAGCCGCTCATCGAGGACTGGGTCGAGACCTATCAGCAAACCGCAAACGATGAGGTCTCAGAACGCGCATCAGTCCATGAGCTGGTCCTGTTCAGCATCCGATGTTGCGGTTTGAGCTCGGAGATCGAGGAGAGTGAAGCTTTGGATGCGGATGGAGCTAGGGACGTGCTTGAGACGATTCAGGATGAGACCGTCAAAGTGGGCATGAGATCCGAGTATAAGTGATTAAGCTGATCTTCGCAGACGAGTCTCGCGGCCTACCCCCTCATCTCGAAGGCCAAAGTCTTCCGATCCTTCCGAACAAACCTCGCTATCTTCATCCCTCACCTCATCTCGACTCTTTCACTCTGCCCTTGCTTGTACGAAACGTCCGAGTCGACCAATCATTCCATCCCCATCATCCCCCTTCTCTTCAACTGGCTGCACCTCATGTCCTCATCACCCCTCCGCCCGATCCGCCATACCTCGACATACCTTAGTCTCAAGCTCAACTCCGCTCTATGCGATGTTGCAGCCGGAGTAAGCAAGGACCTGAGCCTGAAGCAGCGCCAGCGGGAGGCGGAAGCGAGGAAGGGAGCTACCGGAGCCGCCGCGCATAAGAGGCTGAAGGAAGCGGAGGCGAAGGTCAAAGATGCTCATGAGAAGAAGACACGTTTGGAGGAGTACATGCAGGAGACCTTCGACGTGTGGGTCTGACGGTACAGCATTCCCAGCGCAGCTGACAGAAGGTTAGGGTATTCGTTCACCGAGTACGAGACGCCGACCCTGCCATCCGGACGGATTGTCTGAAAGAGCTAGGAGTCTGGGTCAAGAAGTATCCGGAGAAGTACATCGCTACAGGCTACCTCACATATTTCACTCGAGGCTGCAACGACCCTGTGAGTCGGTTGAACCTCGTTCTGGAATTTGCTGATCGCCGCAGTACTCCCATGCCCGCCTCGAGACTGTCAAAGCGCTATCTAGCCTGTTCGCCAAGGACACCTTCATCAATAATGCCCGCACCGTCACCCTTCGACTGACTCCTCGCATTATCGAGATGGCCCTGCGTGATATTGACTTATCTGTTCGCGTGACTGCGCTGTCCGTGATTGCGGTCATCGACAAGACCGGCATTCTGCAAGACGAGGACGAGGAGCCGCGTGACAAGGTAGCGAGACTGATGTTCGATCACGAGCCGAGAGTGCGGAAGGCTGTTGGCGGTTTCGTTCACGGCATGTGGGAGGAAAAGGCGACGAAGCTCAAGACGGACTGGGCTGGCGCGAGAGGTAGCAAGAAGAAGCGCGGGGCCGGCATCGTGGAGGGGGAGATGAACGCGATGCTCGAGTGGAAGGCTCTCGCCACCTTGCTCGTCGACACCGCGAATGCTCTTGAAGGTCCCGCAGCCGAGGCTAGCACGTCGAAGCAGTCATCACTGGTTCCTGCATCAAGTCAATCGATGACTCGTGCGACTGCGGCAGTCGAGGCGATCTGGGAGCGATTTGAGGCACTGCAGGAGTGGGAGAAGCTTGTCGACTATCTCTTGCTCGACCATTCCACGGCGGAACAAGACATGTGGCTTCTGAATGACGACGAGGAGGACTTCGTGATCCAGGTGGTAATCGCTTGCATCAAGAAGGAGGACAAGGTGAGCTTAAGCGAACCGAGCGTTATGGACCGCGCTGAACCGTACAAGGAGGACCAACTTGACGCTCGCACTAAGACGCTTATGAAGATACTCCCTCGCCTCTTCACCAAGCATCAAGCAGACACCGCTCGGATGGCTGGGATCCTTTCCATTCCTGAGCATATGAATTTGGGAGTGTACCTTGATATGCGGAAAAGCTCGGTGAGTCTTGCAGCACTTGGTTTAAGTTTCTGTTGACATCCTTCAGGCATACGACTCGCTCTGGGATGACGTGATTAAGCAGTTCCTTCAACATACGGAATCCACGGTCCTTTCTGCGGCGATCCAAGCGATCAATCATCTGTGCAATAACTCGTCTATGGCTGGGTCAAACGGCACCAAGCTCGCAGAGCTCGAAGAAACCCTGTTCACATCCCTTCGTGATGCTATTGACGGGGAAGACGTTTTCACCATGTCGTTGGACGAGGATCGGCTGGCGGGCCTCGAGAGCATACTTCTGCGTGTGGTGCTTCTCGAGCGGAGTCGCGATATGGTCGAGGTGATGGAGGATGTGGAAGGGGGCCAGAGCAGCGGTTGGGACATCATATGCGCATTTGCGGAGCGAGGCGATGTGGGATATAAGGAGGAAGCCAAGGTGAGTATTCCCAATGAGGCTTGGCTGATAGCAGATGGTCGAATACGCCCTGCAAATCGTCTTCCTGCATATGACTTGGCTCTTCAAGCGGTTCACCGCGAATGATGCCGATGACGAAGGGAAGAAGACTGTGTTGGCGGAAAAGAGGGATCGTGCTGTCGAGATCTACCAAAAGCTCTCCTTGCGGGAAAGGACGAATGCGGCAGAGACGGTCCGACGACAGGTCAGTGTTGCCCGACTACCGCTGTATCGCCATTGACATTTTCCGAATAGGCCTTCATTTCCTTCATCAACATGCACGTTCTCTTCTCGAAGCGTTCAAATGCTGCTGCAGCCCAGGCATGTCCTATGGCAATGGCCGACGAGATCCAACATCGTCTAGGTGGAGCGTTCCAAGCTGGAGTGGAGCGATATGCGTTGGACCTCGAAGACGCAGATCTCGATTTTGAGGACGGTGCTCCGGCGAGTGGTAGGCCCCGTGACATTCTCCTTATCCGCACTTATGATGCGCAGACGAGGCATCCCTGCAAAAAGCTCAGCAGGAGTTCGTCTTCCTTCAGCTTGTCTCTGTTTTCGTCGGCGCGGTCCGTTGCGGTGTCCTGGAGGTGGAGCATGCGAAGGAACCGCTTGCACACATTGGACGATTCAGCGCGACGTACGATGCGGTGGCAAAGAAGCTCATCGATGTTCTGCGAGATGAGGGGATCTATAACAAGGAGGCGATCACCGTGCAGCATGTTGCGGCATCAGCTGTCCAAACTGTCAGTATCTGTAGTTGTCAGAAGCTTGCGCTTATTCCGCAAATAGTCTTTCAGCACATTCCTCGACACCGACGCCGAGGAGCCTTCCGCTACCATGTCCTTGGCTAAGGTCATCGCTTCAGCCTTCATCGTTCACGGAACGCATTTCTCCGTCCTCAAGCAGATTCACCCCTCCGACGTTTACGACTTCCACATCACCGCTCTTGATTACATCGCTCGCAAGATATTAGGCTTTGTCAAGCAGGAGAAATCGACTAAGAGCAAGGACTCGAAAGCTCGAGCGATGAAGAAGCGATTCCAAGCGCTCAGCTTTTTCCGAGTCCTGTTGCTCCTCTTGGGCCCGGTGACCGGCAAGGATGCGCTGCGGATCAAGAGCCATCTCGAGGAGGCGATCACGAGCACAGAGGCGCCAATCAGCGTGAACAAGAGCTGGGACGCATATAGGGTGTACGAGAAGAGGCTGTTGATGATCGCAAGTAAGGATCCGAACGTCAAGACTGCGAGTAAGAGGGTCGCAGCGGAAGCGGAGGACGAGGATGGGTCGCCGGCACCGGCTCTGGCGAGGAAGTCGGTCCGCCAGCCCGTCTTGGAGCATGCTGTCGAGGAAGAGGAGGACGACGACGACGACGAGGCATCTCCCGCTCCGACAGCGACAACGAGAACAAAGGTTCGTCAACCGGCAGCCGCAGCGGCAGAGGCAGAGGAGGAGGATGGAGAAGAGGAACTCGGAATCGGGGAGGATGACTCGGTATCGCCCGCGCCTACGACACCAGCCAAACGTCCGCTCGTCATCGACGACGAACCCATCTTCGAGCCCATGGCGGACGTGGATATGAACGTGGAAATGGACTTCGACCTGGATCTCTCTCTCGCAGGATCCCAAGAGTCAAGGGCGAGAAGCGTGAGCATTGAGCCTACAGCGAAGAAGAGGAGGACGGTCAAGCGGTTTTGACGGATGCGCGGGGAAGGTGCAGGATGGGGTCTATCTCTTTGTTCATTAGGGGTCGGAAGGTCTTCGATTTCGCTCAAGCATGCTGTGCGTACATTTACCGATACCGTCGGCAAATTTGCACAGACGGAGCCGATCCACTGATTGCACATGTCCAATCGATTAGGTTCAGCCGGAACCACGCGAGTCAGGGAAATCCATCTGAGCTACATCGGAAAGCGAGGGGTGTTGCCCGCCTGCTGAATATGGTGGAGCGGAGGGCAAATTTGCCGGACTCCTTGACATCCGTCCCAATTGTGCTGAATTCAGCACGACTTGAATTTCCAAACTGGGTCGCGGATCGCAACACGTCGAAGCTTTTCCGCTCTTATCGACCCGCCGAAACGAGCTTGATACCGAGCACGAGAACGAGACCGAGCCCGAGCTCGGGGAGAGAGAGTACTTCCTCACTACCGACGCTGTAAGACGGAGTGCGCAACGGGGGAGCAAGTTGCCAGCCATGGGGTTCTTTGATACTCAGAGGGTGGGACAAGTTTAAGGTCTACCGATATGTCATCCTTCTCGCACTCAGTCTCTCGGGGGATGGATGGTATGTTCCCCGTCATGATCGTGGTGGGAGCTGATACAGCCGGTGGATCAGGTCGTATGAGTCAGGTGTGATTGCTTCGATCATCCAGCTTCCTGCATGGGTCGCCCAGCTAGGCTACACCGACGGTACCATTCCGGAGTACGCCTGACCCTCCCGCTCAAACCAATACTCATGGTATCCGCAGTTCCAAGAACCAATGGATCGGACCGGTCTACTCGCTAGGCCAGCTAAGCGGTGGTCTGATGGCCGCATTCGTTCTCGACACATTCGGTCGCAAGCCCACCATCTTCGTCGGGACTTTGTGCATGGAGCTCAGCACGGCGCTCCTCGTCTGGAGTCCGAGCTTCGGGGTTGTCATTGCCGCTAGGGTCATTGAGGGGGTGTCCATCGGGTTCCTCCTGCTCGGATACCAGGTGGGTCCAGCTCACTCACTCGGCGCGTGATGTGATGCTTATGGCTGGGCTTGATAGATTTATGCGGTGGAGATTGCCGCGAAGGAAGACAGGGGTTTCGTCTCGAGTTTCAGTCTCATGACGGGCAATTTCTTCGGTCTTCTCGCGGTGCGTCCTTTCCAACCCGCGTACTTGGCAGATTGGATCACGACTGATTAGGCCGGGATCATCTACGGTATCTCCTACTCGACCGGTAATGCAGGTTGGCGTGGCGCCCTTGGAGTTACATTCGTCCCAGCGACTGTCCTCCTCATGGTCCTCCCCTTCATCCCGGAGTCTCGTACGTCCCTTCCTCAATTACAGAACCAGTGATCTGACCGTCGGGTAGCGCGATACCTCTTCGAGAAGGGGAAAGAGGACGAGTGCCGCCGGGTGCTTGGTCGACTTCATGGTTGTCATCTCGAGGATGGACAGCTCATTCTGAGTGAGCAGGCGGAGACCGAGTTCAGGGCTATGCAAGCTGGTGCGTCGCCTCACACGACCAAGGACCTCCTTTGATGAGTGTCCCAGCGATTTCGTGGGATCAGGCCCACGGACAGGACAAGTGGGCCGCACTTTGGAACTCCAAAGCCGCGCGATACCGCTCTTTCGTCGCCTTCTCCAGCCAAAGCTGGTGGGGTCAGTACATTCCCCCTCGATCAACGTTTCTTGTGATTGATGCTTTCTTCAGCATGGAACGGCGGCTCCATCTTCACCTACTACTACACCCTCGTCTTCACCGCCGCGGGTATCACCGACCCACACGTCCAATTCGGAATTTCAGGCGTACAGAACGCCACATGGTGTATCGGGGGTATGGTCGGTGGTTACCTCCTCGATATATGGGGGAGACGGACAAACTACCTTATCGGGACGGGTCAGGCTGCTTTCTGCCTCGTCATTCAGGGTGGATTGGCGATTGGGATATTCGATAAGGGGATCGTCAATCATGCCGCTGGAGCGGGTTTCGTCTCGGTTTATATCATTCAGTGGTTCCTATGGGTCATGTTCTTCTCGCCAGGTAGGTCTTTCTCCCGCTTTCCAGTCAGTTGTGAGTTGATGATGTATTCCCTACAAGTCGTCAATATGCTTCCCGCCGAGATCTACTCCGCCGGCCTGCGGGCGAGGGGTTACGCTATCGCCAACGTCTTCTCGATGGGCGTCGGGTTCGCTACCCAATACTCAGCACTACCCATGTGAGCGACAATCCACCTCGCTTATGGTGCTTGGGGGTGACCCTCTCGTCAGGTACCGAAAGATGAACGGTTGGGTCTGGATCTTCTTCGCGGGCTGTATGCTCATCGCATTCCTCACCATCTACTTCACCTACCCCGAGACCAAGGGGGTGAGTATCTTCATCTCCGGCTTCTAGGCAACGTGACTGACGGAAGCAGTTGACGCTCGAGGAGGTCGAGGTTGTATTTGGTACAGGAGCTGGACAGAGGGTGAAAGAGGCTCTTGGGAAGGCATCGCCTGTGGACCCAAAGACTCCGTACGTCCGTCGCTCACGACGAGAAAGTGGTATTCATGGTGTGACAGGATCCATTACCGGGCTAAGGAGGACATCGATGCGATGGATGATGAAAATAACGGTAAGGCTGTGGGCAACTGGTACAACTTGGCCGAATTGTAGGCTGGACGAAGGCGAGAGAAAGAAATTGGGTCGTCGGAGATGGACGAGTTATGGTGCAGGTATCAGAATTAGTCTCGTAAAATTACCTTAGAATGTCCTCGACGTCGGGTGCAGGGAGTTCGACGGCTATCCAAAAGTGCTTGCACGCGTCCAAGACAGATGTAGTGAAGCAATCCCCAATTGAAATTCCGGGTTCAGGTGAAATCCCGTGCTCAACTCAGTGACCGATCAGATTGCTATTGACCAGTGACCCATTGACGTTTCTAACTGAAAGTGCATTTACGAAGGTTGTAACAATAGTCTCCTACAGATATCATGCGATGTCCAGAGGTGGTTGAAACATCTCCGGAAAACAGGCAACAGTCTCACTTCAATTGTCAAGTGGTTTCTGAGAGTACTCAGGAAGTGGATCATCGGATGGCCACTGGCTGCTTGCAGTTGATCTCTGAGGTGGTTCCGTTCCTGGCAAAGTCCCATTCAGTATCTCCCGATACAAAATATCATCAAGGACCTTCGTAAGATCCGATACAACATAATCCTCGATGTAAGTGTTGTCGACAGGAAATCCACGGTGGAGATGCCACCCAGGGGTCACCCTTGAGCGCTGTAAGACCAGCGAATAGAGATGGGCACCAGCAGCACGCTTCGTTTCGCCGTCTTGTTGCCTGTGTTCCTGCGTCAGATCGCTCAGACTGCCGGGAGGTGGACAGAGGATGGACCGGAGGGTCCGGTCTTGGAACTGAATTGGGCTTGTGCTGACTCCCCGCGAAGTAACGAGTGGGCGAGTCTCGACAAGTCTCAGCATCCAGTCGGCGAGTATATCGCTGCGTGGATGTAAGAAGAGCATAAGGTCGTCGACCTGCCCGTTGATGGCGGTGACATGAGTACCATGTAACAGCTGGAGAGGGAGAGTCCTCCTGAGTCTCTCATCCTGATACGTACGCATCATGCTGGCAGCTTCCTTGAGGCGGCACGACCAGCGAAGTGGATGCCCAAGGCAGATGTCACAGTCACGTGCGTCTGTGGACGGATGATACCTCATCAAGCAAGCTCCAGTGTCTCGAAAGCCGTCATCATAGTCCTCGACGGCATTGAAGAGGATGGCGGATCTGTATGAAGAGAGAACCGAATACTCTAGCTGGCGTGCTTGACTGACCGTTCCGCGGAGCTCTGTGAGATCAGCCAGGCACCGTGAACTCGTAAGAAAATGGACTGACATCGAAGCCAAGGTGTTCTTGAAGGCATGAAGAGGAGTCGAGCTGAAGCCTGCCGGTCTGGAATCTTTAGTTTCGATCATGACAACGACTGGTACACTCACCGAGGTTCCGGCTGAGTCGATTCGCCGATGCCGACGTGGTAGATGCACTGAGCCGTAATTTGTGGTTTCGGTACATGTTGGGTTCTCCCGTGGTGATGACGGCATCGACGCGCTGACACAGTAAGTAAGTCAGCAGACTGTGTCGGCGCGTCAATGCCCTTACTTACTGTGTCAGCGCGTCAATGCCAAGGAAAAGAAAGAAGAATGAGCAATGAAGTGTATTCGAAGAACCGCCCGAAGAAGGTGAGAGGCGTGATTTATAGCTCGTCGGCGGGGCCAACGCCTCGAAAGAAGGCTGAAGCTGTAATCAAAGGGTCAATCCCTTCACGCCCTTCGAGACGATAAAAGTAGGGATCAAAGGTGATCTCATTGACCTCCTCGGCGCACGTAGAAGGTGCTTGCAATGCTTGAGACACAAGACTCGGTCAAAGGTTGACTCTTTGAGACCCTGGTTCAAGGAAGCGCTCGGGGCGCTCCCAAGGATCGTCCATGCCCCCCATTGGCGTGTTCTGTCGTAGGACTCTGCCCTATACCGTTATGAGAATAGGGATTGACGACTGTTGGGACGATATAGCAAAATGAAACGATCGTGGGTGTATATATGATGGGATCAGATGTACCAGTATCTCGAGACCGCTGCTCCCCTTTGCACATCCTCGAGCTGTCAAGATATGTTGAGCGTCCGACATGTTGAGCATCCGATATGTCGAGCATCCGATATGCTGAGCATAAGATGACCCAAACAACGAGGCATCGAGCACGTCCTCACACGGTACCCACTCCATCACTGGGGCCGGCATCCCACTATCACCATTCCGCTTAAGCCTTCTTCGTCTTCTCCTTCCTCCCGCCCTCCAATCCCGCCCGTCCCTTCCCTTTCTTCCCCTTGCTCTTCCCCTTATTCCCATCTTTTTCTTTCCACTTATCCTTGATCCCCAATCTCTTACTTTGCCTGGCCCCGGCCTTTTCAGCGATGATGTCGTTCCGCTTCTTCACTGCGACCGCATCTCCCTTCTCCAGCGTCTTCTTCCTCTCCGCCCTAGACTCATTCGTCAGCCACACTCTACCACTCGACGTCAAAGCCGCCCCGCCTCTCCAGGTAGCGCAGCTTTCCCCAGTTTCATTCCTGCATCACACCTTTCAGAACCTCTTCTAAACACCTACCAAAAGGTCGTTTCATGTCAATATTGGATTGTCCAACATGCTAGCCGGGATACCCGGACGGATGGCGAAGCGATCGATCAGCGGATCTGGAAGATTTCCAAGATTCCCGCACTGCTGAGGTTTCTCTTGGCGCTGCGGCTCCATCTCGTGATCCCTCAGTCCCCTTCATTGAGTGAGATCCTCTCGGGATTTGCGTATCTCCGCCTGACGGTGTGCGCCAAAAGACCCCAGACCACCGAGAGGCGGGGTAACCGGTGGTATACCAAGACGACACGACATGGTGGAGAGGTCAAGGTCGCCAAGCCTTGGCATTCGGTTGTGGTCTAACCGGCGAATACCGTACCTCCTGATGGTATACTGACCGGCAACTCCCATGATCCCCTTGCATTTCCCCCTCCCCACTCCTCCCCCTCAAGCACTTGCTTCCTCGCGTCAATATGAACACCCATTTCATTACCAACCAGGGCCAGAACGCACACCTCGATCATGTCAAGGAGGCCGAACTGAATAAGGCCCCGGACGAACGCGTCGAATACGCTCACGATATCAAGGTCATACTCTTTATTTACTGCATTGTGCTCTAATTTTCCTAGGTGCCCCGGGGATTCTAGCTCTATTGTGCGAGAACTAGCTGTAATATCTAAGATCCATCGAACAACCTCGATACTGCACCAGATGCAAGAGTAGAATACAAGGAATGCGATTCAGGCATCAAAACCTCTTTTCGAGCTGTTTTGAGCTGTTCGGGACCGTTCCCAACTCGCCGAGAAGGCAAGTTTGATCCCGTTTGATCCCGTTTCGCTCGCTTTGTATTTGATTCCGTTTCCTTGTACTCTTGATATCGTCATCAAATCGGTAAATCACGGCTAGTTCTCGCACAAGTAGAATCCCCGGGGCACCTAGGAATTAAATCATATCCACACGTGGCGAAGGATGTTTCGTTAACTTTTGCAGACGAATTTACTGGTCATATTTGCTCCAGACCTGCTTGTAACTCCTCCAGGCACATCATCGCCATGACCACCCTCACCCCCCGATCCGAGCTCCTCATCTCCCTCGAGAGACACAATGCAACGTTCACGACACTCCTCTCCCTCATCCCGCCCCGATATTATATAACCCCGACCCCGGAGGAGGTATGTCCCACCCTCAACCCTTCGAAGGTTGGGTTGAGCCAGGCTGATGATTGGATGACGGTCCAGGCGGATAATCGGTGGATGAAGAGTAAGAAGAGGAAGACTGGAGAGGAGTTGAAGGAGCATAAACGGAGGGTCAAACTTGACAAGGTGGGATTCATGACCATCCATGCTTTCCCTAGACAAGATACCGGTCGACTGATCTCAAATCACAGCTCGACCCGGCCAACAACCTCACTACCGATCAGATCCTCGCCTCCACCGCCCCTACGACCCAAATCACAGCTGGACCCTCGAGTAGGACCATCCAACCGCTACCTCCTGCCGCCTCAATCTCCGAACTTCGAGCGAAACTCCAGTCCAAACTCGATTCCTTCCGCAGGGATCGGGGACTCGACGACGATACCGAACCGCAGAGCAGGGATACGCTCGAGGCTTCTAGGCGGGCCAAGAGGGGGGAGGTGAGGGATCGCCGGAGGAAGGAAAGGAAGAAGGAGCGGGGTGTTGGTCAGCCTGCAAAGGTCCGCTTTTCACACAATCCCGCACTCGGCACCAGCTGATGGTGTCAAAGACTCAATTATTGTTGCCCGAATTACCGAGGGAGGGCGACTCTCTCTCTTTTCCGGCCGTATCACTCCCTTCCAGCTCGTCAAAACCCAATGCCCCGCTGAAGAACCTCTCCAACCCGTCCCAGGCGCTTGCCCACCTGACCAAACACAACGCTCAACTCGCGTCCCTTCCCGAAGACCGTCGACGAGTCGCGGAGGAGAGGGAACGATGGGCGAAAGCGGAAGAGCGGGCGAGCGGGGGGAAAGTGGCCGATCAGGAAGGGGTACTTAGGAAGGCGGTGAAGAGGGCTGAGAAGGGGAAATTCAAGTCGGGTAAAGAGTGGTACATCCCTTCCTCCCCTACCTTGACTGATCGTCGTGTGTCTGATGGATGATTTTGGTAGGGCTGAGAGGAAGAAGACGTTGGACAAGGGACGGGAGGTGGCGGTCAAGAAACGGAATGACAATATCGCGCTGAGAGCGGAGGCGAGGCGGAACAAGAGGATGGGGATCAAGGATAAGGGAAAGAAGGATGGGGGTCAGGGCAAGGGGAAGAAGGGGAAGGGGAAGGGGAGACCAGGTTTTGAGGGTGGGAGGAAGGAGAAGACTCGAAAAGCTTAGACTGAGACTGAGCGAAATGTGGGATACTGCATGTCACAAGATTCTGACGATCTCCATCACGAAGAATCTAACGGCAGGCTTACATCTAGCAGGGTTTATGAAGAACCGTCAAGTAAGCCCATAATACTCCGCCCACGGATCATCTCCCGCCTGCGACGCCCTACACGAACGCTCAGCTTCAACGAGCGTCCTGTCAAGGACTGAACTCGAAACCTACGTAACCTCGAGGATCCCGAGCAGCTCATGGGTGATCGCCCCAACCTGGTCCGGGGGGACCTGCAAGCTCACGAGATGCCGGATGAACGCGGCGGCCATGTCGATACCGGCGGTCACGCCTGAGCTCGTCCAGAACCGATGCGACACCACCCCAGCTGTCCCCCGGTTAATATCAAAGTCATGATGTATCAAGGATGGTCTTACCGAGCTTTGGGGCCCCATTCGACGCCGGTGTCGAGTGTTCTTGCCTTAATCCATCATTATCGGAGTCACCCACGTGCATGGATTGGACCTGCCATATACGTCTTGTAGGCAGCCTTGTTGGTCGTCGCCCTCTCTCCACTCAAACAACCACTCCTAGCCAACAAAAGAATTCCCGTACAAACTAGCTCATCACCCATCACCCTTAACCCGATGCCCATCCTAATCTGAACTTACCAGAGAGGACGAATCGACAGTCGGGAACGACCCTTCTCAGAAACTCAATCGTCCGATCCT
>JAABUL010001519.1_pt1 | contig 43501 bp, 12 predicted proteins | sample 5559151 | NCBI WGS metagenome assembly JAABUL01 (sample SAMN10711876, study PRJNA513368) | rock metagenome | isolation source: Antarctica rocks | place: Antarctica: Victoria Land, Pudding Butte sud | reverse complement strand
GAAGTTCAGTTCTAGAGTTATCGTTTGATCCGGATTCCCCAAGAGTGGTTGGTGGTCAAGGGGTACAAGGATAAAATCATCGATGACATTGAAGTCGTTGAGGGCCGGAGGTGCAGGCAGAGGTTTGGCATCGTCGTATACAAGATAGCCCGTAACGTTCGGCTGAAGATGCGGCGGGAAGTTATCGAATCTCGTCGTGTCCAGACTGCCGAGCATGGCGTAGTTCTTGGAAGCATCTGGCTTGGTCTTCAGGAGTACACCATATCTTTGAGCTGTGGCGAGATACACTGTCTCGACGTCTTGCTTCTCCGTGTATACTCCGTCAATCTCGACAATGGTCATGGTGTGCTACGTAGAACAGTAAGCGTCTCATCTTCCGAGGTTCCAGAGATACATACCTGGTCGAAGTGAAGGTATGCTTGCGCGAATGCCGCCATGTTGATGGTCCTGATCAAATATGTCTTGCTGGGCTTGACATGCAGCTTGATGTTCTGTGCCTCGTTGAGCAGCGCAGAATATGGTATAGGCTCCGTCCCATTAGGATTTGCAGTGTGATCGAGATAATAGCTGACGAGACCGGGCATCTCATCATGGTACCAATCGGCAACAGTGACCACTAGCTCGGCATCGTATTGTCCTCTATAGGGCGAGTAAGGGTCATTGACGATGATAGGGCCCCGCAGACCGTCGGGATATTGACCGGCTGTATGGCTATGGTACCAGTAGGTGCCCGGCTGGTTGATCGCGAAATCATAGGTGAATGACTCTCCTGGAGCGATCTCGCATGCGACAACACCAGGTGGACCATCCATATCATTAGTTCCTTTTTGGAAGATACCATGCCAATGTAAGGTGGTGTATTCATCCGTGAGACCGTTCTTGAGGTTCACGACGACCTGGTCACCGACATCCACGTTGATAGCTGGGCATGGCCATTGCCCGTTGATGCCAATCGCACGCCGTTGAAACCCATCAGGGTTTACCGAGACATAGGTAACAGTCCAATCGTAGGTTACGGTTTTGGCAGTGACGAAGGTTTGCAGCAGAAGGAAGGGCACAAGAAACAGCGAAGGCGAAAGCATGATAATAGACTAGCCAGATATGGTTCAACTATATAGAATCAGAGAGAAGTAACAGCGATGAAGATCATGAGACAAGGGACTATTCTGACTTTATATAAGTTCTCGTCAGATATTGGGAAGAGCCCACACGAGAACCACGAAACAGCAGCCGGACGGGGGGCCATTTCTTGCTTTTCTCGCCCGGTATCACGCAGCCATCAACCCAAAACAAGTCGGGCCCGAGGGATGACTCGACAACGGATCAGTAAACAATGGTTGGATGCTGACGAGCTTTGCTACCGTCCGACCATGTGCCTTCTGGATTCGCTACTCACAATCGGCGACGAGAAGGGCTGTGCCAGCTTGCAGCACAGAGTAATCGCGTGACAACGGCTTGTATCGAATATCAGCCCTTCGGCCAGACCTATAATGAGGAGTCATTTAAAGCCCGGATCGTATCGGCCCAATTTGGAAACAGTGCGGAGTATTATCAGCCGTCGGGAAGGTTACCCTCCTCAGCGATGTCATTTTGAGGTGAGAGGCGTAGCCGTTTCGCCCTCACATGTTCTTGAATCCTGTCAGCAGCCATCAACAAGTACCGCAAGGTCAAGCTCAGCAAACCGCACTGGGGACACTACTTGGTCCGAGATCTCAGCTGCTTACCGTTCAGCCGCAATTGCTCGCACTATCTTATGCAAAAGCTCCCGATACTTAGTAGGGATGATCATTCTCGCTTGAACTCGCTGTTGTGCACCATGGGGTCGAAATTGCATCAGATTTAATACATCGTGACATGGGAGACTCGCCACTTCGCTCGGCTTTGCTCAAGAGCGAGTTGTTCAGGTCCTGTGTTGATACCACCAAAGAGGTTGCATCGTGAGCTGTCCTGAAGATAGCGCCAGCGGGATTTTCCGGGGCCCGAACGTGGTTGATAAGGTGATGCGACACTGGTATCTTCATTGAACGGCTCGTAAGGCGGTGGGGGAACAGGTCGATCGAGCGATGGTCCCACATCCTTCGGATATTTCTTCATTGACTTACCCCATCTCGCCACCGTAGTCCCTCGAGATAGTCCGATTGTTCTCACGCCTGTCAGTAAAGTGGCATTTCGGCTGAGGAGTGAGACTACAGAGCATGACTATGTCAGAACGTAAATTCGCGCACGCTTTCAGGCTGCTCTATTTTGATAAGAGAATACGTTCATGTCAGCAAGTATTATTGCAAGAGAGACGAGGTGATGGCAGCCTGGAGAGGCGCAGTCAGAAGAGGAATACGAGCCACACTCCAACATTCGTCTCGGATCCCGAATTCCAGTCCCACTTCCAATCCCACTCCATCCCGCTGTCGCAGCCTCGCTTAGCCGTGGTCGCATGCCTTCCTTGATGTTTTTAGCAAAAGTGTGGCCTACCCCGCGCTCCATGTTGGTGACCCAAGGCAGCGGTAAGTCACACGACGTTCGTCTCCACATGGGTGGGGTTCCGTGCCTTGCCTTGAGTGCATGTCGTTCGTTGGGCGAATCGGAGATATCACGACGCTGGGGCCACCGAAGATCTGGCTCAGCTCGGCCTCCTTATGCTTGTAATGTACCGTCTTTTCAGTGCCGCTTTGCTGGTGGTGTGTGTCGCGAAAATCTTTAAGCGATAATGACTTTTGCTTTTTGCGTGTCTTCGACTATGCCTTGTCCATTGGGAAGGAACACTTGCACAAGCGCAGCGAGTGCAGATCTTTATACGATAATGTGTACATGTAGTTAGCCAGCCAAGAGCTAAGATACGCGTTATATTCTGGTCGACTCCCTCAGATCGTAGTTGAGTTGCCAATAGTTCTTGGAAGAACTTACTTGACCAAGTATAAGAACAGCGAACATAGTTATCTCTAAGAGAGAATCAACTATTAATAAGACAAGAACTCTATAAAATAATAATAATAATAAAGCGAAAGTTCAATAAAAATTTATCGATCAAGATAAAGATCTAGACTTATAAGATAAAATCTAGATTAACTTTAACAATCTAAATTGTATTAGTATATAATATATTCTATTAGCTAGAAAACTAGATATAAATAACTATTCTAACAAATATACTAGCAATAGTTTATCTAGAGTATTGCAAATTTTATATAGAAGCAAAACTTAAAGTATTGTAGAATCTAAATATTGCAATATCTTATATTAATATTATTAAATTAAGAAATTTTAAAAAAGTTTCTATATATTTAAGATAAAATCTTTCGATTATAATAAAATTTAACTTAATTAAATTTAGTATTAAATTTATTATTAATTTAAATTTTTAAAATATTTTAAAATATAAATATTGCAATACTTTATATTAATATTATTTAATTAAAAAAATTAACAAAAGTTTCTTAATATTTAGAATAAAATCTATCTAATAATATAAAAATCTATCTAATTAAATCTAATCTTAATTTTATACTAACTTTTTAACTTTATAAAAAACTATATATTTTATAGATTTTAAAATTTATAATTAGTTTAAATTTTATTTTAATCTTAATATATTAAATTTTTAAATTTTTAATATAATAATAAAAAGAATTTCGAGTTATAAGTAAATTTTAAAGCAAAAAACTATTTAAATAATAATAATAAATAATAATAATAAATAATAATTATAATTTATTTTCTATTTACTAAGAAGTTATTTATTTCTTAAAATTTATTTTATATTAAATTAAATAATATATTAAGAGATTTTAATTTAGAATTTATTAGAGAAATTCTAGTAAATATTAATTAAAAGATTTAATATTAATATATTTAAGTATTTTTCTATTAAATTTTACTTAAAATTATATTAATTTTATTTATATCTAAAACTAGAAAATATAAAATAGTTATAATAGTAATAATTGTTTTCTTAAAAGTAACTAAAGAATAATTATTAATCTCTCGAAGAATTTTGTATTAAATAGCAAACAGAAAATATATTTAAACTTAATTAGAATAGAATACAAAAAAGAAAAAAAAGTAGAAAAAGATATAGAATTAATCTGTTTTAGCAATTTAATATAGATTTTTTGCAATATTAGATATATATTATTTGAACTAAAGTTTTTAAAGTAGAAAACTTTATATCTTAAGAAAACTACTTTAATCTTAATTAAATATTAATTACTTTAAATAATATAGAACGAAGAATTAGAATCGACAAACACGCGTAAGCGTTATATATAATTATTCGAATATGCAATCGACTTGCTCTAGAAGACTTGTGTTAACAATTAAAGATTAAATTCTATTAAATCTATATAATAGAAATTCTTCTTGCTATTATTGCAATAACTTTTTATTCTTATATAGTTATTATAATGTTGTCGAGTTTGTATACAATATTGCGCATTTAACTATTATTCTAATATTTGTCTTCTTTTTGCGTTCGCTCTTTTTTGTTGCTACTATTTTATATTATAAATGCTATTACTTAAACAATCGACACTATTGTCTTTATTTATTAATTAGCTCTTTTCTCTTTCTTATCTTTTTTCGAATTAAATTGTATTTTATTAGCGCAAAAAAAATTCTTGTACAATCTTTTGTATCGCTTTCTATATTTAAATCTCGAATATCTTAGTATTTTAATAACAAGATTCGATAATATTGCAATTGAAAACAAAAGCATTAATTGCAAATCGAAATCGAGCTATATACTATTAAAACAACTAGATTATTAAGTTTCTTAAAAATAGCATTAATCTATTTATATATTAATTGATAAAGTTTGTTTATTTAGTTTGCAATTTTTTCGCTCTATTCGAGAAATAAATCGAATAATTGCTTTACGTTGTCTTAATTGCAATCTTAAAATTCAAAAGATATAGTTTCTCTATTAGTAATACTAGTTTTATTGCGATTTTTCTAATTTAAAACGTTTGTTCGATCTTGTTAATTTTTAAGCTTAATACATTTGGTAGATTATTATCTTCTATTGTTAATTTTCTTTTAATTTCTTATTTCTTTGTTAACAATTCTTATTTTTTCAAGATCTTCTTTTAATCTTTTATTGTTTTTATTATTTATTTGCAAAAATAACTATTATTGTTAGTTCTTGTTTATATTAATTGTTAACTTTTATCTTTTTTTAAATCTTTTATTGTTGTCTATTAAATATTTTTATTTAACTACTATTATATAGCGCGTTTTTATTGCATCTTTAATGTTTGCTCTTTTGTTGTCGAAATCGAAGAAAAAATGTTCTCTTAAATTTATTAAATTTGTTAAACAAAAGACAACTAGAAAGAAAATATAACAAAAAGTTAATATAAACAAAAAAGTTAGAATATAGACTCTTAAAGTTAAGTAAACAAATTAAATTAACAAAAATTTGTTGTACAATTTTGTCGCATTTAACAACGCACTTATTTTTCTAATTGTTTTTGTAGCAATTAATACTTTTGTCGAAAATATATACAAGTCTATTGTCGATTTGTTCGATTTTATTTTATATTTGTTATTTTTCTTTAATTTTTACAATTTTTAATCTTTTTAAGAATACAAACATTTATAGATTGTTTTAAAGAAAATATTCTTTTTCGAAACTAATATTGTTGTTAACAAGAAATCTTAATATTTCTTATATATTTAAGAAATCTTTAAAAAGTCTCTCGCAATAATAATATTGCTCGAATTTCTATTTTTATTTGTTTTCGAATTTTGCTCTTGTAGTTTTTTCTTTTTATTGTTATTTATAAAATTTAATTTTAATTGTTGCAATTCTAGATACTTTTATTGCAATTAAATAATATTCGAGATCTTTTTAACAATTAATATTATTTGTTTTATCGAAATTATATTTCTTGTCTTTTTTTAGCAATCTTGCTCTTCTATTCTTATACTTAAAAAAAATTATTTAATTATTAATTTAAATCTAGCAATAAGTAGAAGCAATATTGCTAAAACTAGTTTTCGATCTATTTAAAATATTAACTTTTGTATTATATTCTTGTTTTGTATTATTTTGTTTACAAATTTTTTAAAATTAATTTTTTTTTAAGACAAAATTTGTCAAAATCGACAAATTGCTTAAAATCGAATTTTTTTTCAAAAAGATAAAATATTTTTATATTTAATATTTTGATTTTATTTTTTGTATTATTATTTAGCAACAATATTTTATATTATATTAAACTCTTTTTAATTCTTAATATATTTTTTTTACTTTTTATTGTTATTAAGATTGCAAACTTAAAATCTAATATTTTGCTTTTTAAATTAAATTTCTATATCTATATTTTCTTGCAAAATACTTAAAGATTTTTTGCTTTTAATTAAAGTTAAGTTCGATATTTTGTATTTATTGCTTTACTATTATTATTTGTGCAAAAAATACTATTTTAAATTAAAAATCTTTTAAATTTATAAAAAATAATTGAAAATAAATATTTTAAAATTGTTAAAATTGTTTTAAGTAATTATTTTTCTAATTATTTTAGAGCAAATTCTAGAGTTGTAAACAATTTAATTATTTGTTTTGTTACAACGCGTTAATTTGCTCTCTTTGTTTCTAGATATTTTGTTTTAAACTTTAGTATTGCGTTTCTTAGAAACTAATTCTTTTTTCTTATTTCTTGTTTCTTTATTTAGTTAACTTTATCTCTTATTATTGTCAAGTTTTTTTTTTGAAATTAAAGTTCTTTTGTCGAATTGTTGTTACTTATAAAAATACTTTCAAAATTTATTAATATAGTATTTTATTATTAATTTTTTTCTTAATTTAAATATTAATATATTTTAGACAATTAACAACAATAATTAAATTGTATCTTTTAGATAAATATCTTAAATTATATATTTTGTTATTGTTGTTAAATATTTATTAAATATTACTTAAAAATATAGAAGCAATATTAATATTAAAAGTTAAACTTTAATAATATATAGACAAAATAAAAATAAAATCTTTGTTATTCTCGAATGTTCTCGCGAACGTTTTAGCGAAGTATTGCTTTTTTTATAGATTTTATCAAATATTAATTTCTTCTCTTATACTATTAATAATATTAATACAAAAGATCGAAAGTTGTTTGCAAATAATATCGATTGCAATATTTATTATTTGTTATTTTTTTTATTGTTATCTATTAACAAACAAAGAGTTTTATTGTTAGTAAATAAAGAAGACAATAATTTGTTTTTATATAATAACAATTTATTCGAATTATTTAATTAATTTTGTTTGTTAAATTGCGAATATAATAATATACTCTTTTTAAACAATAAAAATATTTTTATTTTTATTAAGAACTATAATTTTTCGTTCTAGTTTTAACAAAAATATTAAAGAGACGCAAGAACTTGTTTAGATTTTTACAATATTATTTAGTTAAAAAACAAAATTAATTATATATTATATATTATTAATTACTTTTGTTAATTTTTATTATTCTTCGATTGTTTTTTATTTTTATATTAATTTTATAGTTATTTTCTTGTTGCTAGCTACAAATAATATTTAGATCTATATTATAAATAATATTATTGTTTAGATTTTTATTTTTAGTTGCAATTGCAATAAGTTTGTATCTATATTTTAAATTAATATTTATTTATTTGTTAATAAAGTATTTTAATATACAAAGATTTTTCAATTTTTTTTCGAATACTTTGTTTCTACAAAAGATAATTAATTATTTTTAATATTTAATATCTCGAAAGTAGATTTTATAACAATTGCGCAACTTTTTATATTTGTATTATTCTTTTTTTTGCAATAAATTTAGCAATAATTATATAGCAATAAATTAATATATTTTGCTTATCAACAATTATATTAAAAAATTAAATTTTATTAAATTAAAAATTTAATTTTTAACAATAAATATTCTTAGTTGTTATATTTTTTATTAATTTTAAGATACAAACAATTTTATTATATAAATTGTTACGTTTTTTGTTATATACAATAGTTTCTAGCTTTTCTATTTTTTGTTTTTTTTTTTTCGAAACAAAAAAAATCTTAAGATTCTAATTAACAATTTTGCAATATATTAGATAAAATAGTTTTGTCTAAAATAAAAGCTAAACAACAAAGTTTAAAACTACAATATTTATATTTTTTTTTTATATAATTTAAGAAGTCGACTTATTTATTTATATTAAGAATTTTTTTTAATATATTTAATATAACAATTGTGTTTTGCTTATTCTTTATTAATATAATTGCAATATTATAACTTTGTAGTATTATTTTCTTAATTTCAACAATATTTTAAATTATATATATATACGAAAAGAGATATTTATAAAAAGTATTAACTATAGTATAAAGTTATAATATTTTGTTTTAATTAAAAATCTAGAAACGTTTTAAATTAAATTGAAAGTTCTTATTAATTAAACAAATTTTTTAAGAATTTTATTTTGCTTTTGCAAAACTTCGATTAGAAAATTTACTTTTAACAAAATATTTTTTTCAAAATTTGTAAAATCTTTGTTTAGTATTTTTAATATTAATTTAATATTTTTTAAACAAAGATATTTATTGTTTAAATTAATTATAATATTAAGAATTTTTTTTACAATTTTAACAACTTTTTATATTTCGATATTACTCTAGTTTAAATTTTTTTTTGTCTTAATTATTAGAAAAAGTAGTTTTAGAATATTTTTGTCTTTTGCAACAATTTATAATATTTTAAAGCAAAATATTTTTTTATATTTATTAACGCAAGTTTAGATAGCAATTTTAATTTCTTTTATAATAATTTTTTGTATATTTACAAAAAATAAATTAGTTACAAGAAATACTAGATATTAAAGTATTTTTAATATAATCTCTAGCAAATCAATATTTTTTTCAATATTTATTTAGAGATTATTCTACTCTTTAACAATATACTTTAGCAATTACACAAAATTAATTACAAAAAAAATCGCGTTTTTTATTATCTCGACATTGTAGTTTAACTCTTTTTTGAATTTTACTTTGTTAAAACTTTAAATCTAGCACTTTATTTTTATAATCTAAAGAATTGTTTTATTAATTAGTTAAACAAAATTAAGAAATATATTGCGAATATATTAAAAAGAAATCTTAAATTTAATTTTTTTTACAATTTTTATTAGAAATACTAGTAGACTTTAAGCTTATAATAGATACAAACTCTATTTAAGAAATTTCTTAAAATTAATCTTATAATTTTCTAGAAAACTATTACAACTTGCAATAAAGATTTTTTTTTTAATTAAGATTTTTTATTTATTTTTTGTTTCGATTAAATATTGTTTGTATTTTATTCTTTTAATTGTCGAAATAATAATATTTATATTTGTTAATATTAATTGATAGCTTCTTTTTTTCGAGATACTTGTTATTTAATATTATTTAAATACAAGCTATCTTAAGTTTGCATTATTAAAGTAGCAACAATAATATTTTGTTATAATTAATACTTTTGTGCAAATATTGCAATTATTTTTAACAATATTGTTCTTACGCAATGCAACAAACTATATAAGAAAAACTATATTATTTGTTTTTGTTATTGTTAAGATCTTAATTATAAAAACAATATAATTTGTTATAAACTATTGTAATTGCTAATTAATTTTGTCGATTAAATTATATTTTTTGTTTTTTATAATATAATCTTTGCGCAATTTAATTTTGTTTATAATATTATTTAAGATTACTTCTAGATTAATTGCAATATTATAAATATTGTTAAACAATACAAGTTTTTGTTTTACAATTTCGAGAGAATAATACAAATTAAGTGCAAAAATCTTGATACAAAGAATACAATTGCTATTATTGCTATATAAAAGTTTCTTGCAATTATTAAAACTTAACTTGTAATTTAAAACTATATTTAGAAGATTTTTGCTTTACTCTAAAAATATTGCTTCTATAAGCAATTTTAGAAAATTTAATTTTAAACAATATTTTAAACTTAATTGTTGTTAAATAAACTTAGCAAATTGTACAATTTTTTGCATTTTCTAATATTTAAGCTTCTTTTTTCTTAATTGTGTATTTTTTTGTTTGCAATTATACAAATATTAAATTGCGAAATAAAAGTTTTTTTTATCTTAAATTAATATTATTGTAGTAACAAGTAAGCTAATTAAATTAAGAAGTTTTTTGTATAAGAATTAAACAAATTATCTAACAAATACAAGAGAAAATAAAATATCTTAAAATTCCAAATTCTATTGTAATATTTCTATTTTATTGTTAGTAAAATTCTAAAAACGCTATTTGCTTAAAAATTTTTTTGTATTTTTTATTAACAATTTATTGCAACATTTTTTTTAATTTTTGTTTATAATAAGAATTATCTTTTTATAATATTAAAGATTAAGAGCGATAATAAAAATAAATGTTCTTGAAAAATTATTGTTATAAATTAATTAGAAAAAATTAATTAGTTAATATTTTATTTTTTTGTAGATAAGTTCGAATAATATCGAGATTTTATTGTGTTTTTAAATAAAAATTTAACTATAATTAAAAATTGTTGTCTTCGACACAAAAGACAATTTATTATTTTCGCAAATATATTTATTGTTAACAACAAATATTATATTGTTTTCAAATAATTTATCAATTTAATTTTTTTTTATTATAATATATTTTTAATAGTTGCTTATAATTTTAATATAAATCTTAAGATTTAACTTTAAATTTTTTAGACAAATAATAATATATTTAAAACTAACAAATTTAACAACAACAAAAAATAATATTTCTTTTATACTTTTTTTAAAAAATTAGCTAAGACAAAAATAGTTTGTAGATAATATTTAGATCTTGCTAGTATTTTTAAAAATTCAAATATATATAATTATCTTTTTTGCTTATTATTTTCGTATATTGTAGCGCAACTTTAAATTAGTTTAGACAATTTATTTTTTCGCAATAATTAAATACTAAATATCTTTAATTATAAAATTAATAATTTTGTTTATTTGTATTTAATTGTTAAATTTAGAGTATTTATTTTAATCTTGTTTTAAATCTAAAAATTACAAACAATTTCTTTTTGTATTTTAATAGATTTGTTGTTCTTTTAGCGTTTTTATATATATTTTAATATATAATAATTTTAACAAATTAATTAATCTTTTGTTAGATTGCACAATATTAAAGTTTGCAATACAATTAATTTCGAGTTTAATATATTTTTCGATTCTCTTTTTATTTTATTCGCGAATTACAATTATAATAGTTAATAATAGATTTAAGACAAAATTCTTTATCTAAATAAGTTGTAACTCGTATCTATTATTAATAATAAATAGACAAATTGTCGAAAATCTACAAATATTGTATTAAGTATCTTAACTTTTTAAATAAGATAGTAATTTAAACAACAATTTAATTATTAATCTCTTAATTGTTTTCGCAAATTTATATTGTTGTTTTCTTAATTATTGTTTTAGTATTACGATTTAATAGTAAGATAATTTATAAAGCTCTTAGCTCTTAGTTAAAGCTTGCTATATTAAATTATTGTATCTTAATATTGCGCTTTTTGTCTATTAGAATTCTAGTTAGAATTAAGTTGTTTATATCTATAAATATATTAATTTAAAACAAGCAAGATATTTAGTGCAATTAATTTCTAGATATTAGTTTATAATTAATAATTTATTAATTCTAAAAAAAATTACAATTAATTGCGAAAGACTTAGAATCTATTTCTTTATATAATTAGTACTTAAGCTCTAAAGTACTTTAAATTAATATAATATTATTTATTAATATATTTTGTCGAAATATTGCAATCGAAACAAAGCAATACGTTTAACAAGCGTATAATATAAAATTCTTAAATAACTTATTTGTTTTTAATATTTTTTTTGCATTATTAAACAATTTAAATTAATAATTTTGTCTCTTATCTTAAACAAAAAAATCAAATATTTTAGATCTTAATTATATAATACTCTTAAATTACGTTAAATTATAATAATTTTATATTAGCTAACAACTTTTACTCTTTTTTTATTTTTTTAATATTTTTGTTTATTGTATTAATATAAGTTTGTTGCAATACAAATTGTTTGCAAACAATTACAATTTATCGAATTAATTAAAAAGCAATTATAAAGATTGTATTTTCGATCTTTTTATATAAAATAAAAAGTTAAGATATTAAGATTTCGAAAACAAATATTGTAAACTCTAGATATTGTTGTTTAAATACAAGAAATATCAAAAATTAATAATTAAGAAATCTATAAAAATAGCAAATTTTTCTTAATATATTTTTAATAGATCTTTATACAATATAAACAAATTAATTCTTAATTCTATAAAATTTATAATTAATTTTTAACTCTTTGTCGCTTAAATATAGCAATATTAGCAAAATAAAATTTAATATTAATCTAATACAAAGATTTTGTTTTTTTATTTTATTTTATTTTGTAAACTTCTTAAAATCTTATATTGTCTTAAAAATAACAAAAGTTAATTGCAAACAATATTTTATTTTTAATACAATTTAGTATTAAAGTTTCGAATTACTTTTAATTGTATTTTTGTTTTTTTCTAAACTTGCAATTATTTATAGCTTATATTATTTTTTTTACTTTTTATTAGCTTTTGTTTGTTTCTACATTTGTATTAATTGCTCTACTTTATTAATTATACTAATATATATTAAATTATAGTTGTAGCTCTTTATTGTTTAAAATTACAAATCTTGTTTAAATAATCTTTTAATTATTTTATTTAAGTTTCTAGTAATATTTCGATTTAACTTCGAATAATTTTGCGTTAAATAAAAATTGCAATTTGTAAATAATTTTTATCTTAAATATTTATATTTTAAACTAATTTTATAATTTGTAAATAATTTTTGTCTTAATATTTTAAAAGCGCAAGCTAAATAATATTATTGCAATATTAATTGTTAAAATTGCATATATAAACAAATTAATATTGTCGAAAAGAAATAAATTTATTGTTATTGCTTAAGATTTAAAGATACTAAAAAAGAAAATTTTATATAAGAATTCTCGAAATATTTTTGTAATTAATATAAATCTCGAAATTAATAAATAAGTATTGTTCGAATATCTTAAGTTGTCAAATATTAATACTTTGCGCAATATTATTTTAAAAAACAACAATAAAATTAAGAAAACTCTACAACTATAGCGAGAGAATTAACAATATATTTTTTTTGTTAAAAGTATTAAATTCTTAAAGTGCTAGCTCTCGAACAAAATCTTTGTATAGCTCGAAAATTAAAATACTAGAATAAATTTTTTTCTATATATTCTATTTTTTCTTAATATCGAATTGTATATTATTTTTAACAACAATCGAAAATATTATTTCTAAATAGTTATAATATTCTAAGTGCTTTATTTTAACTTAAAAATTGTTATAAATACAATAGCGAAAACAACGCAAAATATAGTTGTTGCTATTTTTTATATTTTAGTATCGAAAATGTTAAACAAACTTTATAATTATATTTCGAAGAATTAATACAAAGTCTTTAACGTATTATAATATAATTAACAATATAGTTTAAAGAAATCTAGCATTAATATTACGCGTTTCTAAAATATTTTTACTTAAATATCTATTTATCTAATTTTAATTAAAATAAAAATCGAATTAATTTACAAATTGTTTAATACTTCGATAATTAAGCAAACAATTTATTTATATATTAACTATCTATATATAAATACGAAAAATAACTAGTTTGCAATAATTTTACAAAAGAAAAAACAAAAATTAAAAGTTGTTAATTTGCAAATAAAGATACAAAATTTTATTGTTTTTTAAAATATTATTGCGCAAATTAAACAAAAATTTAACAATATTTTTAAAAAGTTCTAGAAAGATTTTATCAAAAATATTGCTATTGTAATTTTCAATCTAAAGCAAACAAATTTGCACAATTTTTGTTCAATTATAATAGTTAAGAAGTATATAGAAATAATCGAACTAATTAGCGTAAAAATATAAATATTGTTTTCTCTTTTATTAGTTGATAGCGTTAATATTGTCTTAACTATTGTCGAAGTTAATATTTAGATAGTTGTTGTTATAAAATAGTTATACAACAATTTTGTATTTAATATTCTTATTTATACTATTAACAAAAAGACTTTTAATTAAGATACTTAAATTACTAATTAAATTTGTCGCTATTTTTAAAAATTGCAAATAGTATTAAATACAATAATTGCAATTATTTTTAAATATAACAAGACTTATATTGTTTTTTATTTTAATTTTGTTAAATTTCTTTTTTTTAAAACGTTTTTTAAACAAAATATTGTTATCTTATTAAAGCTACTTCGATTAACTATCAACTTCGATTCTAATAGCAATTATAATTTTAATTTTAATTATACTCTTATTGTAGAAATTACAATATTGCTTAAAATTTTAATACTTAAGTTTATTAAATATATTCTAAAAGCGTATTAAATTATCTTTGTAATATAAATATATTAAATTAAATAACTATTAAATAAATAAATATTATATAACAATATAGATTTAGACAAGATTGTAATTGTATTATTTTTTACAATTTTTATAGTTTTAAAAGAAAAAATTTCGATATTTAAAAAATACAAATTATCTATAAATAATTTTTGTCTTTTCGATTTTTTTGCAATAAACAAGTTTGTATTTAAGAATAGTTACAAATTGTCTATAAACAATATTTGCTTTTGTTTGTTTTTAATATTTGATAAAATAATTAAAAATATTAAAGTAAAAAAGATTAAAAAGAATTTAAACAATAGTATAAATAAGTATTAATTGTTGACTTTTTTATTAATAGATAAGATTTCTAACAATAATTTAAAACTTAAACTAAAAAAGTATTTTTATAAGAAATATTTCAAAATAACGCAACAATTTAGTTGACAAATTTATTGCTTTATCTTAATTGTAGTTTTCTTAATTGCTATACAAGTATAGAAGAAAAAAATTTAAGACTTTTTTTTTATTTTGCGTTTTAAGTACTTTGTTAATTGTTATAATATTAATAATTATTTAAATTAACAATATATATTTAAGATACAACTAAAAGATCTTTTGCAATATATATTTAATCTATTAAATAATTTATTAACTTTATTTTGTGTTATTTTTATATTTTATATTATTTAGTTATATTGTTGTTTTTTTTACTTGTAGAAGTATATAAATCTTAAGCGCATTTAGATTAAGACAAAATATTAAAAATATTAAGATATTATTAATAAAAAAAAAAATTATTGAAAATCTTAATAATATCGAAATTCTTAATACAAATATTTTAAATATAATACAATATAAATATTTTAATATCTTTGAACGCGTTATCTATAATAAAATTCAAAAACTTAAGTATTTTAATACTTTTGTTTACAAAAGTATTAAAAATCTTGCAATATCTTTTACTAATTTGTTAATTGCTATATCTATATTTAATAAGTTAAACAATCTCGAAAATCTACTTAATTTGCTTTATAACAAAAATTAAATTTACTTTAATCTTAAAAGCGATATTTTAATTCTTATTAAGTACAAGATTGTTTTTTGCAAAATATAGCGCTCTCTATTAATTGTCGCAAATCTATCAATATATTGTTAATTTCTTAATTTGCAAATATTTTACAAATATATTATATTGTCGATAATTAATAAGTAGATTAACTTAAATATAATTAACAAATTGCTTTTCTTAATTTTTACACTTTTTTATATATATTAAATGTTTGTATTAATTATTTTTAATATTAATAATTGTTTTATTTATATTAATTAGAATCTTTTATATAGCAAATAATACTATATAAAACTGCAATTAAGTATTAAGAAAATAGTTAAATATCTTTATATTTATTAGCAAATTACTAATACTTTTAGCAAAAGCTATAACAAAGAAAAGAAAACAACTTTTAGAAACTTTGTTAACTATTATTGTTTCTATTACGCAATAATATTGTTCAAATTCGATTATTTCTATTAGATAAAAAAGATTTCTAAAACAACAAAAAATATTGTTGTATAATATAAAAAATTTTGTAATTTTAATATTATTTATTACTACTAGATAATTCGCGTTTTTGCTTAATATTTTAATTTAATTTTTAGTTAAAATCTTGCTATCTATATTGCGCACTTTTTTGTTAAGTTTTAGTTTTTAATAGATTTTATATATTATATATATACTTTTAATAATCGCAAACTTCTTATATTTTGCAACTAACTTTTAATATAATAGTTAATAGAGTTTTATCTTATTAATTTTAAATATAATATATTTAATATTTAAAACAATTATAAGATTGCAAAACAAAAGATTGTTATTAATATATTTAATAATATTTACAATTTTATTAATACTTTTGTTATATCTTTTTGTATCTTGTTTATAAACTACAATTTGTAGTTTAATTGCAATAACTATTGCTTTTTCGATATTTTTAATTAGACTTAAATTGCGCTCTAGAGTAGCAATTGTATTTTATATATAAGATAGATTTAATTATATTTTATCTAGATAATTATTGTCGATTATATATATAACTAGATAATTTAAACTACTATTATTAGAAAGTAGATTAAAATTATTGCGAAACAAAACAATATAATTGTTATATAAGAGAAAATTAATTAGTAGCGACTCGACAATTCGAACAAGATAAATAATAATAATAATTTCTATAATAATATATTTGTGTAAATACAAATACTTAATTTTAAGTGCAAAAATTTATATATTTAGTAATTCGATTAAAGATTCTTTTGTAAAAAGTAAATTAATATCTAGAATTTATATATTAAAAATAGTTTTTTTGTTAAAGTTAAGTTTTGCAAGAAACTCGATTTTAAGAAATTGTATTTATTGCAAAAAATATCGATTTTCAAGTTATAAATATATTTGACAAATAAATTTTTTGTTTTTTTAATAAAAGTAATCTATAAAAAATCTCTCTTAATATATTTTATTATATTAATTTTAATTTTAGACAAATTAATACAAATCGAAAGCAAACAACTAAAGCAAGAAAAAATTAACAATAAATATATTAACAATTACAAATTTACAACTTGTATACAATTAAAAGACAAAAACAATATATAAAATATTAAAAGTAATATATTAAATTATAAGAATAATATATAAAAGAGAAATATACAAACAAATAATAAATTAATAAGAAAATTGTTTGCAAACAACTTGTATATATATTTGAGATTAATAGATTTTTTGCAAATAAGAACAAATATATTAATTTTAATATTAAAAATTAAAATAAAGTTAAAAATAAATTTAAAACTACAAGTAAAGATAAACTTAAAAATAAACTTGAAGATTTTAATAAAAATAAAGATGAATAAAATAAAATTAAAGATAAAACTAAAAACAAAAATATAGATAATAATAACAATAACAATCTAAGAATAGAGCAATCTCTTTTGTTAAAATTAAAATTATTAATTAATAAAAACTTTAATTTCTTTTAACTTTATAGCTCTTTTAATAGTTTTTCATCTATTTGCAAGACTTCGAAAAAAATAAAGAAAATTACTAGTATAAAGATTTTTGCATTATACTATAGTTTTACTTTTAAGTTGTTGTTAATTATTAATATTAAATTTGTTACAATTAATTCTTTGTTTGCAATTATTATATTTTCGAAATTAACAACTTATTTTATTACTTAAATAACAACGCAAAAAAGTTCAAAATTAATCGAGAAAACTTTCTAATATATTTAAGTATAAATAACAAATTTGTACTCTTTTTTGCAATAACTTAATTGTTGTCTCTCTTATCTCTAGTGCTTAGAATTCTTGTTTTTTTTATATTTTATATTTTCGAGTTCTTGTGCGTTTTGTTTAGACAATAATCTCTATTTTTTATATAACTAAATATTAATATATTAATTTCTAGTTTTTATATTAATTTATCTATTGCGTCTTAGAGTAGTTACAATAGAAATTCAAGATATTTAATTTTTAAAATTATAAATCTTAAATTTTCTAAAAAATATTATTATAATATTAATATATTTTAGATTCTAAGTTATTATTGTACTTTTATAAGTAGATATTAACAAGTTTTTAACACAATTACTTAACTCGCTTATTATATTTTTATTCTAGTATATAAGTAAATAAGTTCTAGACATTTATAAATATATTAATTAATAAATATTCGATATTTATAATATTTAGAGATTATTTACTTTAATAGATAACTATCTAGATTAATAGAAAATCTATTTAATATTATCGAATATTTATAGCAAGATTGTTTGTTTCTTGTAAAATATTTTATCTTTTAGAATTATCGATTATTATTTATATAATATAGATAGAAGAATTAAAATCAATAAACGCGCAGATATTATATATAGTTATTCGAATATACAATTAATCTACTTTAGAAAATCTACGCTTACAATTAAGAATCGAATTTTGTCAAATCTATGTAATAAAAAGTTTTCTTACTATTATTGCGATAATCTTTTGTTCTTATATAATTATTATAATATTGTTGAACTTGTATATAATATTGCGCATTTAACTATTATTTTAATATTTGTTTTCTTTTTGCGTTTGCTCTTTTTCGTCGCTATTATTCTATATTATAGATACTATTACTTAAACAATTAACACTATTGTCTTTATTTATTAATTAGCTCTCTTTTTTTTTTATCTTTTTTCGAATTAGATTGCGTTTAATTAGCGCAAGAGAAAATCTTATACAATTTTCTATATTGTTTTCTATATTTAAATCTCGAATATCTTAGCTTTTTAATAGTAAGATTCGACAATATTATAATTTAAAACAAAAATATTAATTGCAAATTACAATCGAGTTATATACTATTAAAACAACTAAATTATTAAACTTCTTAAAAATAGCGTTAATTTATATATATATTAATTAATAAAGTTTATTTATTTAATCTGCAATTCTTTCGCTTTAGTTAAAAAATAAATCGAACAATTGTTCTATATTATTTCGATTATAATCTCGAGATTTAAGAGATATAGTTTCTCTATTAACAATGTTAACTTTATTGCAATTTTTCTAATTTAAAGCGTTTGTTCGATCTTATTAATCTTTAAGTTTGCTATATTTGCTAGATTATAATCTTCTATTGTTAATTTTTTCTTAATTTTTTGTTTCTTTATTAATTATTTTTATTTCTTTAAAATCTTTTTTTAATCTTCTATTGCTTCTATTATTTGCTTATAAGAATAATTATTATTGTTAGTTTCTATTTGTATTAATTGTTAACTTTTATTTTTTCTAAAATTGTCTATCGCAATTTGTTAGATATTTTTGTTTAACTATTATTATATAGTATATTTCTATTATATTTCTAATATTTGCTCTTCTATTGTTAAAGTCGAAAAAAAAATATTTTTTTAAGTTTATTAATTTTGTCGAACAAGAGATAGTTAGAAAAAAAGTACAACAAAAAGTTAATATAAATAAAAGAGTTAAAATATAAACTTTTAGAGTTGAACAAACAAACTAAATTAACAAAAATCTATTGTACAATTCTATTGCGTTCGATAATACGCTAATTTTCTTAGCTTTTTTTATAGCAATTAGTGTTTTTGCCAAAAATATATATAAGTTTGTTGTTAATCTATTCGATTTTATTCTATATTTATTATTCTTTTTTAGTTTTTACAACTTTTAATCTTTTCGAAAACACAAATATTTATAAACTATCTTAAAAAAAATATTTTCTCTCGAAATTAATATTGTTGTCAACAAGAAATTTCGATACTTTTTATATATTTAGAAGATCTCTAAGAAGTTTTTTGCAACAATAATATTGTTCGAATTTTTATTTTTGTTTGTTCTTAAATTCTATTTTTGTAGTTCTTTTTTTCTACTATTGTTTGTAGAATTTAATTTCGATTGTTGCAATTCTAAATGTTTTTGTTGCAATTAAGAGATATTCGAGATCTCTTTAACTATTAATATTATTTACTTTATCGAAATTATATCTTTTGTTTTTTCTTAGCAATCTTGCTCTTCTATTCTTGTACTAAAGAAAAATTATTTAACTATTAATTTAAGTTTAACAATAAGTAGAAACAATATTATTAAAATTAGCTTTTAATTTGTTTAAAATATTAACTTTTATATTATATTTTTGTTTTATATTGTTTTGTCTACAAGTTTTTTAGAATTAATTTTTCTCTTAAAACAAAGTTTATTAAAATCGACAAATTGTTTAAAATCGAAAAGTTCTTCAAAAAAATAAAATATTCTAATATTTAATATTTTGACTCTATTTTTTTTGTTGCTATTTAGCAACAATATCTTGTATTATATCGAATTCTCTTCAATTCTTAATATATTTTTTTTACTTTTTATTGTTGTCGAGATTGCGAACTCGAAATCTAATATTCTATTTTTTAGATCAAATTTCTATATCTATATTTTTTTGCAAAATATTTAAAGATCTTTCGCTCTTAGTTAAAGTTAAACTTAACATTCTATATTTGCTATTTTACTATTGTTGTTTATATAAAAAATATTATTTTAGATCGAAAATTCTTTAGATTTATAAAAAATAATTGAAAACAAATACTTTAAAATTGCTATAATTGCTTCGAGTAATTGCTTCTCTAATTATTTTAGAACAAATTTTAGAGTTGCAAACAATTTAATTGTTTGTTTTGTTATAGTATATTAATTTGTGTTTTTTGCTTTTAGATATTCTATTTTAAACTCTAGTATTGCGTTTTTTAAAAATTAATTTTCTCTTTCTATTTTTTGTTTCTCTATTTAGTCAATTCTATCTTTTGTTATTGTCGAGCTTTCTCTTTTAAGATCGAAATTCTTCTATTAAGTTGTTGTTGTTTGTAAAAATGTTTTCAAGATCTATCGATATAATATTTTATTACTAATTTTTTTTCTAATTTAGATATTAATACACTTTAAACAATTAGCAACAATAGTTTAATTAAATCTCTTAGACAAGTATCTTAAGTTATATATTCTACTATTGTTGCTAAATATCTATTAGATATTACTTAAGAATATAGAAACAATATTAATATCAAAAGTTAAACTTTAGTAATATATAAATAGAATAGAAATAAGATCTTTAACACTCTTAAGTGTCTTCGCAAATATTTTAGCGAAACACTGCTCTCTTTATAGACTTTATTAAATATTGACTTTTTCTTTTATACTATCGATAATATTAATATAGAAGATTGGAAGTTGTCTATAGACAATATCGATCGCAATATTTGTTGTTCGTTATTCTTTCTATTGTTGCCCATTGACGAACGAAGAGTCTTATCGCTGACAAATAGAGAAGACAACGATCTATTCCTATACGATATAATATAGGACGGAGAGTTAGGATCGACGAACGCGCGAGCGTTGCATATAGTTATTCGGACGCGCGATCGATCTGCTTCAGAAGACTTGCGCCAACAATCGAGAATCAAATTTTGTCGAATCTGCGCAATAAAAATTCTTCTTGTTATTATCGCGATAATCTTTTGTTCTTACATAATTATTATAATGTTGTTAAACTTGCACACGATATTGCGCATTCAACTTTTATCTTAATATTTGTTTTCTTTTTGCGTTCGCTCTTTTTTGTCGCTATTATTCTATATTATAAACGCTATTATTTAAACAATCGACACTATCGTCTTTATTTATCAATTAGTCTCTCTTCTCTCTCTTCTCTTCTTTCGAATCGAATCGCATCTTATTAATACAAAAAAAATTCTTGTGCGATCTTTTGTATCGCTTTCTATATTTAAATCTCGAATATCTTAGCATTTTAATAGTAAGATTCGACAATATTGCGATTTAAAAAAAAAGCGTCAATTGCGAATCGAAATCGAATTGTACATTATTAAAACAACTAGATTATCAAGCTTTTTAAAAACAACGTTGATCTATATATGCGTCGATCGACAAAATTTGTTTATTTAGTTTGCGATTCTTTCGCTCTATTTAAGAAGCAAATCGAACAATTGCTCTATATCGTTTTGATTGCAATCTCGAAATTCAAAAGATACAATTTCTCTATTAGCAATATTAACTTTATTGCAATTCTTCTAATTTAAGACGTTTGTTCGATCTCGTCGATCTTTAAGTTTGCTACATTTGCTAGATTATAATCTCTTATTGCTAATTTTCTCTTAATTTTTTATTTCTTTGTTAACAATTCTTATTTCTTCAAGATCTTTTTTCGATTTTCTATTGCTCTTATTATTTGTTCGCGAGAATAGTTATTATTGTTAGTTCTTGTTTGCATTAATTGTTAACTTTTATTTTTTCTAAAATTTTCTATCGCGATCTATTAGATGTCTTTGTTTAACTATTATTATATAGCACGTTTCTATCGCATCTTTGATATTTGCTCTCTTATTGTCAAAATTAAAGAAAAAACAATTTCTCAAGTTTATCAATCTTGTCGAACAAGAGACAACTAGAAAGAAAGTACAACAAAAAATTAATACAAACAAAAAAATCAAAATGTAGACTTTTAGAGTCGAACAAACAAACTAAATTAACGAGAATTTATTGTACAATCTTGTCGCATTCGACAATACGCTTGTTTCTTTAATTGTTTTTGTAGCAACTAGCGCTTTTGTTAAGAGTATATACAAGTTTGTTGTTAATTTGCTCAATTCTATTCTATATTTGTTATTTTTCTTTAGTTTTTACAATTTTTAATTTTTTCAAAAGTACAAACGTCTACAAATTATCTTAAAGAAAATATTTTCTCTCGAAATCGATATTGTTATTAACAAGAAATCTCGACATTTTCTATATATTTAAAAGATTTTCAAGAAGTTTCTTGCAATAACAATATTGTTTAAATTTTTATTTTTGTTTGTTTTCGAATTTCGCTTTTGTAGTTCTTTCTTTTTATTGTTGTTTGCAAAATTTAATTTTGATTGTTACAATTCTAAGCGCTCTTGTTGCGATCAAAAGATATTTAAAATCTTTTCAACAATTAATATTATTTGTTTTATCGAAATTATGTCTTTTGTCTCTTTTTAGCAATCTTGCTCTTTTACTCTTGTGTTTAAGAAGAATTATTTAATTATTAATTCGAGTTCAACAATAAATAGAAGCAATATTGCTAAAATTAGTTTTCGATCTATCTAAGATGTCGACTTTTGTATTGTGTTTTTGTTTTGTATTGTTTTATTTACAAATTTTGCAAAATTAATTTTTCTCTCAAAACAAAGTTTGTTAAAATTGACAAATCGCTTAAGATTAAAGAGTTTTTTAAAAAGACAAAATATTTTTATATTTAATATTTCGACTCTATTTTTTTTGTTATTATCTAGCAACAATATTTTGCGTTGTATTAAATTTTTTTCGATTCTTAATATATTTTTTTTACTTTCTATTGTTGTTAAGATTGCAAACTCGAAATTTAATATTTTGTTTTCTAGATCAAATCTTTATATCTATATTTTTTTGCAAGATACTTAAAGATTTTTTACTTTTAATTAAAGTTAAGTTTGACGCTTTGCATTTGCTACTTTACTATTGTTGTTTATATAAAAAGTATTATTCTAGATTAACAATCTCTTAAATTTACGAAAAACAATTGAAAATAAACGTTTTAAAATTGTTATAATTGCTTTGAATAATTGTTTCTTTAATTATTTTAGAGCAAATTCTAAAGTTGCAAACAATCTAATTGTTTGTTTTGTTATAGTATATTAATTTGCGCTCTTTGCTCTTAGATATTTTGTCTTAAGCTTTAGCACTATATCTTTTAAAAGTCAATTCTCTCTTTTTATTTTTTGTTTCTCTATTTAGTCAATTTTATCTCTTGTTATTGTCGAATTTTTTTTTTGAAATCAAAGTTCTTTTGTCGAGTCGTTGTTGCTTATAAGAACGCTCTTAAGATTTATCAATATAGTATTTTATTACTAATTTTTTTTCTAATTTAGATATCAATACACTCTAGACAATTAACAACAATAGTTAAATTGTGTTTTCTAGACAAGCGTCTTAAATTGTATGTTTTGTTGTTGTTTTTAGACGTTTATTAAATGTTACTTAAGAATATAGAAGCAATATTAATATCGAAAATCGAACTTTAATAATGTATAAGCAAAATAAGAATAAAATCTTTGTTGCTCTCGAACGTTCTTGCGAGCATCTTAGCAAAGCACTATTCTCTTTACAAGTTTTATCAAATATTAATTTCTTCTCTTATATTATTAATAATATTAATACAAAAGATTGAAAATTGTTTGTAGACAATATTGATTGCAATATCTATTATTTGTTATTTTTTCTATTGTTGTCTATTAACAAACAAAAAGTTTTATTGCTAGCAAATAGAGAAGACAACAATCTATTTCTATGCAATAACAATTTACTTGAATTGCTTAGTTAATCTTGTTTGTTAGATTGCAAACATAACAACGCATTTTCTTTAAACAATAAAAATATTTTTATTTTTATTAAGAACTATAATTCTTTGTCTTAATCTTAACAAAGACGTTAAAGAGATGCAAGAACTTGTTCAAATTCTTACAACGTTATTTAGTCGAAAAACGAAATCAATTATATATTACTAGCTATCTTTATTAATTCTTGTTATTCTTCGATCGCTTTCTATCTTTACGTCGATTTTGTAGTTGCTCTCTTGTTGCTAACTACAAATAATATCTAGATTTATATTGCAAACAATATTATTGTTTAGATCTTTATCTCTAGTTGCGATTGCAATAAGTTTGCGTTTATATTTTGAACTAATATCTACTTATTTGTTGACAAAGTATCTTGATACACAAAGACTTTTCAATTCTTTTTCGAATATTTTGTCTCTACAAAAAATAATTAATTATTTTTAACACTTAATGTCTCGAAAACAAATCTTACAACAATTGTACGATTTTTTACATTTGCGCCATTCTCTCTCTCGCGATAGATCTAGCAATAACTATACAACAATAAATTGACGCGCTTTGTTAATCGACGATTGCGTCAAGAAGCTAGACTTCGTTAAATCGAAAATTCAATTTCTAGCAATAAATATTTCTAGTTGTTGTGTTTTTTGCCAATTTTAGAATGCAAACAATTTTGTTGTATAGATTGCTACGCTCTCTATTATGTGCAACAATTTTTAGCTTTTTTATCTTTTGTCTTTTCTTTTTCGAAATAAAGAGAATTTCATAATTCTAATTAACAATCTCGCGACACATTAGACAAAGCAACTTTGTTTAAGATAAGAACTAAACGACAAAGTTTGAAGCTACAACGTTTATATTCTTTTCTTTTATATAACTTGAGAAGTCAACTTATTTATTTATGTCAAGAAATTCTTCTAACGCATCTAGTACAACAATTGTGTTTTGCTTGCTTTTTGTCGATATAATTGTAATATTATAACTTTGCAACATTATTCTCTTAACTTCGACAATATCTTAAATCGCATATATATACAAGAAGAGATATTTATAAAAAACATTAATTACAATATAGAGTTGCAATATTTTGTTTTAATCGAAAATTTAGAAACGTTTTGAATCGAGCTAAAAGCTCTTGTTAATTAAATAAAACTCTTTAAGAATTTTATCTTGCTTTTGCAAGATTTCGATCAAAAGATTTACTTTTAACAAGACACTTTTTTCAAAGTTTGTAAAATCTTTGTTTAGTATTTTTGATACTAGTTTAATATTTTTTTAACAAAAATGTTTGTTATCTAGATTAATTATAATATCGAGAATTTTCTCTACAATTCTAACAACTTTTTATATTTTAATATTACTCTAGTTTGAAAAGTCTTTTATTTCGATTATTAAAAAGAGCAATTCTAGAATACTTTTGTTTTTTGCGACAATTTACAATACTTTAAAGCAAGATACTTTTTTATATTTATTAACGCAAGCTTAGACAACAATCTCGATCTCTTTTACAATAATTTTTTGCGCATTTATAGAAAACAAGCTAGCTACAAGAAATACTAGATACTAAAGTATCTTTAATATAATCTCTATTAGATTAACGTCTTCTTCAATATCTATCTAGAAATTATTTTACTCTTTAACAATATATTTTAGCGATTGCACAAAATTAATCGCAAGAGAAATTGCGTTTTTTATTATTTCGACGCTACAATTTGATTCTTTTTCGAATTCTATTTTGTCGAAGTTTTAAATCTAGCGCTTTATTTTTACAATTTAAAAAGTTGTCTTATTAATTAGCTAAATAGAATTAAGAGACGTATTGCGAACGTATTAAAAAAAGATTTTAAACTCAACTTCTTTTACAATCTTTGTTAAAAGTATTAACAAATTTTGAACTTATAGCAAACACAAATTTTGTTCGAGAAATCTCTCGAGATTGATTTTGTAATTCTTTAGAAAGTTGTTACAACTTGCAATAAAAATATTTTTTCTTTAATTAACGTTTTTTATCTATCTTTCGTCTTAATTAAGTATTGTTCGTACTTTATTTTTTTAATTGTTAAGACAATAATATTTATGTTTGTTAATATCAATCGATAATTTTTTTCTTTTAAAATATTTGTTACTTAATATTATTCGAACGCAAATTATCTTAAGTCTACGTTGTTGAAACAACAACAACAATATTTTGTTATAATTAATGCTCTTGTGCAAACATTGTAGTTTATTTTCGACAATATTGCTTTTATGCGATACAACAAGTTGTATAAGAAAAGCTATATTACTTGCTCTTGTTGTTGTTGGAATTTTAACTACAAAAATAGTATAATTTGTTATAGACTATCGTAATTGTTAATCGACTTTGTTGATTAAATTATATTTTTTGTTTTTTACAATACAATTTTCGCGCAATTCGATCTTGTTTACAATACTATTTAAAGTTACTTTTAAGTTAATTGCGATATTATAAATATTGTTAGACAATACAAACTCTTGCTTTATAATTTCAAGAGAATAGTGCAAGTTGTGCGCAAAAATCTTGACACAAGAAACGCAATTGTTGTTATTGCTATATAAGAGCTTTTTGCAATTACTAAAACTCAACTTGTAATTCAAAATTATATCTAAAAGATTTTTGCTTTGCTCTAGAAGTATTGCTTTTATAAACAATTTTAAAAAACTTAACTCTAAATAATGTTTCGAACTCGATTGTTGTTAAATAAATTTGACAAATTGTATAATTTTTTGCACTTTTTGATGCTCAAGTTTTTTCTCTTTTGATTGCACATTTTTTTTGTTCGCGATTACGCAAATATCGAATCGCAAAACAAAAGCTTCTTTATTTTAGATTAATACTATTGTAGCAACAAATAAACTAATCGAGTTAGAGAGTTTTTTATATAGAGATTAAACAAGCTATCTAACAAGCACAAGAGAAAATAAAATATCTTGGAATTTCGAGTTCTATTGTAGCACTTTTATTCTATTGTTAGCAAAATCTTAGAAACACTATTTGTTTAAAAATTTCTTCGCATTTTTTATTAATAATCTATTGCAACATTTTTCTTGATTTTTATTTATAATAAGAATTATCTTTTTACAATACTAAAGATTAAGAGCGACAATAAAAGCAAACGTTTTTAAAAAATTATTGTTATAAATCAATTGAAGAAAACTAACTAGTTGATATTCTATTTTCTTGCAAACAAGCTCGAACAATATTAAGATCTTATTGCACTTCTAGATAAAAATTTAATTACAATTGAGAATTGTTGTTTTTAATACAAGATGCAGTTTATTATTTTTGTAGACATACTTATTGTCGACAACAAATATCGTATTGTTCTCGAATAACTCGTCAATTTGAAAAACTTTTATTGCAACATATTTCTAACAATCGTCTATAACTTCAACGTAAATTTTGAGACTCAACTTTAAGTCTTTTAAACAAACAACAATATATTCGAAATTAACGAATTTAACAACAACAAAAAATAACGTCTCTTTTACACTTTTTTCAAGAGATTAGCTAGAACAAAAATAGTTTGCAAACAATATTTAAGTCTTGCTAGCATTCTTGAAAGTCTAGATATATACAATTATTTTTTTTGCTTGTTATCTTTGTGTATTGTAGCGCAACTTTAAATTAGTTTAGACAATTTATCTTTTTGCAATAGTTAAATATCAAATATTTTCAATTGTAAAGTTAATAATTCTATTTATTTGTATTTAATTGCTAAACTTAAAGCGTCTATCTTGATCTTGTTTTAAGTCTAGAAATTGCAAACAACTTCTTTTTGTGTCTTGATAAATTTGTTGTTTTTTTAGCGCTCTTATATATACTTTGATATACAATAATTTTAATAAGTTGATTAATTTTTTGTTAAGTTGCGCAATACTAAAGTTTGCAACGCAATCAACTTTAAGCTCAATATATTTCTCGACTCTCTTTTTATTTTATTCGCAAATTATAGTTATAGTAGCTAGCAATAAATTTAAGACAAAATTCTTTATTTGAACAAACTATAATTCGCATTTGTTATTGATAATAAATAAGTAGATTGTCAAAAATCTACAAATATTGTATTAAGTATCTCGACTTTTCAAATAAAATAGTAATTCGAATAGCAACTTAATTATCAATCTTTCGATTGTTTTTGCAAATTTATATTGTTGTTTTCTTAATTATTGTTTTAGTATTACAATCTAATAGTAAGATAATTTATAAAACTTTTAGCTCTTAATCAAAGTCTACTATATTAAATTATTGCGTTTTAATATTGCACTTTTTGTCTATTAGAGTTCTAGTTAGAGTTAAGCTATCTACATTTATAAATATATTAGTTTAAGACGAGCGAGACACTTAGTGCAACTAATTTCTAGATATCAATTTATAATCAACAATTTATTAATTCTAAAAAAGATTGCAATTAATTGGAAAAAACTCAAAATTTATTTTTCTATACAATCAATATTCGAGCTTTAGAGTACTTCAAATTAATATAGTATTGTTTATTAATATATTTTGTCGAAATATTGTAGTCGAAACAAAGCAATATATTTAATACGCGCATAATATAGAAGTCTTAAGTAGTTTATTTGTCTCTAGTACTCTTTTTGTGTTGCTAAATAGTTTAGATTAGCAACTTTGTTTTCTATTTTAAACAAAGAGATCAAGTGCTTTAGATCTCGATTGCACAACGCTCTTAAATTATATTAGATTATAATAGTTTTATATTAGTTAACAACTCTTATTCTCTCTTATTCTCTTAATATTTCTATCTATTGCGTCGATATAAGTTTGTTGCGACACAAGTTGTTTGCAAACAATTGCAACTTATCGAGTCAATCAAGAAGCAATTACAAAGACTACATTTTTAATTTTTTTATATAAAGTAAAAAGTCGAAATATCGAGACTCTAGAAACAAATATTGCGAACTTTAAATATTGTTGTTCAAATATAAAGAGTGTCAAGAATTAATAGTCAAGAAATTTATAAAAATAATAAATTTTTTTCGATGCGTCTCTAATAGATTTTTGTGCAATATAGATAAATTAATTCTTGATTCTATAAAACTTACAATTAATTTCCGATTCTTTGTTGCTCAAATTTAGCAATACTAGTAGAATAGAGTTTAATGTCAATTTAATACAAAGATTTCGTTTTTTTATCTTGTTTTACTTCGTAAACTTTTTAGAATCTTATATTGTTTTAAAAGTAACAAAAATTAACTATAGATAGTATTTTGTTCTTAATATAATCTAGCGCTAGAGTTTCAAATTATTTTCGATTGTATTTTTGTTTTCTTCTAAACTTGCAATTATTTGTAGCTTATATTATCTTTTTTACTTTTTGTTGGCTTTCGCTTGTTTCTACGTTTGCGTTGATCGCTTTGCTTTACTAATTATACTAATATATATTAAATTATAGCTACAACTCTTTGTTGTCCAAAATTACAAATCTTGTTTGAGCAATTTTTTGATTACTTTATTTAAGTTTTTAATAATATTTCGATCTAATTTTAAATAATTTTGCGTCAAACAAAAATTGCGATTTGTAAACAACTTCTATTTTAAGTGTTTGCGTCTTAGATTAATCTTGTAGTTTGCAAATAGTTTTTGTCTCAATATTTTAAAAACGCAAGCTAGACAATATTGTTGCGACGTCAATTGTTAAAATTGCGCGCATAAGCAAATTAGTATTGTTAAAAAGAAATAAATTTATTGTTATTGCTCAAGATTTAAAGATACTAAAAAAGAAAGCTTTGTGTAAGAATTCTTAAAATATTTTTGTAGTTAATATAAGTCTCGAAGTTAATAGATAGATATTGTTCGAATATTTCGAATTGTTAGATATCGATATTTTGCGCAATATTATTTTAAAAAACAACAATAAAATTAAGAAGATTCTACAACTATAGCGAAAAAGTCGACAATGCAACTTCTTTGTTAAGAGCGCCAAATTCTTAAAATGTTAATTCTTGAACAAGATTTTTGTATAGCTCGAAGATCGAAATATTAAAATAAACTTTTTTTTACGTATTTTATTTTTTTTTGACATCGAATTGTATACTATTTTTAGCAACAATCGAAAATATTGTTTCTAGATAGTTATTATGCTTCAAATACTTTATTTCAATTTAGAAATTATTATAGATGCAATAGCGAAAACAACGCGAAATGTAGTTGTTGCTATTTTGCACATTTTAGTATCGAAGACGCTAGATAAACTCTACAACTATATTTTAAAGAATTGATACAAAGTTTTCAATATATTACAATATAATTGATAATATAGTTTGAAGAAATCTAGTATTAATATTACACGTTTTTAAAATATTTTTGCTTGAATATCTATCTATCTAATTTTAATCAAAATAGAAATCAAACTAGTTTGCGAATTGTTCAATACTTTGACAATTAAGTAGACAACTTGTTTATACGTTGACTATCTATATATAAATACAAAGAATAATTAGTTTGCAACAATTTTGCAAAAGAAGAAACAAAAATTGAAAATTGTTAATTTGCAAATAGAGATATAGAATTTTGTTGTTTCTTAAAATATTGTTGCGCAAATTAAATAAGAGTTTAACAATATTTTTGAAAATTTTTAGAAAGATTTTATCAAAAGTATTGCTATTGTAATTTTCAATCTAAAGCAAGTAGACTTGCGCAATTTTTGTTCAACTATAATAGCTAAAAAGCATACAAAAGTAATCGAACTAATTAGTGCAAAAATACAAATACTATTTTTTCTTTTGCTAGTCGATAGCGTCAATATTGTTTCAACTATTGTCGAAATCGACATTTAGACAATTGTTGTTATAAAACAATTATATAACAATTTTGCGCTTAATATTCTTATTTATATTGTCGACAAAGAGATTCTCGATTAGAATACTTAAATTACTAATTAGATTTGTTGCTATTTTTGGAAATTGCAAGCAACGCTAAATACAATAATTGCGATTGCTCTTAAATATAGCAAGACTTATATTGTTTTTTATTTTAATTTTGTTAAATCTCTCTTTTTTAAAATATTTCTCAAGTAGCGTATTGCTATCTTGTTAAAACTATTTTAATTAATTATCAATTTCGACTCTAACAACAACTATAATCTTAATTACAATAATACTTTTGTCGCAAAAATTATAATATTGCTTAAAGTCTTGACACTTAAGTCTATTAAATATACTCTAAAAGCGCATTAAGTTGTCTTTGTAACATAAATATATTAGATTAAATAACTGCTAAATAAATAGATATTATGCGACAATATAAATCTAGACAAGATTGTAATTGTACTATTTTTTACAATTTTTATAATCTTGAAAAAAAAAACTTTAATGCTCGAAGAACACAAGTTGTTTATAAATAATTTTTGTCTTTTTAATTTTTTTGCGACAAACAAATCTATATTTAAAAATAATTACAAATTGTTTGTAGACAATATTTGCTCTTGTTTGTTTTTAATATTTAATAAAATAATTAAAAATATTAAAGTAAAAGAGATTAAGAAGAATTTAAACAATAGCGTAAATAAGTATTAGTTGTTAATTCTCTTATTAACAAATAAGACTTTTAATAGTAATTTAAAGTCTAGATTGAAAAAGTATCTTTATAAGAAGTATCTAAAGATAGCGCAACAACTTAGTTAACAAGTGTATTGCTCTATTTTAATTGTAATTCTCTCGATTGTTGTACAAATATAAAAGAAGAAAATTTAGAACTATTTTTCTATCTTGTGTTTCAAGTATTTTGTTAGTTATTGTAGTATTAATAGCTATTCGAATCGACAACATATATTTAAGATATAACTAAAAGATCTTTTGCAATATATACTCGATTTATTGAACAATTTATCGACTCTATTTTGTGTTATTCTTATATTTTATATTATTTAATTATATTGTTGTCTCTTTTATTTGTAGAAATATACGAATTTTAAACATATTTAAGTTAAGACAAAATATCGAAAATATCAAGACATTACTAGTAAGAAAGAGAACACTATTAAGAATTTCAATAATATCGAGATTCTTGACGCAAATATTTTAAATATAGCTTAATATAGATGCTCTAGCGTTTTCGAACGCGTTATCTATAACAAAATTCAAAAACTTAAGTATTTTAATATTTTCGCGCACAAGAGTGTTAAGAATCTCGCGATATTTTTTACTAATTTGCTAACAACTATATTTATGTTTAACAAATCGAACAATCTTAAAGATCTATTTGATTTTCTCTATAACAAAAACTAAATTCGCTCTAATCTTAAAAGCAATATTTTAATTTTTATTAAGTATAAGATTGTTTTTTGAGAGATATAGCGCTCTTTACTAATTGTCGCAAATTTGTCGATATATTGTTAACTTCTTAATTCGCGAGCGTTTTACAAACACGTTACGTTGTCAATAATTGATAAACAAATCGACTTAAACATAATTAGCAAGTTGCTTTCTCCAATTCTTACGCTCTTTTATATGTGTCGAACGTTTGCGTTAGTTATTCTTAACGTTAACAATTGTTTTGTTCGTATTGATTAGAATCTTTTATATAGCAAATAATGCTATATAAAATTGCAATTAAGCGTCGAAAAAATAGTTAAGTATCTCTATATTTACTAGTAGATTGTTAACACTTTTAGCAAGAGTTACAACAAAAAAAAGAAAACAACTCTTAAAAGTTTTGTCAATTATTGTTGTCTTTATTACACAATAGTATTGTTCAAGCTCGACTATTTCTATTAGACAAGAAAAATCTCTAGAACAACAAAAAATGTTGTCGCATAATATAAAAAATTTTGTAATCTTAATACTACTTATTACTATTAAATAATTTGCGTTTTTGTTTAATATTTTAACTCGATCTCTTGCTAGAATCTTGCTATCTATATTGCGCACTTCTTTGTTAAGCTTCAATTCTTGATAGATCTTATATATTATATATATATTTTTAATAATTGCAAGTTTTTTATATTTTGCAATTGATTTTTAACACAATAGCTAATAAAGTTTTATCTTGTTAATCTTAAATATAACGTGTTCGATATTTAAAACAATTACAAGATTGCAAAGCAAAAGACTATTGTCGACGTATTTAACAATATCTACAATCTTGTCAATACTTTTGTTACGTCTTTTTGTATCTTGTTTATAAGCTACAATTTGCAATTCAATTGTAGCAATTGTTGCTTTTTCGATATTTTTAACTAGATTTAAATTGCGCTTTAAAATAACAATTGTATTTTGTATATAAGATAGACTCAATTATATTTTATCTAAATAATTATTGTTAATTACACGTATAACTAGATAATTTAGACTATTGCTATCAAAAAATAGATTGAAATTATTGCAAAATAAAGCAATATAATTGTTATGTAGAAGAAAATTAATTAATAGCAACTCGACAATTCGAACAAGATAAACAACAATAATAATTTCTATAACAACGCATTTGTGCAAGTGCGAATACTTAATTTTAAGTGCGAAAATTTGTATATTTAGCAATTTGATTAAAGATTCTCTTGCAAAAAGTAAATTAATGTCTAGAATCTATACGCTAAAAATAGTTTTTTTGTCGAAGTCAAGTTTCGCAAAAAGCTCGATCTTAAGAAGTTGCGTTTGTTGCAAAAAATATTGATTTTCAAATTACAAATATATTTGACAAATAGATTTTTTACTTTTTTGACAAAAATAGTTTGTAGACAATCTCTTTTAATATATTCTATTATATTAATTTTGATTTTAGACAAGTTAACGTAGATCGAGAGCAAACAACTAAAACAAGAAAAGATTAAAGATAAATATATTGACGACTACAAATTTACGACTTGCGTGCAATTAAAAAATAAAAGCAATATACAAAACGTTAAAAATAGTGTATCGAACTACAAAAGCAATATGCAAAAGAAAAATATGCAAACAAGTAATAAATCGACAAAAAAGTTGTTTGCAAACAACTTGTATATATATTCGAGACTAACAAATTCTTTGCAAATAAGAACAAAGATATTAATTTTAGCATTAAAAATCAAAATAAAGTTGAAGATAAACTTGAAGTTGCAAATAAAAATAAACTTGAAAATAAACTTAAAGATTTTGATAAAAATAAAGATAAAGAAAATAAAATTGAAGATAAAGAAAATAAAGTTGAAGATAAAACTAAAAACAAAGATATAAGTAGTAATAACAATAACAATCTAAAAATAAAGTAGTCTCTCTCGTCGAGATTGAATTTATCGATCGATAGAGATTTTTGTTTTTTTTAATTTTATAATTCTCTTAATAGCTCTTTGTCTATTCGCAAGACTTCGAAAAAAATAAAGAGAATTGCTAGTACAAAGATTTTCGCGTTATATTAAAGCTTTGCTTTCAAGTTGTTGTTAATTATTAATACTAGATTTGCTACAATTAATTCTTCGTTTGTAGCTATTGTGCTTTCGAAATCGACAATTTGTTTTGCTACTTAAATAACAATACAAAGAAATTCAAAGTTAATCGAGAAAACTTTCTAATATATTTGAGTATAAATAGCAAATTTGTTTTCTTCTTTGCGACAACTTAATTGTTGTCTTTTTTGTTTTTAATACTTAGAGCTCTTGTTTTTTTTATATTTTTTATTTTCGAGTTTTTGTGCATTTTATCTAGACAACAATCTTTATTTTTTGTACAACTAAGTATTGATGTGTTAATTTCTAGTTTTTATATCAATTTATCTATTGCGTCTTAGAATAGTTGTAGTAGAAATTTAAGATATTTAATTTTTAAAATTGCGAATTTTGAATTTTCTAAAAAATGTTGTTACAATGTTAATATATTTTAGACTCTAAGTTATTACTATATTTTTACAAATAGATGTTAACAAGTTCTTAATATAGCTACTCGATTTGCTTATTATACTTTTATTCTTGCATATAAGTAAATAGATTCTAGACATTTACGAGTGTATTAATTGATAAATATTCGATATTTATAACATTTAAAGATAGTTTACTTTGATAAATAGTTATTCAAATTGACAAAAAATCTATTTAATGCTATTGAATATTTATAGCAAGACTATTTGTTTCTTGTGATATGCTATATTCTATCTTTTAAAATTATTAATTACTATCTATATCGATCTTAATTCTAGATAATAGAAATTGTTTGTAGATAGTTTTTGTTCTCTTAATATCGATTTTTGCAAAGTCGCAACAATAATGTTCGTGCAATAGTTAAGATTTTTTCTACAATTCGATATTATCGATAAGTAACTTTAAGCACGTTTGCGAAATACGTACAATCAAGTCTTTCTCGATATAATTTGCGTATACTATATGTTTAATAACAACTTCTTATATATTATTTTCTCGAGTTATATTTAGATATAAATCTCTTTTATTTATTTAATTTTTTTTAATTTTAAGTTATTTTTTCTTATTTGTACTCTCGTGCGTTTGTAAACAAAAAAAATTGCTTAAATTAAACAAGCGCGTTTGATTTAAAAAATTAGAAAAAAAATATGCAAAATAGAGTTTTCGAAATTTATATAGAAGAAAGCATTTAAACTTTCGATTGCTATTATAAGCAAGATATTTTGACAAGATCTATATAAATAGAGCAACTTAGTTCTTGTTCGCAATAGTAGACTAAAGAAGATATTCAAACAAGACTTGTATAAATAGCGCAATTTTGTTTTCGTCTATATAAATAGAACGTTGCTCGAGAGACACGTGTATTAGCAAAGAGAAAACTATTGTAAATTCTTTTCGAATTTTTGTTGTTATGTTATTGCGACAAATTAAGATTGATTAAAAACAATTGCTAATATCTTATAGTTGTAGTTAAATCGAAAATAGACTAAGAATTGTTAACGTAATCTCTCTAATAAACTTATTGTTATTAAAAGCTACTATACTAGTATGCAAACGACAACATATTGCTTCTCTAGCAACATATTATATATAACAACGATTGCAACTACATCGAATACTAACTAAATTATTTGTTTTGATATTGCTAGTATATTCTCGCGAACAAGAGATACTAAGCTAGTGTTTATATAGCAATTTGTAGAGTAAATTCTTAAATTCTATATTATTAAGACACGTTTTACAAAGATAATAGTTGGACAAGTCTTGTTACAAACGTTAGTTTTAATATTGATATACAATTTCGTATTTGTGTCGAGAATTGCTATAGAAGTTGTTCTAAAATAACTTTTTCTCTTTGATAGAAATCTATAATTAGAGAGCGTTATATATTTGATTTCTATTGTTAATTGAGCGTGTTTATCTTTTCTTGAAGATCAATATATAATTACTATTGTAGTTTGTAACATTAGCTATTACTTTTGTTTCTTTTCTATCGACAATAATAACAATTAGATTACTAGCAAGATAACGTTTGACTCGATTAGAAACGCTACGCGAGATATATTTAAAAAATTGAATATTAAAACAATTCTTCAATATATACGTATATATAATTCTATATATATATAGTTATCTTAAGCAAGAATAGAATCGATTTGTCGACTAGTGTTTGTACAATTATTGTTATTGCATTAAATACACGCAAGCACTAATTAACAAAACAATAATTAATAACAAACAAGAAAGCGCTTGCATTACAAGTGTCGAAGTGCTTAATATTAAAATTTTTTTTCAAAGAGATTAGTTTAATTTATTTGTTTAATTTTGACAAACTTCTTCGACGTATCGAGCGAATCTCGAGATTTTGCAATATTTTCGAATATATTGCCAAAACAATCGCATCGAGCGAATCTTGAAATTCTATAATATTCTAAAATATGTTGTCGAGACAATTGTATCAAGCGGATTTTGAGATTTTGCAATATTTTTAAGATATATTGTCGAGACAATTGTATCGAACAAATCTCGAGATTCTACAATATTCTTAAAACATATTGTCGAGATAGTTGTATCGAGCGAATTTTGAAATTTTGCAATATTTTTAAGATATGTTGTCAAAATAGTTGTATCGAACAAATTTTGAAATTTTGCAATATTTTTAAGATATGCTATCAAAAGATAGTAATTGGACAAGTTTTGTCAATTTAATTATTTATATTATCTAAAGTTTCGAGTCTAGATTTGACATTGTTAATAAGACATTATATACAAGTTGTTTGTAGACAACTCTCTTGCTATTTAAGTTAGCTATAACTAGCAATAAGTATATTATATATTACTAGATTTATTAATTATATTTATATTTTTTTTGAAATTCAAATACTTAAAGATTGTTATAATCGATAACAAATGTTGTTATAGTTGTTTTCTCGATTAACAATAATAGCGATAGAATTATTAACAAGACAATATCTAGCTCGATATAAGATGTTAAGCGAGATAGACTTACTCGCTTAAATGTTGAAGCAATTTTTCGATATATATACGTATCTTGTATACATATATATATATAGTTATTTTTAGAGAGACTATCTTGTTAATTAGAGACGACACATTTATTGTACGAAACGCATATATATACTAGCTAACAAAACAATAACTAACAACAAATAAGAAAGTACTTGTATTGCAAGCGCTAAGACGTTTGCGAAAATTGCTTTGTTTTAGAGATAGTTAATTTGCTTTTAAGCAATTAGAATTAATAACTATTAGTTTTCAAATAGTTAGTACGTCAATAGATAGTATTTGTTTTGACACTAGTAACAACAATACTAGACTTTGTTTTGTATTAAAGAAAGTTAAGAAATCGAAGTATACAAATATTAAACAAAACAAAAATATAAATTAATACTAGTTAAAGAAATTAATATCGAGAGCAAACTTTTTCTTCGAAGACAACTACTATTAAGATTCGACTAAAGCAATAATAAACTAAACTAGTTATTAAATATAAGTGCTCTCAATTTCTAATATTAATAAAGATAGTCGAATTGATTTGTAAATAGCAACAAAAACTTAAAATCGAAGTTGTTGCTATTAAAAACAATTAAGAGAAAAATTGTCTACAAAAAACTTTTGTTTTAATTATTGTTTGTTTTAGATTAAGAATTGTAGTATATATATTCGATCTTATTTGTTATCTTTGTTGTAACAACTTTTGTTCAAGAGAGTGTTTTTATTTTTGTTCGATTTTTTTCTTTCTTTTGTATTTACTTTCTAGCACGAATTTTCTCTTGTATATTTTATATATTTTGTTATATATTTGTTTGTTGCTATTATAATAGCAATACTTAAAAAAGAGAGAGTATACTAAGAGAGTTAAAACAAATATTGAAGTCGAGTCTAACAATATTGTGTTCGATAGAAATATTTTAAGCAATAAAACAAAAAATAGTTTAGAAATATTAACTAATTAAAATATTTTAAAAAACAAACAAGATATATTGAACAAAATATATAGCTAAAATACTTTTAAGACAACTTTGAGCAAAAAACTAATTGTCTTTAATTTTCTTCGATTTGAGTTAATATTTATATCGACAAAATTTTTAAAAATACAAATTAATATTAATTGCAAAAATAATAAATCTTGCAATTATATCTAGAGACTAAGATACTATTAATACAAAAGTTGTATTAGATTCTCAATAGATTACAAACTTGCACTAAAATAATATAATTTATAATATTGACAAAAAACACTACAAGAAATACAATCTATCTTAATGCTATCGCAATACTATTAGTTAAATTAATTGCGTAACTATTTTTATTGCTTGTGCTCTAGAGTTTTATTAAATAGTTTAATAAACGTAGATTGCAATAAAATAGAGAAAAAATAATTAACTAGAGTTGCAAAAGACTCTCTAGAATGTTGCAAAATTAAAATAGAAATAAAACAAGACAAACTTGAGCTAATATTTATTCGAATAACTTGATATTAAAGACAAGCTTCTTTTTTCGAAAACAATTGCTATTGAGACTCGACTAGAATAGTTTCGAATTAATTTAATTTTTGCAATATTTAAATGCTTTTAATATCTTGTGCTAACAAGTATAGTTAAAAAAATTCGTAAACAACAATAGACAATTGATATTAACGCTTAAAGTTGCAAAAAACAATTTAAGTAGAAATTGTCTACAAAGAATTTGCTCTCAATTGCTATTTACTACAAGTATATTATATACTACACAAAAACAAAAATTCTTGATAAATTATAAACTTGCTCTAGTGTTGTCAACTTTAATAGTTTTTAATCTAGTTAATTGTGTTGCACTTCGTAAAGTTGTTATAACTAGCAAATTTACTAATAATCGAAGACAAGATTGCTATAACTAAGAGACAAAAAAACAATAGTTGAATCAATTATTAAAAATATTACAAGTCAAATTATAGATTTTTCTATTTTATAGTACGTAAATTACTAAGAACTTTACAAGTTGAATTACTTGACAAAATATATAGATACAATTAGAAAAATCTATCTATATTTCAAATACAAAATTTGATTTTATATCGAATACAAATTGTTGTTGTTGCAATTATCTATAAACAATCTTCTTTTTGTATATACTAATTGACAAAAATTGTTTCTATTATTTATTTTGCTTCTTGTTGCAGTTTTGTTAAGAGACAAAAATAAAAAAGTTTTTTGTTCGAGATCAATAGTAATAAACTAGTTTTTGCTAATAATAGATTAGAGTAGAAAATTAATCAAGATAGAAAAAAAAATATACTAATAGATTTTCTATAGACAAGCTATCTTTATTTGCAAAATTAATTAACAATTCGAGAAACAAGACAACAATAATACGAAAACTCTTAATTGATATAAATACTAAATACTAGAATTATGTTGTTAAATAAATAAAAGAAGTAAATATAATAATATAAAGAAAATATTTGATTGATCGATAATAAGAGCTTGTTAAGTTCTGCTAATATATTCGAGTCTTCTACAATATATTTTGCTTTTTGTTTTAATCGATTGTTTATAGCAAGTAAATACAAATAGATTACAATAAAAAAGAAGTATAATTTGTAGTATCTTGTAACTCTAAGCTATACTAAGTAACGTTAATTGATTTTTGTCTTTGTTATAAAATTTCTTTTTTATTTTTTTACTTAAATTGTTCAATTGTATAATAGAGAATTCGAGAGAGACAAGAATTGCAAACGCAAAGCTTCGAATTTAAAATAAATACATATATAATATATATTAATAAATAAGAACAAGAGCAAATCTAATTGTCTTATTAATAGAATTTTAGAATCTTTATATTGTTAAGATTGCTTTCGAACTATATTTAGATTGCTTGCTTCCACAAGTGTTAATTGTATAATAAAATAGATAAAAAGTCTTTTTAAGTTTATCTTGTTTGTTGCAATTCTTAATTATATATTTTATTAAATTTAGTTTATCTAAATCTATTACTTTCGCCAATTAATTTGCAAGTAATCTTAATTTATATTGTGTCTTTGCAACAATAGCAAAAAAAGATATTTTTGTTTACTTTTGATATTACAATTTAAGTTTAAAGACTATCTAGATTCGAGATTCTTAAACTTGCACAAAAAATTTAAACTAATTCGATAGTTAATAGAAAATAAATCGACAATTGCGTCAATATATTAAAGAATCTTTGAAATATATTATAATTATTAAACTAAATTTAGATAATATTAATAATCGAATAATAAATAGAAAATCAAAAATTGCTTACGCAATACAACTCTAAAAGATACTTTTATCTAGTTATATTTATTGCTTTTAACAAATCTCTTACTTTTAATTCTTGTAAATTGTAGATCTTTTTAAATATAAAACGAAATTGCTAAGAGCGTTCGTAGTATATTGCCAATAATATTAGACGTTTTGTTAGAATTAAGAAGCAATATTGTATTGTAATATAGCAAGTTTTTGAATTTGCGAATACTTATTAATTAATATTATTTGTTTAAATCTTGCAATCTTCTCTTTTGTTCTTGTTAATTAAAAGAGTAGAGAATATATTGTTTACAACAAGAAATGCGAGCGCAAGTCTATTGCTTACGAAAGATAGTTAATTGTCTTTTGCGCTATTGTGTAACGTCAAACTTGCAAATTAATCAACTTCTATAGTTAAATATTTGATTCAAATTGCGCAATCAAGTTCTTGATCGCAAGATACAAAAGCTATATTTAAAAATGTAAACTTTAATAGACAATATAAATTTAATATTGTCTAGTTAATAATCTAAGTTGATCTAATTAAAATTTAGTTAAATTTGCTATTTCTAAGAGAAATTACAATAGATTTGTTTAAAACTCTAGCAAGTCTTGCGTTCAAAAAAGAAAGAAAGCTAGATTTAAGTTAAATATAAAGAGTTTATTTGCTAGAAGTTATTTCAAAAGAAGATTGAGATTAAATAGATTGTTGCAATTAATAAAAATATAGAAATATATAGATTGATCGCGTTAAGTTGAATTGATTCCAAAAGTTAAAATCGAAAAATTGATTTAATTTCTAATATTAGAATCGACTATTTGAATCGAATTGCAAACTTAGAATCAAAAATTAATTTAAAAAATTAACTCGAATTGTCAAGACTTAGTATTAGTATAAAGAAATTCTAAAATAAATAGTAGAAAGTTATATTCTATTCTATAATCTCTTAATAGTAAATTATCTAGTAATATATTAAGATAATGCATATAAGTTATTTAGAATTAAAATTCAAAAAGTTAATTTAATTGTATCTTAAGAGGAATTCGAATCTTCGATACAATACAAATATTAGATAGATTGATATTATTTATAGCTAGCTCAATATTAATATTGCAATATATTTCTAAATTTGACAACAATTATTAACAATTACATTTGCTCTAATTACTAAGCTATCGAAACTTGTTATTTAAGCTTATTCTATCTAACTATATATAAAGAAATAATACTTAAATAATAGTAAAATTATCAAAGTATTAATTATATACTCTTAGTATATTATTAAGAATTAAAGTCTTTAAATTAAGTAAAATCAAATAAAGTTATTTGTAAGTTGCAATTCTAATATTTATTTTAATTACAATTTTATAATACAAAAGAATAACAAAATAAAATATATAATATAATAATATATTAAAGTAATATATTATAATTGTTTTTATAATAGTAGACTTTCTAAACTATATATATAAAGTTATTAATTTAAGATTTTAATAATTTTGTTTACTTTAATATTATTTTAAATAATTTAATTTAAGTTATTTTCTATTTTATTATTATTTTTGTTATTATTATTTTTATTAATTTTGTTGCTATTATCTTTATTGTTCTTACTCTTTTTTTTTTTTTTTTTTTTTTTTTATTATTTGTTGCTAAATAGTAATTATAATTTAGTTTCTTTATATTATTTTAAATCTTATATTAAGTTTTTTATTTATAATTTTTTTTTTAATTATATTATTAGAATTCTTTATTTTAAAAATAATAAAATTTAAAATATTTTTTTTCTTTATATTGTTTAAGATTGCAAATTTTTTAACAAAAATATTAAACAATTTTATAAAATTATTATTATTAATTATTTTTAAATTATTTAAGTTATTATAATAAATAATTTGTTATTAAATAATTTTTATAATTAATTTTATATAAATTAAAAAACTCTTATTAATATTAAGTTTATTATTAAAATTAAATTAATTATTTAATTCTAATAATTAGAATTAAATTATATAAATTATAAAAATATTAATTAAATTAAATTAAAACTTAATCTAATTAAATATAATTTTTAAATTAAATTATAAATTTTAAAAAAAAATTAATTTAAAAAATTAATTTAATCGAAATTTAATTATAATATTATATTAATAATTTCGAAACTTTTATTAATAATATTATTAGTAATTAATAATTAAATTAACTAATATATTAATATATTTATTTTATATAAATAAATATAAAATTAAATTATAATTAGTAGAATTTATAAATATATAATTAATATATATTTTATTAAAATTTAATCTTATATATTATTAAGTTTTATAATATAAATATAATCTATAAGTATATTTTATAAATATATTATTAATTATTATATATATAATATAATTATATAATAAAAATATTCTTA
>JAABUL010001518.1_pt1 | contig 43507 bp, 71 predicted proteins | sample 5559151 | NCBI WGS metagenome assembly JAABUL01 (sample SAMN10711876, study PRJNA513368) | rock metagenome | isolation source: Antarctica rocks | place: Antarctica: Victoria Land, Pudding Butte sud | reverse complement strand
ACCTCGGCCATGCCGTAGGCGCCGACGAATGAGCCGGGCTTGAAGCCGAAACGGCCGGCGGCATCGGTGAACGCGCGCACCGACACCGGGTCGATCGGCTCGGCGCCGTTGAGCGCGAAGCGCAGGGTGGACAGGTCCAGCGCACCGTCGGTGGCAGGATCCCAACGAGCCAGCCGCTTGGCGATGACGGCGTAGGCGAAGTTCGGTGCCGCGGTGAGGCTTCCCCCGTACTTGTTGATCAGCTGCATCCACAGCATCGGCGACCGTAGGAAGTCCATCGGCGTCACCGTCACGAGCTCCGCGCCCCGCTGCATCGGCAGGGTGAGGAAGCCGACCATGCCCATGTCGTGAAACAATGGCAACCAGCTGACGGCGACATCAGTCTCGGCCTTGATGTCACCCGCCTGCACCATTCCCTCGATGTTCGCCGCCAGGTTGCCGTGGGTGATCCGCACCGCCTTCGGGTGACCCGTGGACCCGGAGGTCAGCTGCAGCAGCGCCGTTTCCTCCTCGCCGACCTCTACCGGTTCGATTTCGGTGCCCTGCTTGAGCTCACCCATCTCCAGGACGGTGATGTCATTCTCTTCCAGCACCGGCTTCACCGCGTCGAACGGTTCGCCAACGACGACCACACTGGCGGAGACCACCCGCAAGGTCGTGAGCGTCTCCTGAGCCCACACGCCGAGGTCGGTGCGGGGCGTTGGCTGGTGCAGCATGGTGATGCTGGCGCCGAGCATCCACGCCGCCTGGATGGCAGGAGCAATGTCCACGGGTGCACCGGCCAGCACCGTGACCGCGTCGCCGGGTCCGATTCCCGCGGCGGCCAACGCGCCGGCCATCTTTCGGGCCTGCTGGTGTACCTCGTGCCAGCTCGTCCGCACGGGTGCGTCGGGCTCACCGGTGACCATGCCATGGGTGCTGGTCGCCGCGGTGCGGTACAAGGTCTCGGTAAACATACTCACGATACTGTTCTCCGAAAAGACGTCACGTTATGTACATTCCCCCCGGTCCGCGTCCTGCACGAGGCGCTCATGCCGTGCGCCGCGTAACCAACCGCACCACTACCGTACGCCAACGCAACATTGCCTCTTGTGATCTTAGCAACACAAAGAGTAAACCAATGATCATGCCCGAGCAGGTAGTCCTCCGTCACCTGGATCACATGCGCCGCCGCGGCCTGTCACCGCGCAGCATGTTCGACCGTGAAGGGGTACTACGTCGCCTCAGCTTGTGGCTGTCCCACCCTCTACTGGAAGCCACCCCTGAGGAGTTGACCGCGTGGCAAGCCTCGCTCGGGGTGTCCCTGTCCGCCCTCGGCACCTACACCAGCCACGTCCGGGCCTTCTACTCCTGGGCAGCAGACGACGACATGCTCCCCCGCTCCCCCGCGACCAAACTGCCGATGCCGAAATTACCGCACCGCAAACCCCGCCCGATCCCCGAAGATGATCTGCGGTTGGCGTTGTCCTGTGCCACCGGGCAGATGTACCTGTGGATGGTGTGCATGGCGTTCCTGGGGTTGCGGGCCGCGGAAGTCGCCGCCGTGCAGTGCGAGGACTTCGCGGAGGACGGCAAGCGGTGGACCCTGCTGGTGCACGGCAAGGGCGACAAAGAGCGCCTGGTGCCGGTGCCCTCACAAGTGATCGGATTGTTGCGCCCCCTCATGGGCCACCGGGGGGCTCTGTTCACGAACCCTGCGACGGGTCGCACGCTCACGGCGCACAGGGTGACGATCGTGGTGGCCGACCATCTGCACGGCCTGGGGATGCCGTGGACCGGCCACACCTTGCGCCACCGGTATGGGTCGCGGATGTACGCGCTGAGCAAGGATCTGCGGGAGCTGCAGGAGTTGATGGGTCATGGTTCCCCGAACACCACCGCCGGGTACGTGGCGGCGAACACGAAGGCCGCGAGCAGAACGTCGGAGCGGCTGGGGCGCACATTAAAGGCGGCGTGACCGATCAGGTACACGCTGACGCATCGACCACTAACACCGCACACGCAAACACAGCGAAGGGGAGATCATGACCAAGCAGCCGCACGCGAAGAAAAAGCGGGGCAAACTGCTACCCATCGTCGGGGTAGTGCTCCTGCTGTTCGTCGTCTTGGTGATCGTTTCGGTTGCCAGCGGTGGCGGTAAGCCGAGCACCCCGGCGGCCGGTCCAACGACGCCTACAGCAACCCCGGCGACTCAACAGGCAGCGGCGCCGACCTCAGCCGAGCCAACAACCTACGCACTGGGTGTGCCCTGGCAGCCGGGACAGCCGGTGCCGAACTGCACGGCCGCGGCAGCGTTCTACGTCGCCGGTAAGAGCAACGGCGACTCTCGTGGCGGCACGGATATTCAGGTGTTCGCCCATGCGGTGCAGACCGTCGCATACGTGATTGACCACACGGACGGAACTGCACCCTTCTTTGGCCGGGAGGCGACGATCACTGAGGGGATGACGGGCCACGAGTTCAACGTGCCCGATCCGATCGGCTCCATCAAGGATGTGTTGATCATCGCCAGCGGCAATGCCAACGAGCAGCGCGGCGAGTGCATGGCCATGCACGAGTGACTGACCCCCGCAGACACCGATGGCCCCCCGCCTGCCGGGGCAGACGAGGGGCAGTGAGCAGGGGGTTAGAAGAACGGGAGGAACTGGCCTACAGGTTGTGATGCAGACGGCGGAGTGACGGCGGATGCCGCCAAGTAACCGAACAGACATTCGTAATGGTAGGTAGCGGCAGAGGGTGTGGGCGTGCAGGATGTGACTGCTGCCGTGCTTCCGGTCGAGGTGGCCAACTGCCAGGCACCGTAAATATCACGGTTGGTGGCCGACCCCCCACCCGAAGTGACTGCACTGGTCAGAACCGTCCATCCGGCGTTGAACGTAAATGTTACGCCATACGAGCTCGAGCATGTTGTCAGTGCCAGCAGGTCACCGACCGTGGTCGTGTACAGAGGCACTGGGGTCGTGACGTTCGTGACAATATCGCCTCGGGAGTCGAGAGGCGTGGTGTAAGGGCTGGTCGGCTGTATCCCCGTGAACTCATCAATTACCAGGACGGTAGCACTGGAAGCTGTGCTGACGGTCAGGGTGATCGTGTCACCGGAGACCAGCGCGGTTGCTATGTGCGCAGAGACCACGAACGTGAATCGCACAGGAGTGTTGGGGTCTAATCCGTTGAGATTGTCCTTGGCGTAGGTGTTTCCTCTTGTGTCCGCCCCCGTGATCGTGGCGGTGGACACGCCGATGTTTGTCGCAATCCGGCAGATGACACGGCTCCCCGCAGCGACCCCGGCGGCGGGGACCGTGATCGAGAAAACGGTGCCAGACGTTTTCGTTGCAAGACTGCCGACGTTCTTGACGAAGGCGATTGGCACGTCAGCCTGCCGTCGCGGCGAGCAGGTACCACGCCGTAGCTGTGGTGGAGTACCGCAACCCGACGAACCCGCTGTGCCCTGATGTGAGCGCCAACGACGCGGTTTGCCCCGTGGTGAGGAAGATGGCAGCAGCGAAGGTCACCGTGACCGCCGCCGAAGCCCGTACCTCGAGCAGCATCATCATCCCGTCGCCGCTGCTCGCGGGGGCGTTCAGGGTGAAGCTGCCCGTCGCCGCGATGAACGCACTGCTGCTCACCGCCGGGGTGATCGTCGCAGCGAAGGTGATGGCAGCGACCGGTGGGGCATCCACGTAGGCCTTCGTGGCGGCGTCTGTGGTAGCGGCGGGGGTCAGCCCCACAAGCCTCTGCATCAGCCAGCGCAGATAACGCGCTTCGACGCCGACGCCGGTGCCACCGCGTAGGTGATGGTGACCGTGCCCGTCGAGGTGTGGTTGATGTCGGGGATCTCGTTGTTCCCTGAGGCGATGTCGAACACGGTGACCGTCACATCGGAGGTGGCGAGACCGTGGGTGACGACGATGGCGGTGGTGGTGCCGTCCCCGATGTTCGCCGCATATTTGCGGACCACGACGGTGGGGTCGACACGGGTGCTGGTGCCGTCCGCGAGGATGCCGTTACCGGCGACGACGCTGAATGCACCGGCTGCGAGCTGCAAACCGGAACCAGCGGTGTACATGGTTCCGCCGCCGCCGAGTTGCGCCCACGTGGTGGCCGTGGTGTCCACCGTGATCGAACCGTCCGAGGCGACGAGGAAAGTCTTGTCGTTGTTGGCGGTGCCCTCGGTGATGGTGGCTGCGCTGCCTGCTGGTTGCACACTGGCCGCGGCGTAGTCGTTGGGGCGGGTCAACGCCCCTGCGGAACCCTGGAACACCCACAGGCCGTTTTGGCTGGCGGTGGTCTGGTTCATCAGCAGGATGCGGTCGTTGACGGCCAGGGTTACCCCGTCGATGACGGTGCCCGGTGCGGTCAGCGACACGTTGCCGGTGGACCCAGCTCGTGCGGCCTGTTTCCAGGTCAAACCCCTGGCGATGTTGTCGACGTAGTTCTTGCTGGCGGCGTCCTGCGCGGTGGAGGGATCGCCGATGTTCTGGACACGCTGCGAAGCAAGATCGATGCCGTTACCGAACCTGGTTGCCATGATGCTCCTTCTAGATGATGTCGACGCGACCGGCGGTCGGCGTAGCGAACGTAAGGACCACTGTGTTGAGGTCGGGGAAGTCCACGTCGGTGAACTGCAGTGAGCCACCAACTTTGATGGTCACGGCGTAGGGGTAGCGGCCCAGGTTGTGGATGACGGGCCACGACGCTGCCGGGGTGGTTTGCACGTAGCTGAACCCGCTGCCGCCTGGTGGGCCAACAGGGCCGCGTGGGCCGACGATGGGCGCGACCTGCACCACCGACGCCGCAGGGGGTGCCACGACCACAGCGGGGCGGCTGGGCGGTGTGACCTGGACGGTGACACCGGGGGCGATGCTAACCACTCTTGCTCACCGACCCCGCCAACCACAGGAACTCCCCGGTTACCCCGCCGCTGGTGTTCAGGTACAGCCGGGCGTGGGAACCGTCCGGGACCCCGTCGCTCATCACTTGGGTGGCGGTGAACGTGATGGCCGACCCCACCACCACACCCGCCCAGGTTTGTGATGTCACATCACCGCGCTCGAACACCAGACGAGCAGTCGTCCCTACCGGCCATGTGTACGGGGTGCCGTTCAGTACGGCGTCGATTTCGGCGGTGAACGCGGCACCGGGGGTGAGGATCACGGACAACGGTCCTGGGGCTGCACCGAGGGTGAGGGGTGTGGTCACAGGGGTCTCCTACTGCTCGTGCATCTGTTGGCGGACCTCAGCGGGCATTTGCGGCACGTTCGGGTGGTCCGGCAGTTGCGCGCTGATGAAGTCCAGCAAACGTTCGATGTAGGCGATGGCCGCGGTCAGGGTGCGCCCAGCCCGGTCCAGTTTGCGGCCGACTTCGGCGATCTTGTCGGCCTGCGCAGCTATCTTCACGTCCAGCCCAGCTATCTTCTCGTCCAGCGCTGTCATCTGCTTCTGCAGGGTGACGGTGAACGATTCCCAGGACTCCACCACATCGCGGCGGCGTTGCACGTCGTCGTGGGAGACGATGACCGCCTGGTCCTCGTCGCGGGTGACACGGTTGGCGATGCGTGCTTGGAGGCCGGTGTGCCGGACGGCGAGGGCGGCGATGGCCGCCGCTGCGACACCACCACCGGCACTGATAAGCTCAGTCGTTATCATGCGCTGCCGCCTCTGTTTCGGGGGGCACGAACTTCGGTGTCTCCGGCCACCCCGAGATGGTGTACACGAGGACCGTGACGGTGCCCCACACGATGAACCCCAACCACCCCGTGGGATCACCCTTGCCGTCGAACAGGTCGACCAGCCACGCCCACAGGTAGGACATTGCCCGGACGGTGGGCATCAAGATCAGGCCCATGAACCCCCAATCGTCGCGGCGCCCGGCGACCCGCCACGCCGAGGACAGGGCGAGCAGGGCGGTCCCGATCCACAAGGTGGCCCGCAACCACGACGGCAGAGCTTCGTGGAACAAGCCCAGGTTACGGCCACCCGAGGCGTAGGGGTCGGCGATGGTGGAGATGCCGATAAAAAACCAGATGACACCGAGAATCAGCAGCACAGTTCCGCGCCTGCCGAGTTTGGCGGGTCGGCGTTTAATCCACAGATGGGGATGCTCAATGAAACGCAACCGCGCCCTTCTCACGGTGCGGCGCTGACTGCGGTCGCTCCCACGGGCTCGGAGACAGGCGGGATCGGACCCGTGTAGGCGGGTTTGGGTGTCACGTTGACCACCACAGGCACAGCCTGCGCCGCTGCCCGCTGCAGGTAGTTGGCTGCCATCACGGCCTGTGTAACATCCACAATGGCCTGCTGCGGATTATGTTCTACCAAGTCCACCGCGACCTTCTCGGCATCCGCGATGACCGCTTTCTGCTTGGCGTTGGCGTTGGGCACGTAGTACGTGGTGACCAGGGCACCCAATCCGAAGATGCCGGCGATCAACCACTGCACCAATGTCGGTGCGGTGTTGCCAGGGTTCGTGGACAGGGAAAGCGTCACCGCCCCGACGAAGGTCACAATTCCGGAAGTGATCGCTTTCAAGGCTTCGGCCGGGTTCGACCACGAAATTGGTGTTGCGCTCATGTCAGCTCAGCTCCGTGATCTTGTTGTTGAAGGCCCGCCAGAACACCGCGGACCCTTGGAAGTACTGGTGGGCACCCTCCGAGCAACCGATCTCGTTGCTGATGGGGTAGCCCCATTTGCCGGTTTCCCAGCCCTGTGCCTGCCAGGTGTCGCGGATCGACCCGATGACCTCATGCGCCCCCGTGGTGGGAGTCCAGTAGATGGAGCCGCGGTCGAAATGGTTGTACCGACCAACCCCATCGGGGCAGCTGGTTTCTGGGGTCGTGGGATTGCCCAGCAGGCCACCTGGCCCGCCGAGGGTGTTGTACAGGTCGCCGATCGCCCCACCGACCATCGGGGCGGATGCTGCACCGAGGCCCACAGCGGCGCAGAACCCCGCGGCATCGATACCGTCAGCGGAGTTCATGTCGCAGTTCCCGAACGGTGGGCAACCCTGGGGTGCTGGGGCACCGTACCCACCACCATCGGTGTACTGGTGGGCGAGGAAACCGGGGAACCCCATCGGAGATGCCCCGCCGTACCCGGCGATGACCATCCGCATCCCCGCGGGCCGATTCGGCCACATGCTCCGAAGGTCATACACACCGCCGTAACCGATGACCCGACCACCACCGCTCGGAGTGCCCAACCAGGCGGCGATGTTGTCGCACCACGCGTTGACACCCCCCGACTGATCCCCGCCAGGGTTACCACCGGATTCGAGGTCGACCATTGCCACCATGCGGGGGTGCGGCCCACCTTCGGCGTTCACCATGTCGCGCATCGTGTTCGCGGTGGCCTCCCAGTTCGGCCGCCAGTAGGCGTACACAATGAAGCAGTCCAGACGGCCGCCTGCAACGGCGTTCACGCACCACTGGTAGTTGTGGGAAAAGTTGGGGTCACGGAACGTGCCGTCGTTGGAGCGGATCGACAACACCCGGTGAGGGTAGGAGTCGTCCACCTTGGCTTGAAAATACGATACGTCGGCGAAGAGGCAGTCGGGCATGGGGTCTCCAAACGTCACAGTGGTGAAACGGGGGGGTTAGGACAGGCCGGTGATCGGCGCCACCGGCGTTGGTGGTGTCATCGCCGCCCGGGACTCCACGGACTGCACCATCTGCGTGATGATGTCCAGCAGCGTGCTTTTCGCGTTGGCGGCGTTCACCGTGGAGTGCCCACCGACGTCACACAAAGCGTTGACCACACGGGGAACTAGCTGGTCGGGGACAGTGAGGGTGATGACCATGACCCGCCTCCTAGGCAAGCGTCGAGTAGGTGATGCCGGACAGGGTGACGAAGTTGCTGAGCGGGAGGTTGCCGATCACGTCCACGGTCCCGTTGGAGTTGACGTCCACCCGGTAGATGGCGTTGGATCCACCCACCGTGGCGAATATTTCCGTGACAGCAGGTATCAGCCCGGCGGGCATCGTGAACATGATGGACGGTCCCCCGTTGGTGATGGCCGTGGTGTTGGTGAGGACACCGCGGAGGAACACCCGTGTACCTATCAGCTCGTAGCCGAGTTGTTGGAGGCCGCCGCCGTAGTTCGACCACCCCGCACCGGGGGCAAGGATGGACTGCGTTTCCGGTGGCGACGACGCAGGGACCACCGGGAACGGAGGAAAGCTGATGACCGGCGGAGACCGCCGCCCCGCTTCCTCCGCGTCGTGCCGGATCGCCGCGAACTCCGACGCGATGCCAGCGACGTACGGGGCAACACCAGGGGGCAGCTGTGGGTACTGATCGGGGGCACTCACATCAGTACCTGCACAACCATCTTCGCCGTGAAAGCATCAGGCCCAGACTCCAGGGTGAGTATCCGCAGGCCGTACTGGCCGTCGGGCAGGAACGGGTGCCCCACGAGGCCGACGAACGCTGTGTCGCCCACCGCGATCAGGTCGATGGAGGGTGCCCCGGTCTGCCGGCCCTGATTGTCCAACCCGTTGATGCTGATACGGGCGGTGGCCGTTTTGATCGGCACCCGGTGGGTGGTGACCGCAGCAGTGGCGTACCCCGCGACGGTGGCAGTGTCGATGGTGGAGGTATGCCCGGTGTCCGCGGTTTGCAACGCCGGCCACCCCTGCCCCGTGTAGGTGGTGTCCGAGGCTGCTGCGGAGATCAGGGCACCGGAAGCCACGGGGGGTGTGGCCGAGGAAACCGTCCTCGTGTCCTGGCCCTTGCTGGTGACGTTGAAGGTCATGTCGGTCCCGTCGATGCCCGTGGACAGGGACAGCAGAGCCCTCTGGTAGTCCCAGGCGTGGGGGAATCCCAACTGCCCGAGCCTGTTGTTGCCGATCCGCATTCGCCACCGGAAATAGCCCTGCGTGGAGTCGTTGAACTCGGGGGCGAACTCGATCTCGGGCCCGTTGATGACTTGGGTGAGCTCCGACAGTCGGGTGCCTGTCGTGGCCAAATCCGATCCTAAGTAAGTGCGAACGTTGGTGCCGCCGATGGTGTCGGGCAGGACGAGCGGCAGTTGGTAGGTGGGGTCGGTGTTGACGGTGGCTAGTTCCACCAGGCGCCGGGCGATGGAGTGCAGCGACAGGTTCCGGTTCGCGGTGTCCGGTGCGGTAGGGGAGAAAACGACGTTCGCGGCGTCGGTACCAATGTCCTGACCGGGGGTGACCACGAGGCGTTTGCGGGTCAGGAACTCCCACACGGTGGTAGTCGCCAACGACGCCACCGAGGGTTTCTGCGTGTCGTCCACCGTGATCGAGGACAGGATGCCAGCTTGCAGGATGACATTGCCGTAGGCCCAGAGGATCGTCCACCGCCACGGCTCCCGCAAACGCTGGGCCATGTCCGCGTCCAACTGTGTCGGGTTCAACGGCACCGCAACACCAGACAAGGAACCGGAGCCGTTCAGCACCCGCCCCCATGTGGGGGTCGTGACATAGGGGAGGTCGCCAACGATCTGCCCGGAGATGGTGTTCGCCACCGCCAACCGGTACGCGACCATCAGGCCGGCACGACCTGGATCATCAAGTTGTTGCGGGTGTCGATGTTGATACTCACCGATCCGCCACCGGACCCGACAACATCCCAGTAAAGGCGAGCCGTAGAGGGTCCTGTGTAAATCGCGTTTCCGACAGGCACGATAGAGAGGACCTGAGGGTTGCCGGTTGACGAGTAGCTACCCGCAAAGAGGTTGCTGTTGACGCTGACGTACGAGTTAAGGTATGTGTTGGCTACGCTGACGCTGGCGAGCGTAAAGCCTGTGGATGCCTGCACCCGGTAAGGCCAGCCGGGGTCGGGGATGCTTACCGAAATGGGAATATTCCCGGCGCTGTTCACACCGGTGTAGGTGACCTGCGTACCGCTGACGCTGACAGCGATACCACCGAACGTGGTGGTGGGCCACGCACCGGCCAGGGCGAAGCTCTGCGTGCCCCGCCACACCCCCTGCCCGGCGTCCCAGTAGTCCACCAACGACGGCAACCCACCAACAGCTTGCCGGTAGCGTAATTCGCCGTCGACCTTCCCCGGGTCGGACAGGAAGTCGCCGGGCAGCAGGCGCCGGATCGTCCCCACCAGGCCGGTAGAGCGGCGCACGTCGGTGATGTTCGCCTGAGTGATGGTGGTGGAGCCTGCCGGGCGGTACAGCTGGGCCAGGATCACAGCACCATCGGCGGTGACCGCTGGGGCCGCTGGGGTCGCCGATGGCACCCCTATTACCACATCCACGATGGCGTCCGTGGACGGGTCGAGACTGATGCTGGCCTTGTCCAGTACTTGGGCGTACACGACGTCGATGCGGGGGTTGGTCGAGTTGGAGGTGGGTGGGGTGAGCAACACCCCGGCACTGGTTTCCCCCCACCCGATGTAAGGCCCTTGCCCTGCCCGCTCACTGACGAAAGCGCCCGGTTGGATGATGACCTGCGCGCTGGCCGTGCCGGTTTGGTCCACCCGTAGCGACTTGACCCCACCACTGTCGTAGTCATGGCTGAGGACCCCGTTGCGGACCGCCAACGGGTTCGACTTCGTGTCCGGCAACAGCAGCGACGACAGGAGACCCTTGCGGATGTCCCTGCCGTTATTGCGACCGGTCGAGCCATCGGCCCCAGTTAGCGGGAGTCCGTTAGAGAGGGCAACGGCCATTGAGGTCTCCTAGAGGTACGAGGTCCGCCACTGGGCGGTGAGGGTGGCGGTGTTGTTCTGCAGGTCAGCGGAGAATGAGATACCCAACGTTTGACCGGCCGGGATTTGGAAGAACCCCGCCCTCGTCAACAAATTGCGGCGGTTGGCGCCATTCAGCAGTACCGAACCTGTGCCGGTGTTGATGACCAACACATCCGAAGCAGACAAGGTGCCGCCGTACACGATGACCCCGGCGGTGGTGATCAGAGTAGGGTTCGTCGCTGGGCCTTGAATGGTGAGCAGCACATCAGCGGGGGCGGTACCCGCCGTGTTGTCGACGGTCACAATGCCACTGGGGCCAGGCTGCCCGTAGGCGAGGCCCGTGGTGCCTGTCGGCCCGTTCCACTGGGTGCCGGTGGTGCCCGGAGGCGGACCGTTCCACGGCACCCCACCATTGCCCGGCTGCGCCATCTGCGTGGTCGCCGACTGCAAAGTGACGTCCAACAGGCGGGGGTCCGGGGCCGTCAACGACACCGAGAATTGCGCCACCAGGCCGTCTCCCGACTTGGCCAAAATTTCAGTGGAACGTTGCACCAGGCAGAACAGCGACCCGGCTGAGTCATCGACCTGCAGCGTGTACAACTGCTCCGGTTGACTGCACAGCCCGTTCAAGGCGCGGAGCGCCCGACTCAACGTGGCCGGATCGGTGGTGATGATCTCCCCATCCAGCACGAGAACCCTGTGATCCGCATATGCGGGGCTGTAGATACTGCCCGCAGCGAACGGCAGCGGCGTGTAGCTGGTCCGTAGCTTGGGGGTGCCAAGCCAGCCACCGAGCTCGGTGGCAATCCTCGACACCCCGCTGGAGTCGGGTGTGTCATACGCCAAGAACTGCACCCCAGCGAGAGTGACGATGCGGTCTGCTACCGCCATAGGATCACCTCCTAACGCATCGCAAACAGGAGGCGCCGCTCAACGTCGGCGGCGATCTGTGCCTCCGACTGACCGGCCCGCGGGTAGATGTGCTGCTCGATGTGCGGGCCGTTGCTGGTTGTAGTGGTGTCCCCAGCCGGGGGTAGCGCGGACAGCATCGGCACCAGCCGCTCGAACGCCTCGGTCTGCCGCGGGGACAGCATCCGCTCAGGCACGATGGTTTCCTTCGCCATCAGGCCCCGACCGAGAGCCAGCCCACCGCCGTCGAAGGTGTCGGCCAATGCTCGTGCGTCACCCATCCGACCTGAGTAGGCGCCGGGGAACGCCGAAACCTGCACGCGTTGCGCAGCAGCGCCGGGGTCCATCGACCGCCAGTCGAATGAGCCGAGCCGGTTGAAGAACAGGTCAGCCGAGGCGTGTGGGTTCATCAGTTGGTCCAGCGAACCCCAGGACGGGCGCTGCTGGAAGATACCTACGGAGTCGTGGTCCGAACCCACCGCGTCGTGCGGGAAACTTAGCGATGCTGGAACATTCGAGTTGGCGTACTCCCGCAGATTGGTTTCGACCATGCCGGTGGCAATACCAATGATAGAGCCCTCTTTGCCGAAGCCGTGCTCCATGGCCGAGCGATTGATCTCCCGTGCGTAGGCGGTGGCGTTACCACCTAGAGGACCGAGGGTGGCCGACCCACCACCACTGCTTGCGGCATCCTTCGCGTCCGCTTTGCCGACGATGAAGTCATGCACCTTGCCGACCGTCTTGTCGAACAACCCACGCGGTAAGCCCTTGATCTGCGGTGGTGGCTTCCCGAACGTCGTGTCGATCAGTCCGCCGATGGGGCTCATGATGCCGTCAAAAATGCGCCCAACCTGGTCGCGCAGGAAGTGGGTGACAGCCCCCGCGGCGCTGGAAATTTCACTGCCGATGGTGCCGAGAAGGTTTCCGCTGTTCAGGTGCGGGTCGCGGTCGTTGGCCCAGTGCACATGGTTGGCGTGTTGCGACCACGTCTCCGCACCCCAGAACGACGGTGGCACAGACTTTCCGAACTTGATGGAACCGTTTGGGTTGTGGATCAGCTCGGTGGAGTTGGAGTAGTTGGAGCCGATCCAGGCGGCCACCTGAGCCAACTGCGCGGGGTTGTCGCCGGGGGCTCCGACGTCGAGGGCTTCACCCTTGCCGTGGTAACCGGGGTCGCCGGGACGCACGTCGGAGTTGTCAAGCGCCCAGGGGAATTGGCCCTGGATGATGCTGAGCATGGCGGGCCAGGTGACACCACCATCAGCGAAGCTAGTGACACCGCCATTGGCGAACGCCGCCATCGTGCCCGCTCGTGCGGCGCGGTTCATCTCCGCAACAGCCCCTGGACCACCCACAGCCTTTGTCCACTCCGGGCGCATGATGGCTTCACCGCCAGACAACTCCAAACGGCCCCCGGTGGGAGACACGAACTGGTGCACGTCGTGGCCCGGTGTGTAACCGGGCATGACGCCACCATCAGCGAACTTCACCGGGTCGATGTGCGGTGCCTTCGGCAAACCGACGAGCCCAGCCACGTCGTCCCACGCCTTGAACAGACCGTCATTCAGGACGGTGTTGATGACGAAGTTGATCGGGATCGCAACCAGCTCTTTGAGCTTGTCCCATATCTTGCCGATGGCCGTAACAACGGTGTCGAAGGTTTCCCCGACGTCGTGGACGCCAGTTTTCAGTGCCTCGAACGCTGGGTGAATCACGTCGTCATAGGTGGTGCGGATAATTGACCCGACAGCATCGAACACCGGCTTGATGACATTGTCGTACAGCCAGTGCATGATATTGGCCCAGCCGGTGATCTCGTCCTTGATGAAACCGATGATCGGCTTGATGACCTGCTCGTAGATCCAGTGGAATGTGTCGGAGATCGCGTTGAACACGGGCACGATCACGTTGTCGTGGATCCAGGTGGTTGTGGCCGCCCAACCGCGGATCGAATCGTTGATCAGGTCGGTAACAACCTTGACGGCCGTGTCGTACAGCCAGTGCCACGCATCCGAGATAAAGCCAAAGACCGGCTTTATCACGTTGTCGTGCAGCCACGTAATCGTGGTTGCCCAGCCTCGGATGGCATCGTTAATTAGATCAGTCACAACCTTGACGGCCATGTCGTAGACCCAATGCCAAGCTGCGGCGATGGCGTCAAACACAGGCTTGGTCACGTTGTCGTGCAGCCAGCGCATTGCAGTGCCCCACGCGGTGATCGCATCATTGATGAAGCCGATCACGGGCATAATCACGCTGTCGTACAGCCAGTGGAACCTGTCGCCGATCCAGCCGAGGACTGGATGGACTGCGTCGTTCCACAAGGCGTGCACGACGTTCATGAACAGGCGGAACTGAGCTAAGATGACGGTACCGACCACCGCGAAGATGATCTTACCGACCAGCTCGAAAGCGTTGCCGACCCAAACTAGAACGGGCTTAATACCTTCGTTCCACCCGGTGGACAGCGCGTGCGTGAAGGAATTCCACGCATCGACCAGGTACTTGATAACCGCGCCCGTGGCGTCTTTTAGGGCATTCCACCCAGTGATCAGCGCGTGCCACATGGCCTGGCCATCAGCCACGACAGCTTTCCACGCACCGACAACCGCATCCCACCCTGTGCCCAGTGCGTGCCACATTGCTTTCGCATCGCCAAGGATCCACGACGCAAAGTCCTTCATCCACTTCCACACGTCGGTGATGACGTTGCGGAAGCCCTCGAAGTGGGTGTAGGCGTAGATAACCCCGGCCACTAGTGCGCCGATCGCGACAATAACGAGGCCGACCGGGTTGGCGTCGAGGGCCACGTTCCACAACCATTGCCCGGCGGCGGCGAGTTTGGTAGCGATAGTTCCGGCGGTGATGGTGCCGTTGAAGATGCCCATCATGACACCCCATGCGACCGTGACCGCTTGGCCCGCAACCATCGCCACCCGCCACGCCACGAAAGCGCCCACGGCGATCCCGACCCACTTAGCGATCTCACCGATCAGCCGGGAATGCTCACCCATCCACGACGCGGACGACACCAACAGCGACAGGAACGAGGTCGCTGCAGGGAGAAGCTTCTGCCCGAGTTCGATGACCCAGGACTTGATGCCGGCGACCACTTCAGAAAGCTTCTGGTTGAAGTTCCCCTGAACCTCAGACCAGCCCTTGATGCTGCCGTCAGCCTCGGGAACGGCGTTGGCGATGTCCTTGATAGCGGCGTTCGTGGCGTCCGCGTGCTCGCCGGTGACCTGTAGGGCCACCGCCATGCCATCTGTGGTGCCCGTGGCCCGCTTCAGGGCTTCCATGTAGGTCTGGGTGTCGTTGCCACCAGACTTCAGCGCCTGCGAGAAGCCGTTGGCGTTCTTGTACTGCGTCAGCCACGACCGACCCTGGCCCTGCAACGCGGCATCGAGATGCCCTGTGCCGAGCGTGAACTGCCGGGTCGTGATCGTCCCGTTTATCAGCTCATCCGCGACCTTGCGCAGCGGCGGAGCCATCGAGTCGTACATTTTCGCTGCGTCCGCACCGGCCAGTTTCGACTGGTTCAGCGTGGAGAGCAGGGTGGTGCCCGCCGGGCCCATCTTCTCGAGAATGGCAGTCGAAACCTCTTGCAGGGTGCCGGCGACCCCGGTCTTGCCGAGGTTCTTCGACAGCTCCACCGAGTTAAGCCCGAGGGCGGCCAATTCCTTGATGACCGGCTGGGTCGGGGCGGCCAAGCCTTTGATGGTGGAGCCGAGGTTCTGCGCCGCCTGGTCCGCCGACATGCCCGAGGCCGTCATCGACGCCAACGTGCCCGACGCCTCGGCGAGAGAGATACCCGCAGCCGCAGCGATCGGGGTCACCGAGTGCATGGCCCCGGTCAGCTCATCGAACGTGGTCTTACCGTGCGAGACAGCGGTGATCAGTTGTGAGGTGACCTTCGCGGCGTCAGAGGCAGGAAGGTTGTAGTCGTGCAGGGCGGTGGTTACCGCATCGGTGACGTGAGTGAGGTCGGCGTTCTCCTGCTTCGCGCCCTGCGCTGCCGCTTTGAGGACGATGAGCGAGTCAGCACCATGAATCCCAGAGGATTCAACGGTGTACATGGCCTTGGCGAGGTCCTGCGCGGACACCCCAACCTGACCAGCCATGTCGAGCATGCCCTGCCCAACCAAGTGCAGGTTGCCGGTGGACTCACCGGCAGTGGTCGCCAACTTGGTCAATGCTTGCTGGTAGTTACCGGCCTGGTGCACAGCGTCGATGCCGATAACCGCGTCAACACCGACCACGCCGAGGGCAAGGGTCTTGAACTTCCCGGCCAGCGCGAGGGCGCCGGCGCCGGAAGTTTCACTGGACCGTGCGGACGCTTCCGCAGCGCGAGCACTGGACACCGCGAGGGCATCGTTGCGGGCGATCAGGTCGGCCTTCGCCCGGCCTTCGTTGGCCTCTGCCACCACGACACGATCCGATGCGGTGACCTCGGTGCGCTTCGCCGCTTCCAGGCGTGCCTCGGCGGCCACCACCTGGGATGACTCGGCGGCATACTTGGCCCGCGACTCAGCTAGCTTGGTCTCCGCGATCCGCACCCGGTCCGCGGCAGCCAGTTCCTTGTCCCGTGCCGCCGAAATAGCCACGGAGGACTGTTCCACCGCGGCCTGTGCTGCACGGACCTGGGCTTGCACCGCGGCCACCGTGGACGACGTGCCCCCGGTGACGGAGCGGGTGAACGCCGTGGAGAACGTCCGCCCGGCCTCCGTACCGCCCTCCTCGGCAGGGGCCACCACATCGCGTGTCATGGCAGCACTCATTCCCATGACACGGGGGATGATGTCCACGAACACGGAGCCAACAGACATTGGTCAGCTCCTCACTGTGGCGTTGTTCCGCCGATGGACGCCATCAGCGACTGGTGCTTCGATTTCTGCGCTTCAAGGCGGTTTGTTTCCCGCTTGTCCGCGCCCGGCCGCCGTATGGGTTCTGGGTTTGCTGTCCCACCGTTGGCCTTGGCGAAGTCACCCCGGTAAAAGGTGAACGCGTCCTGCACGTTGGCGATCAGGTGGTGCATGGTTGTCCACGGGTCGTCCCGCATCGCCGCCTTGGTCGCGGACTCCTCCGGGAGGTGGCCGACGATGACCAGCAGCTCGCGTGAGGACATTTCGCCGAGGTACCAGTCGCCGATGTCGCGGTGATGAAACCGGGACAGGTCCGACTCAATTTCCGTGCAGTAGTGGACGAGCAGGCCCACTACCTCGGCAAGTTTGGGGCGTTGTTCACCCGCTCCATCATCAGGCTGAAAACGAGAGCCACGTCGTTGGAGCGGCCGCCGGAAGCAATAAACTGGGCGTGCTCCTCCTCGCCGAGCACTACCCGTGCCAGGGAAATAGACGAGTTGTCACCCTTTTCGTTCAGCTCATCCATCAGTGCTTGTTTGTCATCGGGCATGCACAACGGATGTGCGACCAAGAACCGTTCCCCATCCTTCGTGGTGAGGGTTATGCCAGGTTGGCCACCTACCTTCTCCAAGGCCTGCGCCCGCATATCATCGATGTCCATCTCCGCTGAGAGCGGAGGAAGAAACTTAGCCATGGTGTTGCCTTTCGTCGGATTGCCGGATGATTGGGGGTGAAGGCTCGGCGGCGCGGCGTCCGACAACACCGCGCCGCCGAGGATCAGGGTCAGGTGATCGCGGTCACCGAGTTCGACGTCGTGGAAGCCTGCGACACCCTGCCGGTGGAGTCGGTGGCGGTCACCGTGAACGCGTAAGACGTGCCCACAGTCAGACCAGACACCACAGCAGTCGGAGCCGCGGCGGTACCACCGAAGGTCACTGTCGCACCAGATGCGGCAGGGACAATCCCTACCGAGTAGGTGTAGGGCGCGGTGCCGTTGGTCGGCGGGTTGAACGTCAGGTTCGCTTTCGCGCCGGTGACCGCAGTCGCCACCACTGAGGACACGGCGACCAAGGCGGACAGCAGACGCCAACCTGGGCCGTCCGTCCACGTGTACTCCGCGAACCCCGCCACCTGGTCATACAACGGCTCAAACATGAGCTTCGTGGACTGCTCCGTTTTCGCCTGTTGCGACTTCACGTCAGGCTTGGTCAGCACTGCACGCGGGTACAAAGTCACCTGGTAACAGTCGGCGCCCAACTGGTTGTCCACCGCGATGTGCAGAATGGAACGCAACGAAACACGCGGCGTCCGGGACTTCTTGAACCCGAACCCGGGCGCACCGACCGCCTGCAACTGGGAAAACGGCACCGACTCACGCAACGCCTGCACCACTGGTCGCATCGACTCGATGCATGTGAACGTGGACTCCGCAGTATCCTGCGTAACGTCTTTGCGGACCGTGGCACGAGTCTGCCACGCCATGGTGTCCGCGACCGCGTACTTCGGGGTGAAAACAACCCCGTTCTCATCGAGCAGCCCCGTCTCCATGAAGCCCTGCCCGCTGAGCAGGTCCGAAGACAGCAAGCCGGTCGCCGAGTCGAACGGCGACCAGTTGGCGAACGGGTTCTGCAGGCTATAGTCCTTGACGATCACGTCGCCGTAAAGACCCTTGAAAACGAGTTGGGGGTTGGGGACGAACATGCTGTCCCAAGTTGCTCCGGCCATGATGTGATGCTCCTTCTCAGGTGGGGGAAGCGTTGAATCGGGAATGGACGGCATAGGACGCGATGTGGCGTTCCATGTTCTCGTCCTGGTAGTTGGACCAGAACGGTCCGTTGATGGTTTCGCAGTGGTCGATCAGCACCCCACCCACCACTGTGTGGCGTAGGTGCATCATCTTTTCGTGAACCCGCCGAGCGATATCGCTCGACGTCTGCCGATCCGCCGCGAAGGTTTCGACGTACATCACTGGCCGGTCAGTGATGTAGTCGTCGCCGCCGGTGACGCGGGTCACGAGAAGGAACGGCAGCTTGGGGAGGTTCGGCATTTCCACGGACACATCCGCGACACCGGGAACCGAGGACAGGAAGCTGACCAGCACCGCCTCAACATCAGCGAACGCCATCACTCCCCGCCGATGGCCCGGTGCAGGACGTGCTGAGCGGGCTGGTGTTTGGTGCCGTATTCGATCCAGTGGGCTTTGTAGTCGTGGGCGGTGACACGGCCCTTCATACGTTTTCCGCCCTGCACCACCGACGCTTCGATGGAATCCCGGTAGTCACCGGGCTTGTCCACGTAACCGCCTTTGAGGGTGTGCTCCTTGTCGCCCACCGGGGCAATGGCCCTGGCACGCTCAGCGACCTGCTCAGCCTCATGCAGAAGGTGGGCGTGCAACTCGGGGTCGGTTTGCAGCCAAACCTCTAGGCCGAGCGGATCGGGGAGGAATTGGGCAGCCATCAGCAACCCCCAATGCAGTTGGTAGAGCGGAATGGTCAGCCGGAAGCCTTGCGGAGCTCGCAGACGAAGTGATCGGGGTGGCCGCGGGCATCTGTCCACACCTGCGGGTCACCAAACACCTGATACTTGGTGCCGTAGGCGAAAACTCGACTGGTGGCGGTCAGCGTGGAGGCTGGACCAGTAGCGGGGGCGTACAACCGCCACAGGGTGATTGTCAGGTCCATGTTGCCGGTCTGCTCAGCCGAGGTAAGCGGCTGAAACGAGCAACCGGAGATCGGGAACCACGCCGACTCGACCTCGGTGGGGATTCCTTTGGAGTTACGGGGACCGTTGGTGAGGTTGATTCCCTGCACCGTTTCCCGGCCCGGCGTTCTCACGAGTTCGTCATCCGGCGGTAGCGGGCAATGACCATGTCTTCGAGGATCGTCATGTCCGTGGGGGCGATGCTGTTGCTCACGCCACCCGTGGTCTTACCCTGGTCGGCCAGCGGATTATCGAGCATCCGTGCGGCCAACCCCACGACCACCATCTGCAGGTCATCGGGAATCACTGTGTACCCATGCGAGTAGGTCACCGTCACCACAGGAGGCCAACAAGCGCCCTTAGGGAGTAACAGGCGCCCTTGTGCGTCCTGCACCCACACGCCGGCGGGAATGGGGCCGTACAGAGCTGCGGCGTCGTAAATCTCGTAGTAGAACGGGTCTGCGGTAGTGGCATAGTACTTACCGGCGACCGCCGACACGCCTACCACCGGGTACTCCGGCAGAAGCAGTTTCGGATGACCACCGGTCAACGTCACTGCGTCGTTGGCGACGTAGCTGAGGGTTTGCCCCGCGGCGATGCGCACCATGGACGACGCGAACCGCACCGCCTGACCTGTCTTGGCGGAAAGGGGGTCAACATCGGCGTAGGTGGCGAGGTCGTCGGCCGATACGAGAGGAGAAAGCATCAGTTACTGGTCCTCTCGTATCGGCCGGGCAAATCAGCGGTAGTCGGTGAACTTCCCGAACTCGGCGACATCCTGAGGGCGGGATTCGTAGCCGAGGTCCGCCGCAGAATCGCCGTGGTACCCCTTCTCCAAATGCTCATCGGAGGGCGTACCGCCGTCCTTGGGCGATGCGGCCTGGGGCGGCTGGTCCCGCTTGGGCTCCGGGGAGGTGGCCGTGGCAGTTGCGGTGGCCGTGGGTGTGGTTGATTCGTCAGCCATGAGTTGAATCTCCTTATCAGACTGCGGTGTTGTTGAAAACGCCGAAGGGGAAGCGGTTGGCTTCGGTGCCCTGCTCCCAGGTGACGTAGTTACTGACCTGGAAACCGAAACGGCACACCAGTCGGAGCGCAACCATGTCCTGCTGCGCGAGGTTGTAGACGATCGCGTTGGTAGAAGGATCCTGGATGACAGCCTCGGTGAGCATTTTCGCCTGAATGTCGGCGCGGACACCGAGGATTCCCTGCGTGAAGTCACCGATCAGTGCCAAGGCGTTCAAGGTGCCGGCGACCCCACCCATCGGCCAAGAACCACGTGCCCCGTACTCGATCTGCATCCCCATGAGGGTGTCGCCGTTGGCACCGAACTCGGCGAGCTGCACACCCTGCGTGCTGCGCGCACCGCGGAAGTACTGCCGAATCCCACGAGACGCCATCACACCGTTGACGTCGAAACCGTCGTTCTCGATGAGCGCCAGCAATGCGTTGAAGTCCTGTGCGATACCACCGTTCGCCTGGGTGGCGGTGCCGCGGGTGACAGCGTGCGACGGGGTGGCCGCGAGGGCTGCAGGGATCAGCGCAGTCGGCCAAGTGGTCGGCTTGTTGATACCGAAGAAGATGGCATCATCCAGCGCCTTGCCGATGGCCTCTTCCGCATCAGAACGCAGGTACGTCCAGATGTCGTAGTCGGCGTCATCGATGACGTTCTGCGGCACCGGGAGGATGACCGCGATCTCCTCTGCGGTCACCAGCTTGTCCGTCCAAGCGTTCTTCGAGGTCTGCTTGGTGCCGGTGTCGCCGTTGACGAAGTACGCAGTGGGAAGCGCACTCAGAATGCGGATACGCTCCTGCCGCCGACTCATCGGAAGTTTCTTGAACAGGCTCAGAGCGGCACTGTGTCGCTCTGCGCCGTCGATCATCAGCTTGGCCTGGGCGGCTGGGACATCCGCTGCGGCATCTGACCTGGTGGTGATGTTGACTGCCATGGCGAGTCATTTCCTTTCGGGTGATCCGCCCGGCAGTCGCCGGGACAGGGGGTTAGTGGACCGACCGACGCATCCAGGCGGACATGCCGCCGTCTTTGGCGGGGTCGGTGTCGCCGCGGCCCTGATCGGGGTCGCGGCGTGCGGGGGTACCCGCCCCAGTGAGCTTCAGCAGTTCCGTGGCGTCGGATTCCAACTCCTCGCGGGTAGAACCCTGCAAACGTGCTGCCAAGGCGGCTGAGAGGCCCTTGTCGGCGGCCACTTCCAACCGCAGTGCGCGGGTGGTGGCCTGCCCGGCTTCCCGCTCAGCCTTCTCGGCGCGTTCGGTGGCCCGCTGCAGTTCGCCCTTGTCCTTGTCGGCGATTTCCTGCAGTTTCGCCTCGGCCGCGGTAGCGCGGGCGGTCGCATCACGCGCCGCTTTCCGCTCTTTGGCCAGTACCGACTTGACTGCGGGGTCAGCGTTCGGCGGATCGTCGGATTCCGGCTCTTTGGGCGTCGGGTCAGGCGTTTTCGGATCGTCCGCAGGGTGATTCGGGGCGTTTTGCTTCGATGCGAACGGGTTCGGCTGGTCGTCGGCCATCACGGCCTCCTTTTCGCCCATCACGGGCATCACTGCGCGGCATCACGCCACACAAGGGGGTTATCTGTCGGTTTTCGGTCAGGAAGGGGGTGTGGGGCCGGAGAAACGCTCATCCAGGCGCTGTAGCTGACTGTGGGGGGCCACCGTCGTGTCCCCGGGAACGTGGGTCGTCGCGGGAAGCACCGCACCAGGCGGTAAAGCGGCCAATGCGGCGGCCTGCGCTTTCGCGGACATCGCCAAGTCGTCCTTGCGTTGCTGGTTCATCCGCTCGATAACCGGCGGGGAGTACCCCAGGTCCTCCATGAGCTGCAACCACGGCACACCCAAGGCCTGCTTCTTCATCACCGCGTCGGTATGGACAGCCTCCGAGCGGTACTCCGGGTCGGCCCAGATGGTTTCCATGTCCGGCCTCGCCGCGTCTGGGTTGCCGTCCACGACGAAGGCCAAGCGCATGACCTCTTCCCATGCCTCGCCGAACGTCAACATCCGCTCCCGCGCCTTCGCCACCAAACCGGCCTCGGCGGACTGGATGGCCTCACCGGAGGGAAACTGGCCGGACAGGTAGAAGTAGTGCGGGGGGGTGCGGGTGATGGTGGCGATGTCCTGCTTCAACGACGTGAGCACTTCGACGTAGTTGCCGAGGTTCGCGCCGGCGAACTCACCGAAGTGGGTGGTCTCCGACTCGGCCTGCCACAAGCGGGACGTCGGGGAGAACGGCTCGATCGGCTGGTTGGTCACCGGGTCGCGCATGATGTCCAAACCCACAGCGGTGCGCTGCGGCATGGCCACGAACTCCGACGCCACCAGCATGTCGGCGACGGTCTTGTTCACCATGTCCTGCAACGGCAGCACCGCCGCCAACTCACTGTTGCCCCACCCGTCGAGCTCGGGTTGAGTGAGCAGCGGAACGATCGGGACCACGCCTAGGTTGTTGACCTCAGGCCACTGCCGTCCGGGCACCGTGCGGGGCTCCCACTGGGCTGTGGTGAGGTCATCGACGTTGCTGCTACCGGATGCTCCACGACGCCAGCGGAACACCTCCAGGGGGGTGTACAAGGTGGCGCACTTGGTGCCGTCGTCATCGGTGAACACCCGCAAAGCCGCTGCCCGCTTGCGACGGTTCGCGGTGGAGTTGCGGTGGATCACGTTCATCGCCGACTCGATGGTGATCAGCGGCGGTTCACCCTCATCGCCGGGACCGACCATCACGTAGGCGCGACCGGATTTGAGTGCTTCGAGGTGCCCGATGTCGGAGTCGGCGTCCAGGTTGTTGAACTGCCAGATTTCCCAGGCCCGCTTGTCGCCGGTCTCATCCCCGTTGCGAAAACCCGTCAACCGCAGCCGCTCCAACACCGCTGCCACGACGAGGGGACACCAGTTGACCGCAGCGGCTTTGAACAAACCACCGAACGCCTCCAGGAACTTCTGGGTGGCGAACGTCAGGGGCTGCTTGCCCGAGTAGTAGTTGTTCAGGGTCCGCAGCTTCAGGCGATCCTCGTTCAACTCGGCGGCGAGAGACTTGGTGAGGGCGAGCGCTTGATCGTGGTTCACGCCCGCTCCTTCCTAGAATCCGACAACACGCCGGGACTTCTGTTTGCCCCACCCGGCGGTCAGGGCATCAGCACGGGCCTCGTAGGCCAATGCGTCACCGACAACGGAGTCGATCTTGCGGGGGCTGTTGGGGTATTCCTTGCGGACCAGGCGATGGCCGGCTTTGCGGCGCACGTAGGCGTTGCCGTAGTGCTCGGCGGCGATCAGGTCGTCGTCGTGCCACACCACACCGGTCATCAAGTCCGAGTGCAGACGGTCCAGAGCGGCGGCCATGGCTGTGTCGCGGGCGGTGGACCACGGGAACACCCGATCAGGGAACTCCTCGGCCAAGGTGTCGATGTCGGAACGCCACTCGTGGGGGTCGAAGTAGCCGCGGATCACGTCGTAACGCCCGTAGGCTTCACGGATCTCGGCGAGCACCTCGGAGCGGGGGACTTCCCACCCGATGCCGCCGGGGCCGTCCGGTTTGGCCCACACACCGATCTTGAACAGGAACCCATCCGACATGCGACACCCGCGAAGGACGGTGGTGTCGTCGTTCAGGGAACCGTCAAAACCGAGGGAGATCGCCTCGCCCATGGCCACGACATCACCCCTACGGGTCTGCGCGTCGTGGACGTCTTTGGCGATCCAGGCGTCCTTCGTGGCCATCGGACGATTCAGGAAGTAGCGGGCCGCGGTGGCCTCGTCCGGGCAGGAACGGGGGTCGATCATCTCCCGGTAGATGCGGTCGAGGTCCATCCACTGCGCCGCCGACCCGTACACCTGCCGCAGTTGGATCATCGTGTGCTCACGGTTACCGATGTCTATGCGGCCCTTGGCCTCACAGTGATCCACGTGCACACCTGACGACAACTCACCCTTGCGCCAGGCGGTCAACGTTTCCTCGGCGATGGACTGCTCCCCCGGCCGGTACGCGGTGGTGGTCTGCAGCAGCCACGGCTCAGCCAGTTTCCGCTTGCCAAGGTTGCGGCGGATCGTGCCGTACATCCGCTTCAACTCAGGCAGCACGTACAGGTGAGACTCGTCGGCGACGACGAACGTTTCCTTACCGCCATCCTTCGACGCGGCCCCCGAAGTGCAGGCCCGGATCTCCCCACCGTGCGGCAGATACAGCGCGGTGGCCGACTGGTACTGGCGGATACCTGACACCCCGGCGTAGATGTCGGGGTGGGCTTCCTTGCCCCAATCGCCGGCGATGTAAGCCACCACCGAGAAGGAAGCCGTGGCTTGCGACTCCTCCGTAGCCAAACACTTGATCAGCGGGGACGTGACCGGCTTACCCACCGGTTGCCCAGCATCATCCCAGTGGGAGAACCGGGCCGGGCCGAACGCCTCAGCGACAACCAACCACCCAGCCAACTCCGTCTTGGCCCGGCCCTTCGGGCGGGACAGCACGCCTTCGTCGTACACCTTGCGCCCGGTTGCCGGATCAATGCGGTAAGCAGCCACGATGAACGCCTCGAACTCGGCATCCATTTTTAGATCACCCTTGACAGGTTCGCCCTGGAGGTCGCCGGGGCCGTAGCAGCAGTTCTCGCCAATCCAGTCAGCCACCTCGTAGCCGAGGGAACAGACGTGAGTGTCGAATTCGGGGCCAGCCCACGGCATGACAACCCCCGTTTGACGTTGCACTACCACGTGTCACGGGGTAGTATCCCGTGGTATGGAAACCAAGATCGGCAGGGAGATGGTCGTACGCATCCCCGAGCACCTCCGCGCCCAGCTCGATGCACGCGCCGCGGAGCAGGACGTCACACGCTCCGAACTCGTTCGCCGCATGCTCACCTGGGCACTAGCCCAGCCACAGGCCAAGGCATGATGCAACGCAACGTTGTGTACGCCGCTCGATGCGGCCGGTACCTCAAGATCGGGTACACAACCAACCTCGCCCAGCGGATCAGGAGCTTGAACTCGAAGACCCGCGGGTGCCAACACCCACATAACCTGGCCGTTGGGGAGAGGGCCATCCTGGTCGGGTGGCTCGACGGAAACCTATGGGTAGAGAGGGCCATCCATCAGGCGCTCTCTGAACGCCGCGCCCACGGCGACTGGTACTACCGCGATGACTTCTTAGACCAGTGGGCTAACAGCCTGCCGCACTCTAGCGCCCCCGAACTGCTATCCGCGCCAGTGAGGTTCTGATGTTCCGCTACGCCACCGACACGATGCCCAAAGGATGGAAGCCATGAAAGGCAACCGTTGGATACTCCGAGTCGATGAGAACCACTGGATGCTCCGTTGCAGACTCTGCGGCAGACGCACGGGCGGCGTAGGCGGGAAGTTCAAGCGATCTTTCAAGACCGAAGCTGAAGCACGCAACTACTGGCCCGAGCACGTCAAGTCTGTACAGCACCGCTACCACTTCACCGCAGATGCCGCGAAAAACCGAGAACGGCTCGCGCACGAAGAGTCCATACTCAGCGAGATTTTTGGGAGAAAGAAGGATGGAAACCATGAGTAAGAGCCTGTTCAGCCAGACCCGCCGAACGCTCTACAAGACGCAACGCGCCATGGGCGACGGTCAAGCCGCGAAACGCGGCACCCTTCCCAAGCGCCTTGTCCGTCGATCCGTGACGCGCAGCCTGTTCCGGTGACCATTGCGCAGGCGCTGGGGTGGAAGTCGTACACCTGCCGATGCGGAGATGTAGTGCAACATGACCTGCCAACGAAGTACTGCCCAGGATCGGACGTAGAGGGACCGCTCTGGTCGGACTACCTGTCGACGCACCACGAACACGTCCACTGGGCCATGGTGGGTAGCCAGCGCAGCGTCACCCGCAGCCCGTTCAGGCTGTTCCGATGAACAACAAGGTGGAGATCGAAAAAGTCCACGACTGCCAAGTGCCGACGACCCCCGATCCTGGACCAGATGACATCTCACTCAGACTCAAATGGACCTGCGATACCTGCGGTCAGCGTTGGACTGGAGTCGCATATAAGGGCGGCCGAAGAAGTTGGAGAGGCCATCCTCCATCACAAAGACCTCCGCGCAGAAAGTTCCGACTGTTCCGGTGAAGCAAACCGCACACCGAGTGGAAGTCGAGCCCGGTCGAGGGTACTTCCGGGTTCGATGCCGCGAAGGCTGTGAGGTCGGCGGCCGGTACCCAGACCGAAAGACTGCCCGCGCTGTAGCAGACCAGCACATCATTCGGTTGTACGGGAGCGAACCATGCGGGAATAAACTCTGCTGGGGCGACCAAGCCATCGAACGGCGGCGTAAAGCGCAGCCATCTGATAATGTCGCTATCGCCTAGCCGCAAAGGCCGGTCGGAGCTGCCGATGGCAAAGCCCCCGTAGCGACCTCTCCCCGGAGTCGCCGAAGCCCCCACTCAGGTGGGGGCTTCGAGGTTTCAAGCACCCTGGGCCGCAGCCCGAGCCCGATCCAGCGACGACACCGTTCCACCGACAGCAGTGGGCTTGTACGACCCCCGAGCACCCCCACGTTGCTGCGGACGCTTACCCGACTGCTCATCCGGCAAACGAAGAGCCGCGAGGAGCTGCTTCATCATGTTCGCCGTCGTATTCGCCTTGTCCAGCGCCTTATCGATGACCAACTCGTAATCCTCGGTCTGCACCCGATGCGTCAACGACGCCCACACGTCAACATCACCGCGCAACAGCGCATCCAGCTTGTCCAGACGATCCTTCGCCCGACACGCCTCCAACAACTGCACCTCCTGCACCGAATCCAAGGCGTGATCCTCGGAAACACTGCGCCACAGAGCCTTACCACCAGCATTGAGACCCGAAGGAGTGCGCAAAACGGACATCAGACCCCCTCGGCACTTTTTCGAATCGGCATTTCAGAGGTTTGGACTGGGAGGGACCTAGGGAGAGGTCCTTCTCGGCATGATCGCTGTGGTGGTACCCCACCCCTGTCCGTTGATCTTGACCACTGGTCGTTGGTCGTGTCGGGCTTGGGCGCACAGTGGTCGATGGTCAGTGGTGTGCGGCGTGGTGGCCTGCGTGGCCCTTGTGTGGGTGGTGGCCACCCTTGGCGACGTGGTGGTGGACGTGGGCGCCTTTGTGGGGGTGGTGCAGGCCTTTGGGGCGGTGACGGCTGGCGTGACTGCCTTTGTGGGGGTGTTTCACTCCGAGTCTAGGCATTCTGTTGCCTCCCCTGTTTTGGCGCCTGCACTGCTTCGGTTGCAGGTAGCGTGTTCGAGTCTGTTGGCTTTACCGCCGCGGCTAGCTGGGGTGTGGTCGGGGTGGCCGGCATCGAGGTGCTGTGTTGCCTTGTACATGGGTTGCCCGCACCTGATGCAGGGTGTGCCCTCTGTGTGCTGGTTCAGTAGGTGCTGCCGGATGTGGTCGTGCTCCGTGCCGTACCCACGTTGGTGTCGGGTGCCGCGTTGCTGATCGTGCAGTGTGGCGTGGGTGTGGCACCTACCCCTGCTGTGCGCTGGGTGTGGGCATCCGGGTTGGCAACACACACCCAGTGCGCGGGGCATGAGGCCATCACCTCCCCATGTAACTCAGGTGTCGCGGCGCGCTAGGCCACGGGTAGGTAGGTGTCTGGTGGTGCAGTACCCGTGTGCCCTACCCGCGTTTGGGTTTGGGACCGGGCTTCTGCCCACGTCCGCTGATGCGCTTGTCCTTGGGTGTGCCAGGGTTGGGCTTGGTGCCAGGCATGATGTATCTCCTACTCGCTGTAGACGGTGACCGCGAATGTCACCGATGGTGTGGTTCCTGTTATCGCCCAGCGGTAACGCATCTTGTCTGTGAACGAGCTTGTGACGTTGAGGACCTGCACCCCAGCAGAACTCGCTGGGGTGAAGGCGGCCAACTGATTCCAGTTCACACCATCGAGCGTGTCTTCAAGAAACACCGAGATACTTGGCGTCGTCCCGCTCACTGCAGTGACAGCGAGCTGGGCACGCAGCGTTTTGACGTTGCCCCACCCACTGATCAGCCCGGAATCCCCTGTTGCCGTCCTCACCGCTGATGGCACAATTACATCAGTCGCACCAGGTGCAGCCACGTTCGGATTCGGCATGATGAATCTCCTTCATGTGGGCATGCCGGATGGGACAGGACTGTCAGGGAGCAGTCGGGGCATTCGGGTCAACTGGCGCGTTCGGGTCAGGCGCCGGCGCTGGGGCTACTGGTACGGGCTCGGGTGCAGGCGCGGGCGGTGTGTTCGGTACTGGCGTTGGGTCCGGTGCTGGTGAGTCGCCAGACAGTTTCGCCACCGCAGCGTCCAGCTTCGCGAAGTCCAGTGCAGGCGAGTCGGGCGTGTTGGTTGGGGGCTGGGTGGCCTGCGCTTTGAGTGCCTCTACCTCAGCTTCGATGCTGGTGCGGGCGTCGTCCACTGCTGTGGAGATGGCGTCGATGTGGTCCTGCATTGCGGTCATGGTGGGGTCCGTCCTTACTGGTGGTGCCGGGGCCGGGATTGGCTCCGGTGCTGGTGTGGGTGTGGGTGTAACGGGGTCTGGTGCAGGCGCTGGATCTGGTGTCGGTACCGGTGTCGGGTCGGGTACGGGCGCAGGTACGGGATCAGGTACGGGCGTCGGGTCGGGCGCAGGCGTTGGCTGCGGTGCAGGCGCGGGTGCCGGCGCGGGGGTGGGTGCGGGGAACGGATTGGACTGCCCGGTCAAGCTGGCGAAGTCCTCACCCAAGCCGTGCAAGTCCAGGCCGGAAGGTGAGGTGCCGTTGGCTGCGACCCACTCGGGGACGATCACCGCCCAACACTCATCGACGTACCGGTCGAGGAAAGCCTGCGACATGAGCTGTGTCTGCCCCCACGAAACGCAGGTGTACATGCCAGCAGCGCGGTCGTAACCGCTGAGCACGATGAGGTGTCCGCCGTCGTTGCCACCGTCAGGGTTGGTGACATCCCACGGTTGCCCGTTGTTGAACTGGTTGAACGCGGTCTGCGGTACTTGGAAGCCCACGAGGACGCAGCCGAGCATGGCGATGGCGGCTTGCACATCCCCGGGCTGCGTGTAGTCCACCGCGGCGAACACATCGCACTGGTGTCCGTCGATGCCCTGTGTGCGCCACTCGTTGAGCGCGTCCTGCGTGACCAGGCCAGGGCCGGGTTCGGCGTCGGTGCCTGGACGGAACCCTGACAGTTGCTCCCACAGGGCAACAGTGTCGGCTTCGTTGATGCGGACCTCGGCGCCCGCGTAAGTGCTCAGCGCAAGTAGTGCGTGGGACTCGCCGGCCGTCACACAGTCGCTGTAGCGGTCGTTGCCGAGGGAGCCCCAACCTGTGATGCGTGAGTACCAGTCCACTGTCGCGGGGGCGTCCACAGTGGCAGCGTCGAGGTGGGCGGCGAGGGTGAGCCGCGGCTTCGACGGGTCAGCGGCGAGCTTCCCGGTGTGCATCACAGCCGACCCCGCACGATGAACAAGATCAGGGCGATGATGGCCAGGACGACAAGCACGGTCCATAGCAGGCTTCCGGTCATTTCTCCTCGAATCGTTTGCGCTGAACGATGATTAGCTCTGGTCTGAGTACCTGCTCGGGGCCGTAGTTGTCCTGGATGTAGCGGCGCGCCGCGGCGATTGCGTCTGGTGGGTCGTAGTAATCCGCGGTGAGGTGATGCGGGCTTAGCGGGAACCTGGGGCCGTTGTAGCTGCGGGGTTCGTCGCTCATCAGATGTCGTTCTCGGCGCCGATAGTGACGCGGCGTGCGAACAGGGTGAGCGTCACCCGGACAATATCGCGGTGGGCTAGGTCCATCTCGTGCACCTTCAGTGAGCCCTCTTCGCAAAGGACAGACTGGCCGTTGATACGGATGTCGTCGGGCACGACCACATCGCCACCTACCTTGGTGTCGTCCAGGGGCCTGCCGCGTTCCACGATCTCAACGACGACGGCTTTAGCGTGCATCACTGCTCCTTGCGTGTGTAGCGGCCGGTGGTGGGGTCGCGGTGGGTGTGCCGAGGTGCAGGCCAAGTTTCGGTGTCGGGGCCTGTGTCCACGATGGGCAGTGGGTGGTGGGCGGCGACCCGTGCCGGTGGGGTGCGGTGCAGGAGACGGCGCAACCGGGTCCGGAACGTCACAACGCCTCCGATGTGAGTCTGTGGCGCCTCGCCAACATCAGGTCGATGGACTCGCACAGGACTTCGGCGTGCGCCAGGGCCAACGACTCCATGACCGGTGCCCCGTCGAGGGCGGCTTTGTCGGCGGCAGCCCGGTAGTAGTCGCGGCGGGTCCGGGCCTGAGTCAGTTTGTAGTCGAGGGTGGCGACGGCGAACGCTTGGGTGTCGGTGCCCGCCACAACCTCGATGGTCATGCCGTGACCATCGTGTGCAGTTCGGCGCGCCACTCACGCCAACCCGCCCACGCCTTCAAGAACTCGGTGCGATGGGTGATCCGACCGGCTTCGTACTGGAGCACTGCCCAATCAGCGAACGCCCGCGCTTCGACCCGTGAACAGCGGCAGTGGATCATGGCCCAAGCGATGCAGTGCTCACTGAACTTGCCCGATACGGCCATCACGGCTCCGAGCGCCCGTACGTCTGCCCCGTGTTGTGCCAGCGGCGTTCGGTCACAACGTCGTAGTGGTCGCCGTCGTGGTCAGCGAGACGGGTGCAGATGTCGTCGTCGGAGCAGGGTCGCAGGTCGTCGCAGTAAGGGTTCTTGCGGCGCAGGGTGGTGGGCATGGTCAGTCCCCGAGGTGATGCACAGGGTCATGGTCCTGAGACTCGCTGATGATGATGGCGACAGCGAGGATGCCAGCCACGGTCCCGAGCCCGGTGACCACGATGACAGCGGCGGTGAGCAGGACAGTGACCACGGCAACCCCTCAGTGTGAGAGTGACGTTAGTGCCCCCAGCGTTGGGTTGACCGTCTGCGCGAGGATTGGAGACGTGCCGCGACGGTGGGGGCGGTCCCCGGACAAAGGCGGGGACGAAAGACACGGCTGGCTGGAGAGTCACTGCTGCCGTAAGGCCACCATACATCAGAAATTACATCGATGGCATTCACACCGCGCCGGGTATCGCGCAACCCAGCACGGCCGCGAGGTGTTGGAAGTACTGGGGTGCCCAATCGTGCCGGCAGGCGAGGCACACACACCCGGTGGTAGTCAACGACAGGGCAGCCTGCCGCACGGTGTCACCACAGGAGTCCTTGCGGTAAACCGTACGGACGCCACACGCGGGGCAAGGACTCACTAGCTCCATCTTGCGTTGCTCTTCCCCGTCGATGAGGGTGGTGGCGGTACGTACCCAACGCCGGATGTTGTCGGCGTGATCTTGGATCATGGGCACGTCCTGAGGCCGCCATGTGAGGGCGGTGAGCGCGTCCAGTTGCTCCGTGACGGTGAAGTCAGCCCGGAGTTGGTAGGTGCGCACCCAGTCGCCGATCGTGGCGTGCACCTCGTTGAGCCAGTCCAGTGCATCCACCCGCAACGGGGGCATCGACCTGGCCGTCGAACCCAACTGTGTGCCCTGCCCACCCGGCAGGGCTGCCACCATCTCCGTGTACACACTGTCCCGGTACACAGCCCGGATGGTGGCGCCGTTGGGGGTGTCCACGGTGATCGTGCCATGACGAACACCAATGAGGTCTTGCACAGCATCGTCGAGTTGTTCCCGGACCCCGGAGAGGCGTTCGCGGGTGTCGGTGGTGGTGCGCTCAGGGTTGGTCATTCCGAAATCCTCCGCAATTCCCGACGAAAGCCGGACACATCGGGGATCAACGTGAGGATCACATAGTCGTCGTGCACCTCCAGGGGGTCGCGCGTCGCCTCCCGTCGCCGTGCTCGACGTTCCCGCCTGACAGCCCGGCGCTGCACCCGCAGTTGGTCGGAGTGCATACGACGCCGAGCGGCCAGGGTGCAACGAGACGGCGGGGCGTTGGAGGTAGGGAATGTGACCGCCATCGCCGCTACGCCGTCTCGGAGTGACTCCCACGCCCGGCTTACCTCGTCAGCGATGCCGCGGAACGCTGCAATGAGCGGCTCTATGTCCTGCCGCACATCTTGCCAATTCCCGAAAGTGAGACGGAGCGCATCCGGCGGACCTTCCGTATCCGACCCCGGGCAGCCGCCTAGCTTCATTCCATGCCAACCCGCTCCGCACCGGCAGCGTGGCTGGTTCAGGTTGTGGTCGTAGCCCGAGGCCTCCTGCTGCAACTGCTCATCGACCAGGGCGCCGATCTCGTCAATTACGTGCTGTGCGGTGCTCACTCGTCCCCCTCGAATACGACGACCTGCCAAGACCGTCCGCAGCGAGTGCAGTAAAAACGGGATGGGGCGTTGTGCCCGAAGTAACAGAGGGGCGCCTGATTGTGCCCGTCCGGCGACGTGCATGGCTCCTGTGGTGGCACCAGATCGCACCTCACGTGTCGATCCCATTCCCAGCGCTCCGGGTTGGTCACTTGTCCTCCGGAAAGTCGCGGGCCAGAACGTACGTCTCACACGGCCAGTCGTCGTCATAGTCGGGGTTGTAGCAGCACGAACACACGATCGTGGCGTAGATGTGCGCGGCGGCGGGTGTGGGTGAGTGCAATTCCAGGATGGCGCGTCGCACACCAGTCGCCTCCGCAAGTACCGCACTGTGCGCGGCCTCCACCTTGTCACGCTCAGCTACCCGCTCAGCATCACGAACACGGATATTCTCAGTAATAGCCGCGGCCTGCTGCTCGGGCAGGAAGCTGTACCAGTCGTACGGACTGAACGGTGGTTCGGGGTTGCTCATGTTGTGTCCTCCGGTCGCTCGGACGTGTCGATGCGTTGCCCCCTGAGCAGCGCCACGAGATCCTTGACGGTGCAGTGCACCCACTGGTCTCCCGGGCAGCCGACACCATGCCGCTTGGACACCACAACACCGCAGAGGGCGTCATCGTTGCCCGCCTCGATGTGCGCCTCGGAGATCCAGCCCGCAAGGTCCGTGCGGGCACAGTTTTTGACCTCCACTGTGACGCGCTGGCCTCGGGTGCGGACACCACCGATGTCGCCCCGATCCTTCGCGCCCGACTTCACCCTGCGGTCGATGCGGTCATCGTCCAGGGCCATCTTGAGGTAATCCGCCACCTGACGCTCAAACTCGGCTCCTGCCTTCTTCGCTGATGCGCGGGTGCGGCTCATGCCCCCACCATCTCCGGGTGCTTGCGCCAAAACTTGAAACAGCTATGGCACCTACCGTGCGCTGCGTGGCGGCGGTGGCCCGGTTGTTGCGGGGTGTGGTTGCGGGACATCGGGCACCCACAGTCGCTGCACTGATCGGTGCCCAACAACCGTCCGGCCCGCACCCCCGAATCCTGGGGTGTGACCGCCGCAGCACAGGCTTGGAAAGCGGGGCAGGTCGCGCAGACGCCTTGTGCCTTGCGGTGCCGGGCGCGGCGTTCCTTGGCGGTCTCCACCTTCCCGTCGAGGGATTCATCCCACCACCAGGCCCTCGGGCCACGGCAATGGGCCTGCAACTCCCACGACTCGGCGGTGAGAGTGGCCAACAGGTGCTTGGGGACATGCACGGCGCGGGCCGCGTCCGACCTCACGACTCGTCCCGCGTGGGGGTGCCGTGAGCGGCGAGGACAGCGGCATCGCGTTCCAGACGGTCGGCCCGAACACGCAGAAAGTTGCGGATCATGTCGTCGCTTGCGGTGCCGCCCACCCACGCAGCCGCTACCCGACGCAACAGGTCGGGGGTTACCTCGGTACTCATGCCGCCACGACCTCTCGCTCGTTAGCCACGATCAGACGGCCGAAGTGTTCGGCGACGGCGGGGACGACGGCGTTGCCGAGCACTCGCAGTCGGTCCACTTGGGCGGGAATCCCATCAACCAGTCGGTCCACTCGGGGCTCACTTTCCAACCACTTACTCGCTGCCCGCCGACGCTGATGTGCTGCCAGGCCAGGAAGTCCTCTAGCTGCGAGCGGTGCTGCCCCGACTCCGCTCTGGCCCATGAGATCCCGTGCGACCCCATCGACGCTCGCGGGGTAGGCCACGATGAAAACCCGTTCACGCGAATGGGGTGCGCCGTAGTCGGACGCGCGAACAGTTGCCCATTCCGCATCGAACCCGAGCTGGTGAAGGTCACCGAGGACAGTCCCGAATGCTCGGGCATCTCGAACGAGAGCTGAAACGTTCTCCACCAGGACGTAGCGGGGTCGTACTGCGCGTACGACGTCTCTGAACGCAGGCCACATCCATCGCTCATCGGTGGTGCCGAGTTGTCGGCCGGCGAGGCTGAACGGCTGGCAGGGGAAGCCACCGCAAACAACATCGACAGGTGGTCGAGGCTTGGAGCTCCACCACTTCGGGGTTGTGGATACGTCGTCATGGCGGGCAACCTCCGGCCAGTGGTGGGCGAGCACCTGCGTGCAGTAGGGGTCGATCTCCACCTGGCCCACGGTGGTCATCCCGGCACGGCCGAGGCCGAGCTCGATACCGCCAGTTGGAATGCCCGAGAACAGGGACAGAACGTTGAGTGTCTTCTCGGGCATCAGGCAGACCTCCTAACAGGAGAAGTGCGCTCTCCTGTTACGGCCCGACGAGCGGCATCGAACTTGCGATGGCACGGAACACGCTGGGTGTGCGGGTAGACTCCTTTAGGCATGTCGATCACCGCCGATGCCGGCGAACAGGGGCAGGACGTTCACGGCTGTGCCTCCAGTGCTGCAACCCCGGCCAACCCTGCACGGGCGAACCTGAGTGCTCGGCGGTAAGGGATGCGGGTGCCGTCGAGGCCGGTTCGCATCCGCCACGCCAACAGGTGGGCGGTCATGGTGTCGCCTCGCTGGCGTCAGCGGCGGCCAGGAGAGCAGCAGCAAACCATCGTGCCTCCTTGGCGTCCAGGTGCACGTCGTCGTCCCCGTATATGGGTTCTACCCACACGTCCAATGCTCGTGCTCCGACATGAGCAGACACTGCACACTGGTCCGACTTGAACACGAGCCGACGTTCACCGTTGTGAAACTCCAATTCTGGGAAGTACATGGCCGCTGCGTTCACAGCCCCACCACCGTGCTGATGCCCTGCCACACGATCCGCCCCACCACCAACAGCACCACCAGGGCGGCGGTGTTGAGCAGGATGAGGGCGAACAGCTTGTGCCGTGGCGACAACTCGGGTTCAGCCTGCTCGGCCCATGCCTGCCAGTTCGGGGGCAGGGCGGGGTGGGCCTCAGCGGTCAGCACACGGTGCAGTTCCGCTTGGTCGCGGGCACTCCACCGACCAGCCTCCGCGGCGCCTACAGCGGCGTCCCAGGCTTGCCGGGTGGTGGCGTCGAAGTCCTCGCGGGCGGTCACGCCGACCACCTGACAATTCGAAAACTGTCTCCGTAGCCGACATGCTCACCGGAGGCGTGCGCCATCCGCCCGCATGTGACAGGCCTGGCTTGCTCATTGCTGGGGCCGTACATCGGGCCGGTGGCCATGCATGGCTTGGTGCGCTTGGAGTACGTGGAATCGGCCGGACACCTGCGGTTGAGGGAATCGCAACGGCTGTCGTGGATGTGCACGGCGTCCAGGTCTGGGGTACTCATGCCGCACAACCCAAAGCGTGGTCGTTGAACCGGGCCACCACAGCGGGGTCCACACCGGTCAACCGGAGGTAGGCGGGGTCCACCCCAACCTCCACCACCGTGTCAGCTACCAGGGGTTCCTCAAGGGCGTGGGCGATCATGTCGGGAAGGTGCTTGGAGCACACCAAGTCGTCCGCTTCGAAACCCGTGTTGTGGGGGTCGCCGGGCAAAGCGGCGACCTGGTACTCGATGTAGGCGACAACCACGTTGGGGCAGTCTTCCTGCCACACGCACTGCCCTGGTTCCCACGGATCACGGTGGTCCCACTGCCCGCGGTCCAGGTACCAGCGGGTTTGCGGGGTGGCCAACAGGGTCGGCCAGTCCAAGGCTTGCAAGGTGGTAGTCATCGGGTTGCCTCTCGATAGGTGGGGGTGCCTGCGGCTTTAAGCCGGGTTAGGCATGGCAGGTGTGCAGCTTTGTCATTGACTGGGTTTCGGCAGTAGGTGTCCGGTTCGGCCTTGCAACGCGGACACAGCACGTGAATCGACGTGTCGTAGCACTCACCGGAGTGCCCGGTGCGGCCAGAGAACGCACCGATGGCGGCAGCTCGCGCCGGGGCTGCAGCCTCATTCATGGGTTCGTCGGCGTCGAGCTGCCCGAGTTCGTTTCGCTCTGCGGGGTCTGTGCGCAACCAACGGTCCTTCGCGATTTCCATTGCCAGGGTGCGCAGGTGCACCGGCATCAACCATTTCTCCGAAGTTCGGAAGTGTTGACCTACTGCGGTAATGGCATCGGCCTTGTGCAGATCACCGATCGTGCCGAGCCACAGCGCGACGTCGGCTTCACCCACGGTTCGCCGATCGCCGGCGGTGATGACGGTGAGTATGTCGATCACATCATCTCGGTTCATGCCAGTGCCTTTCGCGCTGATTCCGGCGAGTTCTTCAGCGATTGGACGTCGGCAACACGGGCATCGGTTGTCGATGGGCGAGGACGAGTCGGGGAAGTACCGACGCGACTGCCGTAGCTCTTGCGCATCCATACGCGCCACGTGGCTTCCCAGTCCGCTTTGCGGCCGCGTTGGCCAGGAGCGCTCTTCCACCAGTCCGTGAAGTTTCGGTTTTCCAGACCAAGATCAATGCCGGGGCATTCGGAGTGCATCTGTTCGATGAGTTTGCGGCTTGGTTGCCAGTTGGCGGGGAGCCGTGAGCCGCGACCGTTTGCGGGCGCGCGTTCTCTCTCGGACATATCACGGACTGGTTGTTCTTCCGTAGGAAGAACAAGGGACTTATTGTCGGCCACAGGTGTCACCCCGTGGTTACCACTGCTGTCACCCCGTGGCGCCACTGCTGTCACCCCGTGGTTACCATCACTGTCACCCCGTGCCACTGTTGTCACCCCGTCACGGGGTGACAAGCTGTCACCCCGTGTTAGGTGCATCTGAAGGTCGTAGACCACTGGCCTATGGTCCGCACGGTGGTGCCCGGCGAGTGTTTGATCGCCGAGAACGATGACACCCTGGTTGAGTAGCGTCTTGATATGGCGTTGCACCGACCGGTAAGACACCCTTGCCTTCATGGCAATGGTTGTGATGCTTTGTCGGCACTCTGTGCCGTCATCATTGGCGCGCTCAGCCATTGCCATTAACACTGCCATGAGCACGGGGCTGTCTACCGGTGCGTCGTTGAGCGCCCACGATGTAGCCTTGAAACTCATCCCACGGTCTCCGTCTCTCCGTTGTCGAGCAAGATCACGCGGCCGTTCCGGGTCAGGCACGGTGTGGTAGCGGGGTTCTCGAACGACTTGCAGGTCCACCCGTTTCGGTGCGCGGTCCCGTCGTGGTCGTCGGTGATCCGCCCGTGGCAACCGGTGGTGCCCGAGCCGCACACGTCGAGTAGGTTGCTGGCCGCCCAGGTGCCGCCTTGCGACCTGTTCTTGCGGTGGTGAACGTTGGTGGCCTGCCGTATGCCGCAGACCTCGCAGAGTCGATCTGAGCGCATGTGCACCAGGGCTCGGGCTACGGCTTCCTTCGCGGCGCCCTCAGGGTTGAGCGGTGGCCGGCGTTTCGGTGGTTTCGGTTGGCGGGGCCGGAACGCTGTCCGGGCCAGCTCGCGGGTGCGGTTGAGAGGTGTGCAGCGGATGATGCTCACGACGCCACCGCCTGCATGTAGTCCCGCCGCCGCCGCCTGGCACGCACCAAAGCCTTGTCAGCGGCAACACGAGTCATCCCCGTGCGGGCCGCGAAGAAGGACGGCACCCACCTCCACCGGACCGCGATGTCCGCGGCTGCCCGCTTCTCACCGTTCCGCAGATGCACCGACCGGTCCCCGGACAGATGCCGGTCAACAGCAACAGGGTCGACTCTCAGCACCGTGTAGGTCACGGTGTGTGTCCCGTTCCCGCGATCCGCATGGCCTGCTCGATCAACCGGGCCTGCGTCTGCAAGTTGCTCTGATCCGACTCATGCGCACGGGCCATCGCCTTCGCGTACGTCTCCGCTGCCTTCCCGTCGTCAGCGGTTTCCCACAGCTCCATCGATCCGAGCAGGGCATGGTCGTCCTTTGCCTGCACGGTCCCGGTCGCCTCGGCCCGCAGATGCGCTTTCCGGGCCTCCAGGGTCCGCACAGCCTGGCCGCGAACCACCTCGGCGTCGCGGAGTGCCACCGCTGCGCGACCACCACCCCCGTAGAGGGAGCGGAGCTCCTGCACGACCCGGTACAGGTCGAGGCCATCAGTGTCGGTCATGTGAACAGATCGCCGGTCTTACGCACGTCACGCACCTGCATGGCGCGAACAATCTTCGTCGCGCCATCATCGAATGTGGAAGCCGCCCTGGTGACCTGCGCCGCGTTCCGGTATCTAGCGGTCGTCGCGGACTGCCAATCATCCTGCGTCCACAGGCGCAGCGACTTGTCTCGACCGTCGCCAATGGCATAGGACAGGTCCAACTTCGGATCATTGACACCGAGAACCGTGCCGTCTGCGAGAGTGTCAAGTAGGTACTCCACTGACTTACGCATCTCGTTCCGACGCCGGTCGCGCTCAGGCTTGACCATCTGATCGAACAGTGCACGTCCCTCAGCTAGGAGATTGGTCGCCCAGCGTTCGATCTCCTCCGTCTCCACGCCATCGGCATAAGCATGGGCAACTACGTCCTTGGTCTTGTCTAGTTCCGAACCATCGTCTCCCGACTCCTCGACAACGGCGTCGTACTGGTCGATGAACCACTGTCGGTCAGTCATTGTCATGCCCCTGCAATTCGATGAGTGTGTTGGTAAACCGGACTACTCTGCGAAGATTCTCGGGCTCGTACTCACGGGCGTACTGCGGTGGATTGAGTCGCGCTGGGGAGAACTCGGCCATAAGATTGGGAATGTCGTTGTACCCGCCGTACCCGCCGAGAATCTGAAGACCGCGTGCGATGCCGGAGTACAGATCGACCAGGGCCGACTCGTCTTCGGCCTTGCGGCGTACCTCCGCGTCCTTCTCCGCTTTCAGCCGGGCGGCTTCTTCTCGGTTGCGGCGGTTCCACACGTCACGGGCTTCGACGTAGGTGCGGAACGGACTGTCGTCTCCTACCTGCGCGGCGAGGTCGGGGGCGGTGTCCTCGATGAAGGTGCGAGCGTCGGATTCCTCGGCTACGAGCCGCTCAACTTCCGCGAGGCGGTTACGTTCGGCGTCGCGATTGTGGACGGCCGAATGGTAAGCGGCGTCGAGAGCGAGAATGCCGTCAACAACGTCCTGGGCGAGGTCTGGTGCGTGGTCGAGGACAGTGCCGCTCTTATGCAGGTACGTCTGCCAGGCCGACTCAGTATTTGATGATTGTGCAATACCGACGCTGCCCCGCTTCCAACGACCGTCATTCCGCCGACCGTCCTCGGCGAGCACCAGCGCTGTGCTCATCGCCCGCGCCCCGGTGGACATGTTCCGGCGCGTGGAGTTGCAGTCGATGACGTACTCGGCCAGGTCGGCACCCTCGTAGATGACGGTCTCCGGCTCCACGCCGATCTGCTGGCACGCGGCGTGACGGTTGCGACCGTCAAGAATCAGGCCGTCCGGGGTGAGCACCACCGCTGAGCGCAGACCGTTGGCGCGGATCGACTCAGCCAACTCAGCCAACTCCGACTCAGGCAACACCGGGAACTTGTCGGCGTATGGATGAGTCCCCGTGATGACACTCACGACGCCACCTCCGTTGTGTAGTGCTCGATCAAGGCGCGGATGGCGGGCACGTTCGTGGTGGTGGGCAGGTCGTCGCCTTCGTGCGCGGCGCGGAACTTGACCAGCGCCTCACCCAGCGGGATGTCCTTGGCCACCAACAGTTGCCGCAGTTCGTCACGGGCTGCACTCGCCGGCGTCTCCACTGTCGGGGAGGCGTGTGTGCGGTTTGGTGTCGGCTGCTCGGCCTGCCGGTTACGGACCTCCTCCGCGGAGGCGATACCCGGCTTGGTGTCCGCGGCCAGGGCAGCAACGATGGCCCGCCCCCAAGCGGAGGTCTCAGCGTTCTGCAACTCCGAGCCCTTGGTGAAGCTGGACTTACCGGGGAACACCTCATAGGCCATACCCACACCAGGGCGAGGATCGTCAGGGGATCGATAGGCAGCAGCCACGACGACGATGTACGTCTGGCCCTCGATGGTCTCTATCCGGTACGGGGTGGCACTGTCAGCGGGCTGCAACGACCCCTCGGGGTGCGAGTCGCGGAAAATGCCGATACGGGTCGCAACGTCGACGTAGCCGTCCATGTTGAAACTCATCAGGCGGCCTTCCTGTCGAGATGCTTCCACGACTTGCCGCGGACGATTTGGCTGATGGTGGTCTGCGCGACCCCGAACTTGGCCGCGAGCTGCGGCTGATTCGCGGCGCCACAGCACCAACGCCCGCGTATCTCCCGAACTTGTTGGTCGGTCAACTTGGCGCGCGTGTGCCGCATCCCGCGTTGGTGCCGGTCGCGCCTTACGGAGTCACCATTGTTTTGCTTAGTGGTACCTACCAACAGGTGCCTCGGGTTCACGCACGGCGGGTTGTCACAGGAGTGCCGGACCACGTACCCATCCGGTATAAGCCCGTGAAAGATTTCGTAAGAGATCCTGTGCGTGGAGTAACTCGCCCCTGAGGCGTACAACTTGCCGTATCCCGTACTGAACCGAGTAGCAGGCCACTCGACGCACGAGTCGGTGTCCGGCATCGGCCCCAGGTGATGAGTGAACATCTCCTCCGGCTTGAGCCGAATGGGCTGGATCGGAGGCCCAGATTCAGGGGAGCCGTACTTGCGAGCCCGTGAGTAGTGCGAATTGCAGTACAGAACCCGGTTCGTGGTCCGGGAGCATCCAGCTAAAGTGCACTCGTGCCGCTTCATAGGAACTTGGCTTTCTTCGGCCTGGCGATGTTCTTGGCATCTCTCACGGTTGCGGCTAAGAGCGCTCGTTCCCACCCCGCAACTAGGTCCAGTTCCCAGAGAGTGCAGACCTGCACACCGTCCACCGGGGCAAGCGGTAGGTGAATGAGCAGCCCGGTGGTTATGTCCAGGTCGGGGTGCAGCTCGGTGCGTTCGCTGGTCTCCGGGTCGTACCGCTGACCGTGGGCGTAGATCGCGCACTGGGTCGTGACGCCGGAGGCGTACTTCGGTTCGTCGGCGCCGGTCTTGATGTCGGCCACCACCACCCGGCCATCAGGCAGGCGGACAAGGCGGTCGAGCGAACCCGCCACCTTCAACTCGTCCACGACCACGAACAACTCCATCGCGACGTGCTCCAAAGCGGTGGTGCCCCAGATGTAGCAGTCGAGGATCGGAGCCAGATCGTCGGGCACGTAGGCCGGGGTTTCGCGGCGATCCACGTACTCGGTCAACTCGTGCAAGGCGGTGCCCGCGGCCGCGGCCTTCTCCCCACCGCCAGCCTTGAAGGCTTCCTCCACGACCGAAACGAACTGGGCTTTGATGTCCTTGTCTTTCAACGGCTCCGGGACGGTGGAGGCAATGGAACACAACCGCTGATACACCTCCCGGTCCTGCACAACCCCGAGGGCAGTCACCCGTTGCTTCCAAGCGATCAGACCGTTGAGGTCGTCCAGCTTCTTGGCGAGGGTTGAGGCGCGGGTGTAACCGACCGGCTTGCCACCCTCGGCTGGGATGATGAGAGGGCGCCCAAACCTGTCCCGCTTGATGTCGGTCATGCGCGATCCTGGTCTCGGACCTCGTGGAACATCCGGGTGGTTGGCAGCGCGGTGGTGGTCATGTCGCTGCGCCCCGCAGCTCCGCGTCATCTGGGTGCAGCCGGCCGACTGCTTCGCGCCACGGTCTCGTCAACGTGTCGTAGTGCTCTTGGATGTAGCCGTGCTGGCCGATGAGGTCTCGGGTGACCGCACCCCACGTCGCACCCCACGTCGCACCCCACGCCGCACCCCACGTCGCACCCCACGCCGCACCCCGCGCCGCACCCCGCGCCGCATCCCACGTCGCATCCCACGTCGCACCCCACGTCGCACCCCACGTCGCATCCCACGCCGCATCCCACGCCGCACCCCGCGCCGCATCCCACGTCGCATCCCACGTCGCACCCCACGTCGCACCCCACGTCGCATCCAGATCGAGCACCTGCTGTGGGGTGATCGTGGCGGCTGTGCGTACCAGAGCTACCACCGTCTCCCACGACGGTCCGAATGTCTGCGCCAGCTCCACATCGGTGATTTCCGTCGAACGAAGCAGCTCGACCACCTCGTCGCACGTGCGCTCGCTGGCGTCGTTCCAGCCCTCCGCACGATGCTTGGCCCGGAACACCTCGCGGGCGAGTAGCCAGTCGCCAGGTTGCGGATTGCAGTATTTGAGCGCCCCTGTGAGGCAGACGCGGCCTGCGTCGTCGCGTTCGGTGCCTTGCGTCCATCCCACACGCTGGATGAGGGCGGCTGCGTGGGCGGGAAGGTGGCGCAGGTCGGTCGTGGTATTCTGTGTCTTGATCACGGGATGCTCTCCTTGTTGGTCTCAGCCCTCGGTGTTCCTGCACCGGGGGCTTCTTTGTGGTCAGGCTGCGGGTGCGCTGTCGCGTGCCTCACGGATCGCCTCGATGTCGGCGAGGTGGAAGAGAAGTGCCCCGTTGCGGCCCGGCAGTTTGAGTGCGGGGGTGATCGTTCCGTCGATCGCCCAGCGGGTGAGGGTGCTCTTGTCCAGATCTAGTAGTCGGCAGGCAGCGGCAGTCCCGATCAACTCGTCGGTGTTTGCCATAGTCTAAGCATCGCACAATGTCTGACGAACCGCAAGAGAACGAGCAGGTGCGTCGAACGTGGCGGCTAGACGTTGCGCATGTGACGCACGGTGTGCAATGCTCAATGCATGAGCGAACAGACCGCAACCGCGATCACTGGCATCCCCGACTGGACACTCGGTGACCGGATGGGCAAGAGCATGAAAGCGGCAGGAGTAAGCCGCAAGACGATGGCGAAATACCTAGACGTGGGGATCTCGACCATCAGCACATGGACCGGCGACCACATCAAGCCGAACAAGCAGACGCTGCGCCTCTGGGCACTGCGGACCGGCGTGCCGCTGGAGTGGCTAGAGGCAGGAAACCTGCCCCACCCGGCAGGGCCGAATGAGGGCGCTAACGGGGTACATACTCACGAGTAATATCATAGGTGGCGGCTTCCGGGGGCGTCTGCACCGGCTCAGGACGACCTGCGGGCGGATACCCTGGAGTTCTCCCCACTCGATAAGGACCACCCGTGACGCAGACTCCCTCCGCCCCGACCACCGAGGCGCCCGTCGGCGGCAACCGCGCCGAGGCGACTGTGGGTCGTGAGGTCGCCCGCAGGCGCACCTTTGCGGTCATCAGCCACCCCGACGCGGGCAAGTCCACGTTGACCGAGGCCCTGGCGCTG
>JAABUL010001517.1_pt1 | contig 43574 bp, 37 predicted proteins | sample 5559151 | NCBI WGS metagenome assembly JAABUL01 (sample SAMN10711876, study PRJNA513368) | rock metagenome | isolation source: Antarctica rocks | place: Antarctica: Victoria Land, Pudding Butte sud | reverse complement strand
CCTTTCCCCTCCCCACAACCAACCCCCCACACAGATGGGCACCAACTGCTCCCCCCGCGCCGTCCAAGAACGCATCAAAAAACTCCGCAAAGACGCCAAAGCCGGTTTCGACTCCAGCTCCCCCACCGCGCCAGCCACAACTGCGTCCCCTGCAAAAACCAAAACTAAAGCCGCTCCCTCCAAAGCCAAGAAACCCGCCGCCGCCGCTGCTCCGAGGGGGAAGAGGGGCGTCAAGGCGAAAGCGGCGCAGGAAGATGTCGAGGACGAGGAAGGTGATGGCGGGGAGGAAGAGGAGACTAAGGCGCCCGCTCGTAAGGTGCGTTTTCCTTCGTTCGCAACACCTTATCTCTTCATGGTTCTAACAGTGATCCAGAAGCGCAAGTATATGGACCCCAAGACCAACGGCCCCGCTTCCGAACCCATCGGTCGTGAACTCGCCGAGGAGATGGGAGCAGCTTACGACGAGGCCGTCTGAGCTTCCTACCCACTTACAGGACCAGGAATGCAGCTCGAGTGGGTGAAACGGTTCTGCCACGAAACGGTCGAGTGTGTCAAATATTTCATAATGTCGGTATTCCAGTGCGATATGGTATTGTAGCTCGCGCATTGTCGGCGCAAGATAGATATGAAGGCCTGCGTAGCCCCTGCCGCGAAACCACAAACCATACAGGCCATCTCAATCCTCTCCATTTCCTTGACCCGTGCTATTCCTACCGTGCCATCCTTATCCATAACCTGTAAAGAACGTGCCCTTACAAACGAAGCTCGCTACCACCCGCCTAGCAATCCATACAGCACTGCTCCAGCATTATTCATAGAAGCCATCTCAACTACCGACGAGGAGAGGACCCAACACAAAAGGATCATCGATACTCTTTCGAAAGCAAGGCAGAGTCTAGGTAACACCTCTCCGAAACATCCTTCAGACATCGTGCAGCTAGCACCTAATTAGCAACTTCATTACCTGCTCATAGCCAAAGTGACTCCCCTCATCACATCTCCCATCCCCAAATCCCACGTGAATCCATCATCTCCTATCCCATCATCTCCTATCCCATCACTCCCACTCCCCCTCCCCCTCCCCCTCCCACCTTCCCGCATATACCACAAAGCTACCCTAAACACCACACCATTCACAAACAAAAAACCAACACACCCAGCTCATTCACCCCCTCCCTTCCCCATCACGCCCACAACAACAGCAAGCAAGTGAACTACCCCACCATCTTCATCCACAACAGTGACATGCTCCTACTTCATCCCTCCCTTCCCTTCCCTTCGACGTTTGCGATCTATATTCACAATCGCGGGAGTTCGGCCAAAGGAACGGTCCTAACCGCTCATTGGTTCGGACCGAGAGCCGGATGTTGTGTTGGACATGAGATGAGAGCCTTGAACGTACCCACCAACCGATGCCGCCTTGTCGTCGCATCAATCCTTCAACCGGCGTCTTCACAACGGCCTAGAGCCGATCCAAGACCCCCCTCGATGACCGTCACTCACCCCCCCTCCCCTCCCCCCATCAGCCCCACTTATTGCGTGAAACCCACCCCCATCCCAACCCCAAATCGACGCAAGAAGTGAAACAAAATCGCAAACGTCACGTGGCGGTAGGCGGAAAGGATCCACTTATCTGTGCTGTTCACTCTGGACGAGAACCGAGTCCGATCGAGTCTTGGCGCAAGAAGGACAGACATGGTAGTATATAATGCCGTCCTCACTCGACCTCGAAACATCTTTCAACATCCTCATAACGAGCTCAATTACTTACCTTGTCATCCATCCCACCCTTGTAGCCAACTTCAAGACCAATGATCCATCAGCGACAGAGCAACGATTGCATCGAGCAACAAGCAGGTATCCGGAACCTCAATACTTAAGGTACGTACCTGCAGACATCCTGAGCACCACAATCCTCGCATGAAGTGAGTTTCATTCAGACTTCGCATCCACGAATGGCATCGTCGACGTTCGGCGCTGTCATCGTTGGAGCACATTCAACGGCTGTCAATATGGTGGTCGCTCGCTAGCGCCATGTTTGTTGATGCTCGCCTGGCCTAGCTCTTCCCCATTCCTCTCCCACGACAATTTTCATCTTCGCATTACCATCGCACATCTCATCAAGCATCGCGACGAGCGTCCTGTCTGCAAACATTTTCCCATCTGGCTTCCGCCAGGAGCAGTGGAGGAGCCTCCAGATACAGGCCCCTGCATGCACGTGCCCAGCCGTATCCATGTCGGCTTCAAAGGCCTTACCATTGAAAGTCCTACTGACTCTTGCAATAGCCTCCAGCAGCAGGAGAATATACCGCGATCGAGAATACCAGCGATAGCAGCTTGCAAGCTGCCCTGAAAGCCGTTGGTGCCCCTCTTCGTGGTGATTGCCATTTTCGCCGAATCCTAGCTAGAAGACCAAAGCATTAGCCAGAAGAACAGCCGAAACATCCAATCAAGTCATCGAAGCCGTCCAGTGACCAGGGCGAAAACAATCTGCATTGTTTGTGAAGCCGATTTCGCATAGTTGATCAAAGGGCCTTGCTGACGCCAGACCACAGTCTACAGCACAAGTTGCAAACACGCCAAGAGCATTGAGAAAGCCACCATCAGAAATCATGAGTTCCACATCTTCGAAAGCGCGGAAGATCGGGAGGCAACGCGTTCCACGCCCCAAGAAACGTCATCTGGTTCGCTGGACTGGTGAGTGCTCAAATATCTTGACCCCATGGACCTACCTATCCCCCTGGTCAACCCCAATTTCTTTCTCGCAATCTTTGTGGCTTTGACTAACGAAATCAACAGATGATATGGACAAGAAGCTCCTCCTGACCATTCAGCAAGAGTGCAACAAGCAAAACATTCCGCTGCCTTGGAAAGAGATCGGAGAGACTATGGGATCAATGATCTCTGGCGGCGCCGTCGTCCAGCATCTATCCAAGCTCCGTATCCGCATGGTCGCACAAAATCTGTCTGTCCCTCCTCCCCTCAAGCGCGGTGGTGGTATCAAGATATCCACCGGCCCTAGTCTTCCTCGTCGCCCTGCGAAAGCATCTCAACCAACCACCGCTCGCGACGCAACCGTCAAGAAATCTGGCAAGCCTGTGAACAAGAAGCGCGCCTTGGCAGATATGATTAGCGACGATTCTGAGGAGGAAGAATTCAAGATTGATTCGGATTCGGATTCGGATGTGGATTACCGCAAGCCACTGGCGAAGCGTACTCGGACCGCTGCCACTCCAAAGCATCAATCCCCTACCAAGAGATCTGATGACACCGACTCCAGCAATGATAGTTCGAAAGACGAAGCTGGCCACGAGGCAGATGACAACGATAATCGTGTCGTTGCTGCCGGCGCTGACTTCCTGACTCTTGAAGATGACGTGCCGATCAAGAAAAGCAAGGTTGTCACACTTAAATCAGGCAAGCCCATCATTAAGCAAGAGCCCTTCCAAGAACAAGAGAGCGGGAGCGATGAAAGCGACCAGAGCGGAGACGAGGCAGCTGGTGGTAGCGAAGATCAAGCCAACCAAGCCGCCCATGCCTTGGAAGCAATATCCCACATCAACACCCCAGCTGCAGATTACGCTGGAAACACTCCCAGCCAAGGCAATTCTGGCCATCCGTCTGTCTCTCCTTCTTCCTCCAATGGCGCTCATACGATGACCAACCCCGAGTACGGTCAACTCATCAATAACAGCCATCCAGCGTTTGGGGGTTTGCCAACGGCGGCTGGTCTCAACATCCCAACCTTCCAAAATCCCTACGAGGTCATGCAATACGCCGACGGCCACGATCCTAGAGCTCGAGGGCAGCAATACCACCCAATGCCGCACAGTGACGGTCGGTACATAGCCTACGGCCACGATTATGGTCACCTCCCAAATCAGACCTTCGGCATTGCACCAATGTCAACGAACGGTGCTTTCTCTAGCAATCTCCCCTTCCATGTCAGCAATGACATAACGCAGTTCCCTTACGTTGATCACTCCATTCCGAGCCGTTCAAGACCCTTTCCGCATCAGGGCCATCAAGCAAGCCTCCCAGCTGGGGCCATTCCCTTGAGTTCCATCGGGCCACCAACCCACAACCAGATGCCCATCAGCGCCGAGGCCGACTACTTTCTGACGTCCCTTGACCGCGACCATCATGATGTTGGAATGTTGTCCGACGAGGATCTCGGTCAGCTTGACTATGGCGCCTATCATCAGCGCACTTGACCTGAGAGACCTTTGCTCAGACCAGCATCTTCACTACACGAACATGCACATCACCGTCAAAAGCTACCTCTCACAATTCGCACGATTTTTGCATCATTGAAGGGTCAATGTCAAAAGTCGTCGGCGACTTTCTCCCGTTGCCCCACCAAGGATCTGGCCTAATCTACGGAGAAAGTCGGCAGCGACCTCGGATACGTTCCCTGGTTCCGTGATTGGCGTCAGGCCACAATATCGATCAACCCTTTCCTCAACGGCTAGCCCTCACAGTGGCTGTAGATACTCCTCAGCCCTCCTGTACCCATCAAAGTCCATGTCCCTCATTTCAATTCCACCATCTTCCAACATTTCAGTCTTTCGGCACTCAGCACTCAACCAGTCACCATCTTCAGTATTTGCCTTGGCGTTCAGTTCGAACCTGCGTCCGATATCGAATACCCATTACCGAGGGTGGTCCTCCGTGCGACAGGACCTTCTAGTAGCAGTCTCGACTTGGATAGTCGACGACTATGGTATCCGGAGGCTCGGCGTTTCCTTGGGTAAATAGGACTAAGTCAATGAAATAATGCATGATATGTGAACATGTGCCACTGACCTTCCTTCGTTCCCGCAGTTTGATTTCAGTTTCTCTAGAACAAGACCACAGTGGTGGTGCACAAGTGTCTTGCCTGAGCCTTGTTCCCTCTTACAATCTCGGGGAAAACCGATGCGCTGAATCATGTGATGGTGATTATGTGTGAGTGTCTTTGTTGTGACTCCTGTCATGAACTGTAATATTTGAGAGGTATCGCAGGCCGAGATACTAGAGGAATCAGCGTTGTTGTGGTTGGTTTCTCTCAAGCTGAGAGAGAGTCCCACCTTATGGAGATTTAGGACAGCTGGCTTCCCCAAGCGCATATACAAGATGGGAGGCTCCGAGCCAGCTCGTCCCATTAGCTAAAAGATATGGAGTGATGTATTCTCCAGGGCAATAATCTCGATTCTCCGCGAAGGCGTGCATACCAAGCCTGGCCAAGAGACGGTCATCTCGGTCAAAGCTCTCTTTGACAGAAGGGCGCTCCTGGGAACGGAGTGCTTGTTTGTAAGCTGCTGATAGTGATCACTCAGAACTTTAGAGAAGATCATCCACCTTTATCAAGCAAAGGTGGAGAGGTAAATTGAGGACCGTCGTGATTTTGGGTAGCAGATCTTTCAATTGTACTACTTTCGCGCTTCTATGAAATTGGGTAGAATGATTGGCCAGCGAAGGAGGAAGGAGGGAAGAGGGAAGGACTTGATGAAAGTGGCGTTGGCTCGAGATCCATTTCGATGGAGAAGGAAGGAACGATGACACGCTTTTACTGTCGATTGGGAAGCTAAATGGCAAATCTAATTGGATGTCCTTACTATTCGAGCCTATACCTGCTGGTGTATCTTTTAAACGAGGTCAGCTTTACTTGGTTGGACGAATGGCTATCGTCGACTGCAGGATTTTTGTACTGGAGCAGGTATATCTGACCGGGTCAACGGCTCATTCCCAGCTACTAATACACGCGAGATCATGTCCATTTTTGGACTACAAGGACTGTCAATGCTTGTGAATAGGATCCTACCGGTATATGGTCATTCTGTGATGCTAGCACAGCGTGCTGCAATATGGTCATCTGTTCAAGACGAATGACGACGGGTAGCTTCAGGCGAATAGCATTCGAGCAAGTTCAATAACAGACGACATTTTAGTGGGTTCTTGGTGACCTTTGTAAGATCTGGTCACAATCTCCTCTCTGGATCTCGGCCTAACGAGGCCCTCATCCTGTCTTTATGAATGCGAAAGCATGCCTTTCAAGCCCAAGAGACATCAGAGTACAAATACCTTGGGATGTACAAGCCATAAGCCTTGATGGCCAAATCCATGTGGACGGCCACTACTGCGACCACGGGTCAAGCGACAAGAGACTTCAGCAACATGGATTTTGCAGCACACTGGGCTCGTCCTGCTTTGCCAAAAGCCACTCTATGCGTCCGGCCTCGCTGATCTTCGGCGTCCCAGCTATACGTTCTCTATCAACAGAATCGATTCGATGAAGGCAATTTGCGATTCTAGAATTGACAGAGAGAATTTCACCACTCTCCAGAATACCTTCTTGACTTTTTCCGAAGAAATTGCTCACCAAGTAGCCAATGATAGCGAGAGCGACGTCAAACATAATGGAGGGCAATTCTCTGACTATGCACACGGGGCCTTAGGGGACGAGTGCGGGTAACTTGTGATGAGGTGAGGTCAACGGAGAGCTCAAAGATGAGCTACTGAGCGGTGCCAAGCCGGACACTAATGGTACTGCCACGGCCGCTAAACTCTATTGGATGAGTATCTTGAAATTTCCATGAGCTCTTGTTTTCACATTCGAAGCCTGCCTCTTCCGTTCGATCGTCTGAACCACCGCACACCGTCCTTCTCTTTCTCGAAGGTACATAGCTTCTTCTACAAACATGCAGAGAGCTCTGACATCAAGAACGCGGGCCTCGCTCGTGTCGTCGCCCTCATCATACTCAAGCCCATTGTCAAGGGCGCGGCAAGGGGCAGCAACAGCTGTCAGTCTGCAGCAGCAGCGATTTGCACATAAGGTATGCTGTTGCATGATTTGTCCTCGCCTCTCTCTCATGTCCCGGCTTTCGAGGCCGCGAAGCCAACGGGCACTGCTTCAGCGTCATGGACCTCGTTACTAATCAGTTATATCAGGATCTCAAATTTGGTGTCGATGCCCGAGCAGCTTTACTCAAGGGCGTAGAGACATTGTCGAAAGCCGTTGCGACGACACTAGGACCCAAAGGGCGAAATGTGCTAATTGAATCGAGCTACGGCTCGCCAAAGATCACCAAAGGTTTGTTCCAAGTCGTTCTTCGAGAAAGCTTTCTTGCTAATCTTGGTCTTCTAGATGGTGTCACTGTGGCCAAGGCAATTACACTACAAGACAAATTCGAGAACTTAGGCGCTCGCCTCCTCCAGGACGTTGCCTCGAAAACAAACGAAGTTGCTGGCGATGGAACCACAACAGCTACAGTCCTCGCCCGTGCCATCTTCTCAGAAACTGTCAAGAATGTCGCTGCTGGATGTAATCCTATGGATTTGAGGAGAGGCACACAAGCCGCAGTAGAGGCCGTTGTCGAGTATCTAAAGGATAACAAGAGGGATATCACCACAGGCGCTGAGATCGCTCAAGTTGCGACCATCTCTGCAAATGGCGACACGCACGTTGGCAAGCTGATTTCAAATGCTATGGAGAAGGTCGGCAAGGAAGGTGTCATAACTGTCAAGGAGGGAAAGACTATCGAGGATGAGTTGGAGGTTACCGAAGGAATGCGATTTGATCGGGGTTTCACCTCTGCCTACTTCATCACCGACAGCAAATCGCAAAAAGTCGAGTTCGACAAGCCGTTGATCCTCCTGTCGGAGAAGAAGATCTCAGCCGTACAAGACATCCTACCTGCACTGGAAGCCTCTACCCAGCAGCGTCGTCCACTCGTCATCGTTGCCGAAGACATTGATGGAGAAGCTCTCGCAGTATGCATACTTAACAAGCTCCGTGGTCAGCTTCAAGTTGCCGCAGTCAAGGCTCCGGGCTTTGGTGACAACCGCAAATCTATCCTTGGCGATCTCGCCATTCTTACAGGCGGTACCGTCTTTACCGACGAGCTTGACATCAAGCTTGACAAAGCTACACCAGACCAGTTGGGCTCTACTGGATCAATAACAATCACTAAGGAAGATACTATTATACTCAATGGTGAAGGTAGCAAAGACGCCATAGCACAGAGATGCGAACAGATCCGCGGCGTCATGAATGACCCGTCAACATCAGATTACGAGAAGGAGAAGCTACAAGAGCGTCTTGCTAAGCTCTCCGGAGGTGTGGCTGTGATTAAGGTTGGAGGTGCATCAGAGATCGAAGTCAGTGAAAAGAAGGATCGGGTCGTTGATGCGTTGAATGCTACACGCGCTGCTGTCGAAGAGGGTATCCTTCCAGGTGGTGGAACGGCTCTACTGAAAGCAGCAGCAAACGCACTAGCTGCGGTCAAGTCCGCAAACTTCGACCAGCAGCTTGGTGTCAGCATCATCAAGAACGCCATCACCCGTCCAGCACGCACAATAGTCGAGAACGCTGGTACAGAGGGTAGCGTCGTTGTTGGCAAGCTCATGGACGAGTTCGGATCAGATTTCAACAAGGGATACGACAGCGCCAAGAACGAATACGTTGATATGATCGCTTCCGGCATTGTCGACCCATTCAAAGTCGTCCGTACTGCCCTCGTCGACGCTAGCGGAGTCGCATCACTACTTGGTACTACAGAGGTCGCTGTCACCGAGGCTCCTGAAGAGAAGGGTCCCCCAGGAGGCGGTATGGGTGGTGGAGGTATGGGAGGCATGGGAGGCATGGGGGGTATGATGTAAGCTCTCTCGCCAACCCAACCTCACATTTTCGATACCTAAATAAGCCCGGCGTATTGGATGTCTCTTCATTTATGAGCAGGTGTCATCATTCACTACCCATTCTCCCCACTCAGGCCACTTCGCATTTCGTGTATTAGCATTTGCAAAAGCGGTGGTGTACTTGTAAATTAGGATTGTACAAACCTTCTATAGCTCTCTCATAATATGTAAACAATTCAAACACAGCAGAATAATGAAATATTGGCCTTTGCTTGTGGTTAACCTTGCCCGTAAGATCGGGACGCGTGGACGCTAGTAGATAGAACCCGCCCCGCCAAGCGACGAGCGTTGCTCCCCCACGAGCCCCACTACTGCACTACAAAACAGTACTCAGTCATATACCTACACAGCAGACCATCTACCTACCGAGTATTCAGTGCACCCAAAGCAAGGCTGGAGAACGATTGAAATCGGTGTGAAAATTTGTTTCCAACCCTCGTCATCACCGCGCCCAGTTGTGCGCTCCATCACTTCCACCAGGCTACCAATATACTCGAGCCTGCGCTGATAGTCTGTTCACCGCATAGCTCCCTGATCTCCACCTCAATCCTTGCTCTCCTCATCTTTCCATCCATAGCAGTCATGGTAAGCATAATTTTCTCCGTCGAGCTGGCTTCAGACAGGCACGTGCTGACGCTCTTGATCCAGAGTAAATCAGGGTACGCTGTATCACCACCTATTCCCACGAGTCCGGAGACCACTGGAGGCCACGTGGGCCTTGATGGTTATCTCAACACATCAGACTGACCCTCGTGTCTCCGCCAGTGTCACAGTCTCGCCCGAATGCATCTCCAAATTCAACGAGCTCAAGCTCGGCAAATCGATCAAATACATCATCTACAAGTTGTCCGACGACTACAAGGAGATCGTCGTTGAACATTCATCCTCCGACCCGGAATGGGAGGCTTTCCAAAACAAGCTCATGAACGCGAAGGCAGGCCACAAGGGCAAGGAGGGAAAAGGGCCACGATATGCGGTATATGACTTTCAGTATGAGCTCGAGGGTGGAGAGGGAACAAGGTATGTGCAAAAGCGGTGAGCAGGAGACAAGGAACAAATTGACGAAATCTGCAGAAACAAGATTGTATTTATCTCGTGGAGCCCTGATGAGGGAACCCTGGTATTCGTAGGTGGTACCGCCTAAATCCTTTGACCTTTTGCTGATGGAGGCCTGTCCCTAGCCAAGGATGACATACGCATCATCAAAGGAATCCCTAAAGAACGCACTCAATGGTATCGCAGCCGAGGTACAAGCCAATCGAGACGATGAAATCGAGTATGCAACCATCCTCAAAGATATCAGCAAAGGGAAGCGCTAGGGTATTATAGAAAGCGATGAAGGAGGTATGGTTGCTATCAGGATTGATGACTGTTGATGGGTGGATAGGACAGCTTAGAGAGTGTTACGATAGACTCCATGCTCAGAATTACCAAAACTCATTATCGTGCAATCGAGTGTATTGGAGTTCGCAACTGGGGACCCAAAAGCTGGCATACATGCCACCTCAAGGTTCTCTCCTTTTAATGCAGATGAGATATGTACGGGCATCTGCCATTTTACTCCTACTTTGAATATCTAATTGACCCCGACGCCGTCGCTACCAATGATGCACATGATTCGCTACCTCTTCCAACTTCCCCTAAACGCATCAAATACCTCCCCAGCCTTGTCTTCGTCCCGTATCCTCTGCAGCAGCCACCCCTGCAGATCTTCCCAAAATTTCTCACTCCCCAACACCTCATCCTCACTCGGCCCCTGTGCAACCGGCGCATCCGCATCCGTCATAGTCTCATCCTCGGCCTTCCCTGCATCCTCCTTGTATCCCATCACCATAATCCCCAACTCAATCTCCCCACCCAGATCCTCTTCTCCCAACAATTCCTTGATGGTCTTGATATCGCCCGCTGGCTTCTTCTTATATAGCACTCGAATCTTCTCGGTCCCCTCGATCCTCAATTCCTTTGCAACTTTCTCTTTCAATTGCAACACGCTAGTTCCCACGTCCGTCCCTGGCAAGCTGAGACTCATTACCGGGTTTCTACTCGACTTGAGCGTACAATTGATGGTCGACGACTTCTGACTGTCGGCGTCCTCCGCCGAAGTGCCTGTTCGTTTCTTGAATTGTGTGGGCATGCGCGGAAGAGTGTACGACGCTGTGATCTCGAGTGTTTGAGGGTTGGAGACATGGTCTGGTTGGAGCTTGACGGGGCGGGAGTCGAGGGTTGAGAGGAACGTCTTTGCGAAAGATAATTCGGTCATTATGTTGGTGGTGTTGTTGGGGTAGGCTTTAGTGTATTGGCTGAATAGGGTCTCGGTGGTCATGCTTTCATTGTGGAGAAAAGTGGGTGCATTCGAAGCATGGCACTTGGCGGCAAACTTTGAGCTAGAACTGAGTGATGTTGCCAAGATACGCTAAGATTACAGCCCTACTCTATCAGTTGTCAACGAACTTTTCCAGTGATTGGAGTTTGACGATAGGAAATGTGATTGCTTGAGAGCGTTGACATCTAGAGCAGTCACTGTCATGGCTCCGAGTCGTCGCATGCAAAAGCAAGGTCCACCTCCCGACCTTGGTAAGATAGTAGAGCAGAGGAATCGGGATGCCTCCAAATTCGACAACGCCAAACGAGGAACGAAGCGAAAAGCATCTGGCGAGATCAAAGCACCCACACCAGCTAGGAAAGCATACAGTGGCGGTACCAACTCTGGTTCGAAGCATTCGACTCAAGGTAGTTTCGCGAACAGCAAAATTACACTACCGCAGAAGGGAGGGCAAAGGTCAAAAAGGCCGGAGCCTGTGATGTCTAGCGCTCTACTGGAAGAGGAAGTGAGCTCGGATGATGATGCTGCCGATCTACTAGGAGGCGTGGATGATGATGATGATGATGATGATGTAGCGTTGGATGGACTGGACGCCCTGGGAGAGGGCATCGATGAAGATGCTCCAGAGGAAGCGGACGATTTCTTGGAGTCCGGCTCCTCAGTCTATGATTCGGATCCACATGAAAAAGCAAGGTTCTCGGACGACGACGATGAATCCGATGCTGAGGAGAAGCTTACTGCTGCGAATATCGAGGGACTGTCCAGGAAGCTGGACGAAGAGCAAGGAAAGGATGCTGCTGAAGCACAACTAGAGCTAGAAGAAGCGGCGCTGCAGACAAATATTGACGGAGAGAGGCCCAATGTGCTCGATGACGAGGATGAGGGTCCCGCCACAAGACTAGCTCCAGATCTGCAATTGTTACGGTCGCGGATCACTGATACCATACGAGTCCTCGACGATTTCTCAAAGTTGTCTGCAGAGGGAAGATCGAGAGCAGAGTACACAGCGCAGCTTTTGAAGGATATATGTCTCTATTACGGCTACTCACCCTACCTCGCGGACAAGCTCTTCAATCTGTTCCCTCCTCGGGAAGCATTTCAGTTCTTCGAAGCCAACGAGAGTGCTCGACCAGTAGTCATACGAACAAATACCCTACGGACTCATCGGCGAGAGCTCGCGCAATCCCTCATAAACAGAGGTGTAACACTTGAACCTGTCGGCAAATGGTCCAAGGTCGGGCTACAGGTCTTCGAAAGCCAAGTACCGTTGGGAGCCACGCCAGAATATCTGGCCGGCCACTACATTCTACAAGCTGCATCTTCATTCCTCCCTGTTATGGCGCTAGCACCTCAGGAACAAGAGCGGATCCTCGATATGGCCTCAGCCCCTGGTGGAAAGGCTACCTACATTGCGGCTTTGATGAAGAATACCGGCAGCATCTTCGCTAATGATAGTAACAAAAATAGAACGAAAGGCCTCATAGGTAATATTCACCGCCTCGGTGTTAAGAACACCATTGTCTGTAATTACGATGCTAGGGAATTTCCAAAAGTAATCGGTGGCTTCGATCGGGTGCTCCTCGACGCACCCTGCTCTGGCACTGGCGTCATAGCCAAAGATCCCAGTGTAAAGACAAACAAGACAGAGAAAGACTTCATGCTGCTACCCCATTTGCAGAAGCAGCTTCTACTTTCAGCGATTGACTCTGTCGATCATACTAGCAAGACAGGAGGATATATTGTCTACTCAACCTGCAGTGTCACAGTCGAGGAGAACGAACAGGTCGTGCAGTACGCACTCAGCAAGCGACCCAACGTGAAGCTCGTCGAGACTGGCTTGGTGTTTGGTATTGACGGCTTTTTGAGCTATATGGGCAAGCGGTTCGATCCCAAGATGAAAATGACGAAGAGATTCTACCCGCATTCCTATAACGTTGATGGCTTCTTTGTTAGCAAGTTCAAGAAGATTGCACCCTCGCCGGGCGTCACGACTAAAGATGTAGTATCCGACGGAGTGAGGAATGGCGAAAGGGTGGAGGTAGACACAAGACCAATCACCACAGCAGATTCAGATGGAGAAGACGACTTTGGCGGCTTCGACAACTCGGAAGACGAGAGGATTATGGCGAAAGCCAAGAGGAACCGTTTGAGGAAGAAGGGTCTAGACCCAAGGGCGGTGAATGGTATGAGGCAGGCGAGGCAGTCAAATGGGCCTGGGAGGCCGGCAGAAGTAGGGAAAGACGGAAAAGGTGCCACGTCAACGGAGAACTTATCCAAGGAGCCTGTGTCGACGGGCCCCGAGACTGCCAAGTCACAGGTACCCACGGTGTTGACTTCTAAGGCAAAAGCAGCTACAACGCGGCTCAGATAGTAGTAGATAACTTCATGATCACATGCAGTAATTTAATCGTACCAGGGTAGTCAACATTCGCAGTGAGTTCTCAGAGTCGGTCTTGCCTGATGTCGATAAGTATCTCCCAGGCTCGAGGCGGACGACCCACGCGCCTATTCTAAGCTCCAACCAAGGCCGCCCATCCCGCCCCTAGAGCATCAGCCTTCAGCGCCTTCCCTCTCTTGGACTGTTAGAAGCCTTGCCCTTGAAGCTGCCTGCGATTTTAGTCACTTGTTCTTCCGTGGCTGCAACAGCTCTGATTCATCTACCGTACCACTTGAAGCTGCAGCCTCACTTCCCCATATCACGCAAAGCCAACATCCACTTCCACATGGACGTTGCAACAGAGCCTGTCTAATTCAAGTGCATCAGCGATACAAGTCTCCTTCTCCGTAATCGGCATTATCGTGACAAAGCTCAGATCAAGATTCGCCGTTTCCTTCACTCCGGACGGCGTTTGTCTCTCCGCCTTCCATCAATCTGAGATCGGGCTACCACCTCCATGGAGAGTGGGACCAGTCTCGCTCCGGACGAAGTGATGGCTCAATCGCTCACGTCTCCTTCACACCACCTCCGGCACCTTCGTTATGCAACACCTGAAACTTCAACACCACCACACTTCATCTTGGAAGCAGCATCGAATAGCCATAGGCCAACGTCCAGTGCCCACCGTGCCTCCAGCCGAGCCTCCAGGAACATGAGTGCATCACCACCTCCTGCGACAGCCGCGACAAGCCAGCTACAGCACACAAGTAATTCAGCCCCCCACCCTGAAGTCAACGGTCAAGACCACGATAGAATGGAGACGGATGAAGGGGAAGAAGATAGCGACGGACCTGATTCTGAAGTAGAAGATGATACCCCAGTGCCTGCACCTCGAGAATTCGATGTTGAAACCGCCCCGCCCCCCCATATTGAAGATGAAGTCATGGATACCTCTCCAGATGATCCTCCATCCCAGGAAACTCATCCGCAAGCCCTGGCTCCGTCTCAGGAGGTTCCCCTTCAGGCCAGCGTGGGGGTAGTAATCAACTCTGGTACGGGCGAATCAACTCCTCGTCGCCTTGTGCGTGTTCACGTCCCCTCCAATGATTCTCAGGCTACGGAAGTCGCACAGCTGACCGCTGTGTCAAACCTGGACTTGATCGAAGCTCGTGAAGCAAGACTGAGAGATGCGGAGAGAGAGCTAGCTGCAATGGACATGATCCGAAGTACGGAGAGATCGCGAGTTGAGAGGGATAGGCGTGAAGGTGGTGGAGAAGACGGTGAAGGAGATGATGATAGTGATGATTCGACGGATGAGGAAGAGCATCCATACTGGGTAAATCTGAAGGAAGATACATCTAGTCCGGATGAGCGAGAACTCAAGATGATCGAAGAAACTGGCAACGAAACCAGTGCAATTGAACACGATCATTGGGAAACGCTTTTTTACGAGCCGTTAGAGGATCTTGAGTATGTTCCACTCGAGACAGGCCGCATAACGTGGACTGTCAAAAGGGTGCATGGTACGGCTGAGAAGCCCAACAGGGAGAAAATAATGAGATCTCCATCTGTTCTCATTGGGGGATATTATTGGAACATCAAGTACTATCCTCATGGCAATGACGGCACGGAACAACTAAGCATCTATATTGAATGTTCGCCTACACCCTATGAAGAGGCTGAAATCGAATCGAAGGAGGCTGTAGCGTCGGATCCAAACCGAGATATGATTGAAGGAGAAGGCATGGGTCAGGACGCTGCGAATGGTATAGTTAGCGGCGAAGTTTCAAATAGCGTTAATGGGACAAGTGCTCCCTCCGCGCCAGAAGAGGACCTGGAAGCTACTCCAACTCCGCCTGAGAAGAGCGAGCCGAGAGCCCAACCACCATGGGGCATCGCCGCTCAGATAAGTTGCGTCTTATATAATCCCGAAGAACCTCGCGTCCATGCCTACCAGAAAGGGTGCCATCGATATTACAATGACAACCCAGACTGGGGCTGGACTCGCTTCCATGGGCCGTGGGATGAGATTCATAAACGGCAGCGCTTCCAACGGCAAGCTCTCCTCCGCAATGACACACTCGCATTCACGGCGTACATACGCACGGTTAAAGACGACACCAAGGCTTTGTGGTGGCACCCTCCGAAGGACAAGCCTGAATGGGACAGCGAGGCAATGACTGGTGTCAGAGCCTTTGAATGTCAAGAATATCAATCGAGTGCCATGATCGCTGCTCTTTCGTCCTGGATGCATCTATCTCCCATTGAAAGACTTATTCGTACCATGGACATTCCAGACCCCGTATGGGAAGCCCATAGGCGCATGAGACCAGCTTTCGAAGAGCTTCAGGATCTCTATGACGAGGGCTCGAGCTCCTCGCCCTCAGATGAGCATGATCTAAGTTTAAGAGGATTGGTGAGCATCTTGAACTTCTATGGTGCAGACGTGGACTCCAAGGTGGATGTTGTAAAGATCTGGGAATCTATACGACGGATACTGAATTTTGAAGCGTCTGGTCTCGATAGCATCGAAGAAGGCAGTGGTCACGAGCAAGATCAATTCAGCGAGGTTCTACTACTCAAGCAGCCAGATTTGCTCAATAATGCGGACCCAAAGACTAAGTACCCCAGGCATCCACAAGAAGGGAGACAAGTTTCGTCGAACCTCGAACCTCATAGTGTACAAGAAACTCTTGACAAAGCTACCCAAGATGAGGCCGTTGCTTTCCGGACGTGGCAAAGCTTCGAGGGGCAGCGTCAAAATCCTCCTTACAATCCATTAATTTTGCAGATCGAGTTGCACAGGCAAGACTACGACAAGAAGAACCGGAAATGGAAGAAGCTCACCCATCGAATCGCCATTGACGAGACAGTTGTCTTCAACGGCTGTGAATACACGCTATATGGCATAGTAGTCCACTCTGGCGATTTGGAGTCCAAGGAGTATTGCTCGGTGATACGACCGGAGGGCCCTGAAACAAGATGGGTCATGTATGCTGGTGATAACCACGAAAGGAAGGTCTCTATTTTGACATCTAAACAAGCCGTCGAAGCTCACGAGGGCACTGGCGATAAGGCAGACGGGATTGCGGCAGTTGCACACGTTGTGATCTACGTCCGTACTAGCGGCCTTCCTGAGGCTCTGTGTACCCCCTTTAAGCGAAAGCTCACGGAAACAATGTCTCCCCATGATGCGCAAGCTTTGTCAGCTCCGCAAGAGGACGAAATGATGGATATCAAGGATAATGAGCAAGAAATACCGGTATATATCTACGGAGCCGAAGCCTTTGTAGGACATACAGGTCGAGGAATCTGTGATCCCTGGGCCCTCCAAAAGCAAAACCATCATGTCGAAGAGCTCACAATTCCTGCTTCCACAACAGTTGTCAACGTCAAAGATTACGTCGCCCATGCCCCGTTCCCAGAAATTTCCGAAACATCAGAGGTCAGACTCTGGCCTATGAACACGTTCGTAGTTGATTCAGGCGTGGGTACATTTCCAGGCCTTCTGTCTCACAAGGATCATCTCGACGAAACCCTCGAGGAGATGGGCCACAACAGTGGTGGTTGTCGTTTCTGGATGACTGTCGCAGACAAAGCTGCTGTTCCAACATCTGAATCAACGAATCCGGAGCCAACATCTGAGGCAGACCTAGCTCGTGAGCAACAGGAACGTGACGCGGCTCTGCAGGCAGTCATGTTGTCGATCCAGGCTGATGACGATGAGACCACCCCTCCACAAGTCGATACCGAAATGACTGGCGATGGGCCCACCACACAGGAAACGGAAAGGCAACGACAAGAGACCGAACGACAACGTCACCGTCGACAACAGCAGCTTCTTCGACAAATGCAGCAAGCCCAGGAGCAACAGCGGCAACAGGCGGCTCGGCAAGCCCAAGAACGGCGACTGCAAATTGAGCGTACCGCTCAGATGCTCAAAGAAACTTATTTCCTTGTCAAAATATTTGATGCTGAAACTCAAAGCTTGCGTGGTACGGGCAGCGCCATTGCGAAAAGCGAATCCAAGATAATAGAAGAAACCAAAAAATTACTCAAGGTTGAAAGCTCCGAGGCTTGGGACTGCTATCATGAACGGAGCACCGAAATCAGGTCCAGAGATCTTGTGAAGGCTCATGAGACTTTCCAGAGTAGGTGTGGCGGCGCAGATGGTACTATAATAATTGCCCAGCGCCGTCCTACTTCCGCGGAGTATGTTGCAATCATCGTCTTTGCCCCTGTATGTACATAGCTAACACCACTATCCAGCATCAAATCGCTCAAGGCCTCAGGCCAATGCGCGAACCCAGTTGGATACTTCCTCCACCTTCACGGTTATGACGACCCGTCATATTTGCGTAACCACTTCACCAGCTCTTACTTCGGCGGCAACTATATGTCGTGGTCGCAGAAGAATAGTGTACCTCATGGCCAAGGCACTCTGATTACCCTTGCAGGCGATGCTTACGACGGCGCCTTCATCGTCGGGGTCAAATCAGGCCAAGGCGCGATGAATTACGCAAACGGCGACACCTACACGGGCGAATGGGAAAATAACGAACCTAATGGCCAGGGTCAAATGGTCTACGCAAAAACCGGCAACGTCTACACAGGCGGCTTCAAGAAGCGGAAAAGACACGGTGAGGGAACGATGATTTTCAAGGTTGCGGACGAACAAATGCAGTTGTGCAACATCTGCTACGAAGGTGAGATCAATGCATTGTTCTACGATTGTGGACATGTGACGGCATGTGAAGATTGTGCGAGACAGGTGGATATGTGTCCAGTGTGCAGGAAGAATGTTAGAGCTGTGGTGAGGATCTGGAAGACTTGAAACGAAAGCTACGACGAGGATGACTCGGCCACGACAGTTACAATTACAATCATTATTATTGATCTGCACAGACTAGCGGCGGGATTATATGAGAGGCTATTGAATGGGTCCATAACCGATGGACTCGAAGGGACCTGAGCGGGTCTGTATGATATTGAGTCAATGAAAGCTCAATCTCCCCCCTTGAATCTATCTTGCTTGTGAAGAAGTGAATGTGACGTTTGCATTTGCATTGACGTGTATAGTCGTATATCTACCAGCGGTTAAGGAGCCCAGCATCCCCTCCTCAATAGCCACCCCGAAAGTTCGACCTTCCAACGCTATTACCCCGAGAAGAAGCTTGTGTAAAGTCTCCCTCCCAATCAAACCATGGACTCCCATAGCTTCACACAAATGGCCAGTCGCTGTTCGATACCTGTTCAAATTGCCCACTAACTTACTCCAGAGGAGTACACATGGCTTTCGTACGACGTGAATGTAAATTGTCCTATCCTGAGTAGACTTTTTAGTGACGCTGACTACAATGGCAGCAGATATTCGGGTATTTTTTCTTTGTAGATAGAGCATCTCTTGATACCAGCGAGCGATACTGCATTCTCGGAGACACTTATGCGATGTTAGGATTCGAGCTAGTTCCTGCCGATTTGGGTTTAAACTCCGTACTAAATACTCCATCTCGGAAATGAGTTGTGAGACTGGAGTTACTCTGATGGTTCGAATGATGATGCTGGGGGTTGTATGCCTTCAGTGATGGTAGTATGATGGGAGTTTGGTAGTAGATGTCGGCTTGATTAATGCACTTGTGAAAGGGGCCCCAGTTATGTCTACCTACGTGGTACCCACGTTCTGCTCGAGCTAAAAGGATGGTAGACCGATTGAATCCAGTTGAACGAGCTGAGGGCACATTTGTCTAGTTCTCCTACTTGAAGGTAGCTGATAATCATTCGTAGAGCAACTATGTACGAGATCTATCTATCACACAACATGAAAGAAATCAATTTTCATCATCGTCTACATATTCCCCTCTACTCTTTCTCTCCTTCTTCTCCCTCTTTTCCCTTTCCATGTCCGCCCTGGCCGCCGCCATCTCTTCCTCACTCGGCATGTTCACAATCATCAAATACAGCACGTTGGCCCTTATCATCTTCTTTAGCGGCTTGTCCGTCCCGATCGCTTTCCTAAACCTTCCAATCGGTCGCCTTGACTTCCATTGTGCCCTAGGGTCATAGTTGCCTCCAGTCACCAAACCGATCAAATGGCCGTTGTTGGCTGAGTGTGTCGGATCTGCGTAGCGAGATGCGAACGGTTTTCCCTGTGGTACCGCGAGCGAGGAGTTGGGGTTTTCGGCGTTGTATTCGGCTTGGGCACGTCGGTCCATGTATTCACTTACGAACTTTCCGACTGTCTTGAGGGCGTTCTCCTTTTTGGCTGCGCTTTCGGGATTCTGGTCATCTATAGCTGCGTCGATGGTCGGGAAGATCAAGGGTGCAGCTTCAGGCATCTCCAATTCTGTGTGGCTCTTGCCAGCAGAGAATTTGAGATTGTTAGTGAATTTATGGCTGAGTCCCTGGGGGTCGGCGGATTCAACAATCGCATGAGATATGTTTGTGGGTGCAGAGGACCACTTGCACCGAGAGGGTTTGTAAGTCATTAGCAATGCGTAGAGGCCGCGGGGCCGGAAAAAGTTGTTATTGATTTCGTCGAGGAAGGTGTTGGTTCTGTGGCGACTTTGTACTACGATTGCGGCTCCGGCAATAACTTGTGTGATTGTTGATATGATGGTTGTTGTCATCGTGGGAGCATAGCCGACCACGTGGCCACCGAGGAAGATGACCTCGAAGACGGGGGAGGCCTGTCATGGTTAGGACATCCAACAAGGTGATTGGAATTTGCCCTCTGCTCACCTGACTAGCTTTCTGAAACGTGTCAAGAAATGCCATGAAGGTAGCTTCATCAATGCCACAGTCTTCTAGTACTGGTGCATACGCTCTTATAAAGCCACGACTCTTGCTATGAGGTCGCCTTTGCGGTATGATTACAGGACACGGCAACGGATGCGAAGGCGGCGTTCTTGAAGACACCGGATGTGCGCTTAGGAACTTCATCACGAGCTTGTGTACATCTGGCTTTTCTTCTCTATCTTTGGAATCGCTGCTGTCGCAGGCCTCTTGGCCAGATTTACCCCCTTCCTCATACGCCAAGCTGCCTTCGAGAGCAGCCGCTTCCTCGTCGAGTTTCCAGTAGACTTCATCGTCTTGATCTTCAGCATTCCCATTTCCGACTTCATGCGGTTGGTCCCACGGTTGGGCATGACCTTCCTCGATCAACTGTCGGGCGTGTTCTTCATCAGCTGCCTCGACCAGACCGTAGTCGCTGGAGGAGGCATCGAGGGTAGAGTAGGCAGGATTCGGAGATGGTTCTCGGGATCTGGTTGTAGCAGGACCAGGCGGATGTGCTTGGGATGCTGAAGTCGCTGGACCTCGAGCTTCTGCCCTATATTTCTCGGCTCTGCTGGCCTTGTGTGCTGCGATTGCTTCGGAGGCTAGGCCTAAGCCTGAGCCTACCAGTCTGACGATTGGCCCCATGGTACAAGCGTAAATGTGACAGATAGTATCATAAATGGAAGAGTAGAAACAGTAGAAGACAACAGCAATGTAGACTTGAGGAATGTGTGAATAGTAAGGCCTCGTAGGAGGCTAGAGCTCTTCTTCCCTACTTGTATAGAATCAAAGGGCGACAATAACCCTACCACAGCCCGTCCAAGATTATCAATTGAAGCATCTCCATTTACAAGTAGCCTCAATAAGTGCAAAGAAATAGGGGCAGAACTCGCTGAGATTACCCCATATGTACTAGCCCAGTGGGCCTTTCTTAATGACCTGAGATGGCCTCGCGGTTTTGTGCTGTAGTCTCCGCCCTCTAACGGGTCATAAATGTTGGTGTTTCACTTGGAGCAGCTTTATGGTAGATGGCGCTGAGGATGAACTGAAGCAAGTCGGCCGAGAGCGAAAGTCCGAGAAATGGCCGTCACATCCTCTTCAACGACATCTGTACAACCCATGGAAACCAACGACAATGGGCCATGTCCCAATCCTAGCATGGATTCTTTTCGTGGTGACCCTTAGCGGTACGATCTGGCTGCTTGGTAGTGTAGCCATTTTCACCAAAACATGGATCTTTGGAGCCATTACTGAAGTGACCGAGCTCGAAGAGGCGTCAAACCTGGGCTTATACAACTCGAGTATCGACAGCCTGTGGTATCCACCCAGAGACACACCGATTAGTGACCTCGGCGCTGTGACCAGTGACAATGGCGTGTATGGCTTCATCTTCAACGGCTCTTCAGCGCCAGCGGGCAATGACTACTATGGTGGATACAATTACTGCAATATGCCGCATGTGAATCAACAAGACTACGCCAAAGCACCTGGTGAATACACACTTGAGTACGTGGAAGTCGTAGGTCGTCCTCACCTCTAGAGACTCCCGTTTCGAAAACTGACTCCGTCCAGATCCACCGCCATCACAAACGGACTCCGTACGCAGCCAACACCTTTCCCCACGAGTCATACAGCTGGGACTGCAACGATGAAGGGCTGTTCTCGTATGGTAGGCCTCTGAATCCAACCGGTCACGAGTCCGCCCCTACGTACTACTCAGTCTACACAAGCCCCTCGAACCCATTCGCACCGGCTGGCTTCAACGGAACATGCCAATTCCCACAGATCACAAGAGGCGGACTAGACGATAGTTGGCAACATGGCAAGGACCTCTATGAAACATACCATGACCTTCTCGATTTCATTCCCGAGCGGGCAATGGATGAGGTCGTCTACCGCGTGACCAACAACCCCATAACAACCCAAGTCGCAGGCATGGTCATCGCAGCTATGTATGGCTCTCTTGCGGATGTCCCAGTGAAAGTCCAGCCTGCTAGCATCGACTCTCTCGAACCAGCCTACCCTTGCGCTGGCGGCACCGCGCTCTACAGCACCTACAGCGTCGGTAGCTCAAATCCAAATTGGACAGCCCACTTGACCGACTCTCAACCACTTCTCAATGAGTTGGAGAATATAACCGGCGTTTCACCCTCTGAACCAGGATTTCACAAATCATGGGATCACTATTTCGACAACCTCTCCTCGCGCCTGTGTCACAGCAAACCACTCCCTTGCAACATCAATGATACATCAACATACGTCACTGATGCGCAAGCAGCATCTGTATTTCGCATGGGTCTTTACGAATACAGCTACATCTACCGCTCAAATCCTCTCTCCCTGCACGCCAGTGTCGCATCCTACGGCGTCTACATCGCGGAATTAGCGCAGAATATACGCGAAAGCATTTCAGGCAATCCGGTAAAATACAGGCATAACGTAGCGCATGATGGGAGTTTAGCGATGTTGCTTTCCATCCTCCAGGTTGATGAAATGGTCTGGCCTGGACTGGGGGCTGAAATTGTGTTTGAGATCTTTAGCAAGACGGCTAGTGAAGATGGGGCGAGATGGGTGAGGATCTTGTGGGGTGGGGTGGTGCTGAGGAGTTCGTACCCGAAGCTTGGAAGTGTGGATATGATGCCCTTGGATACATTGTTGGAGTATTTCGATCTGTTGGTTGGATTGGGTGCGAGCAAAGTGCCCGATCTGTGTGCACAGATGCCGCCTATCTCTGGGGAGCAGGGCGTAAATTTCTGCGTTGACTGTGGCGAGGAGTATGGGCTTGGGGATGCTTGAATAGGCATGCTCGCACCAATGGGGGACTGAAGAGTGGAGCCGCTTTCTAGGCGGTCATGGATCTGACTTGCTGCATGCAGAGCCTTCGACTTGTTTCGCTAGATTTGCGTGGACATCATCCTCGATTCGTCTTTGATGCTGTTGGTTTTCTGCATGGATGCTTGGAATCTACCCACTCATTGGATATGTCGAAAGCGCCGGACCCCCAAGCCCTGCCAGTCTGTGCTCAGATGTAATCAAAGTTGAACCACTTGATAGGCTTGATCCCATATCATTCATTGGGGTTCTTGCTTTGATGTTTTCGCTGATTTTTTCGCAAAAGTCGCGGCCACAATCATTGGAAACACCACGGTCGCCTCACAGTAGACCTTCACACTATCCGCCCCCGCCTTGATCTTCCCCCAACTGACAGCCTCATCCGGCCTTGCTCCGGCATCGCTCCCATCAAATTCCTGCGCTGTGTTGATATACACCGCGCTCTCGGCCCCATCACGATGGAGGCAAGCGTTCGCAATATGGTGTTTGACCAGGCCGCCACCGAGAATGATCATACCTGCTCGCTTGGCACTGCGGGCAAACTCATTGATGCGTCGGATATCTTGGACAATATCGATGATTAACCGTCGAGGGGACGTTTTAAACGTGTGGAAATGCAGCATGTCACCCAGACTACCGTCTGTAAGGGCGGGACAAAAGATGGGGATGTCGTTCTTGTAGGCCCAGTAAAGGATCGAAGATTCATCATTGATTTCCTTGCCCAGTCGTGCGATGACTGTGCTAGGTGTCCAGATCATTTCTTGCTCGTCGCCTCGCTCTCGGCTGGCAGTTTGCTCGGCGAGTAGAGTGTCGAGGATCGGCACTACCCAGTCTTCAAATAATCCGTAATTGGCGTTTGGTACCACGAGGTTGCCGATGCGGTTCATACCCTCGTCGCGGAGGTGGGTACCGTTGGCGGTGAAGCTGCTGAGGTAGGTGGGACCGAGGCATTTGATGAGATCTTCTTCGATGCCGCCGGCTGTGGTGGCGATGGCGGAGACGTGCTTGTGTTCGACGAGGTAGCGGAGGACCGAGCGCAGGCCGGACGATACGAGGTTTGAAGTATAGCCGAGGAAGATTGTAGTTTTGGCGTTGGTGTCTGGGTCTCGCCAGTCTTTCTGGTTCGTAGGATTTAGAAGTGGAGCTTTTGTAGGGTGTGGAGGATACTAGCGCAGACCATGTCATTGATGATTCGGGTGGCTTCTCCGACTGCAGTGCTTTGGAAACCCATGTTTGCCATTTCAGCTACGAGTTCGGCGGCTGTGATGTCCATGTTTTTGCGGTCGTAGTTGTTGAATTCGGGGCCATCGACCATAGGAGCACCTTCAGGCACAGGGGCGGAAGTTTTAAAGACGGCATCGTAAGAGACGCTTGGTGTTGCTTGGCCGTTTGTCACAGGGCTGCCTCGTGGAGCTGCCATGACAATGTCTTCTGGATTGAGATGGAAAATTTGGTGAGCACAATCGCTTCTATTTTATTTGAATGTAGAACTGAAAGCGTCCTTGGCATACACAGATCCGACCGGCAGGCCTGAAATGGATGATGGGGCCAGTAGGATAGGTTGACTAGGTAGCAACAGATGTAAATTGGTCGATTGATTTGCGAACGGCCCTTCACCGCCTTACATGCATACATATGTGCAATTTCAAGAGTATGTATGTCAGATGCATCATAGGAAACGGTACTATTGCCTAAGATGGGGTCAATTGATGCATAGAATACGTCGAGAAACCGTTGATTGATGTGCTAGCCGAATGGATGAAGAGTGCGATAAAAACCTTATTCAGGCTAGCGTAAAATGAGCCAGAAGGGTAAAGCGTGTAACGGGGGTAGTGGTCCTTTTACATCGTAAATAGTTGAATAGATAAGAATTTAGGTGATTCTAACTGTATACTTTTGCTTCCACCGGATTCATTTAACATCAATCTCTAGATGAATACTATCCTAGACTTAATGGAAACTTCTAATATGGTGCACTGTCAAGAGCTTTCAGAAACAGTATGGCTGCTAAGTAGTTGCCTTTCATCTGAATAATAGTCTTCCAAGGTCCCCAATGAACCCTGTCGATTCCCCATCTCATCCTGTGAGCAATCATGACTTCGTTGAGTCCGACCTGTCTTCCAGCCCTACATTAGTCCCATATTGAGCATCCACGCCTTCTTTTTTGCATTTCCTGGGTTGTTGATAGAATAGGATCAGATCCTTTATGGGCTCGCCACAATCAACAGGGCAATCATGCCTCACCTCGACAGATTCTCGCCTCGATGGAGGTCAACATAAGATTTAGTGCACCCGCATGCGAATGGCGAGTATCTCCGCGGACTTCAATATGTTATCTACAGGGAGCAAAGATTAGCGCACACGCGACTTCCGCGCTGCCAAATGACGTTTATATATGCCTTATCTTCTCCCAAGACAGTAATTCCAACGTCAGCTCTGAGAACGACCTGTGTGTGTTCTGAGTGCTGCTATGGGACTCATATGTTTGTAGCGAGTTTTGGAAATGCAGAGGGCGTCAAGGACACCACTAACAGTCGACTAGTCAGCATGAGTATCGGATCTCCTTGGGTTGTTACTGCATCAGCACCGCCCTCTCTCTCCGTTTCTTGGGGGTTTAGCAGATGGACAGCAAATATGGTCGAATGGTCTCACGATTACCCCGTTGAAAAAGCACGACTGCGATTGATGAGCTCTGCCCTGGCTGGTCTGTGATCATCAGGGGCTCCTCTATCTCTCTTATTAGATGCTGGCGGTGAGATACGAACAACAGACCCAAGTATTCCAGGGCTCATTCCAGACTCTCCTATTTCAATTCCGAACGCGTCTCCCCTCTCGCAAGTAAGCATCGCATAGGAAAACACAAGCATGGCCCAAGCTGGGATTCTATGCGCTCGCAAGATATCTTGGCCGGAACCCATAGGAACGGCCACATCTTTCTCTGGGTTCCGATGGTTGCTAATGGAAATAAGCCCGGGGACTTCTCCGTTGGCTCAGTGGTCGCAACCCCAAGACTCGAGCGGGTATCTGCAGTTGTAATGCCATGCAGGTGCAAAGGGCCGAAGGCGAAGATGTTGACGCTACGGTGAAAGCGGGGTGCAGCAAGATTCCAGATGTCGCGGCTGAGTACAGACTGCGCAGTGAGCTGTCACGGAAGATGCTAAGACATCATTCCCAGCCCCCATCCAATCGGGAGTTTATGAAGCTTTCGTTTTCTCAACGCATCAATTTACTGTCATGGTGGATGACCCGATCTCGTAATGCCGGGAAGTAAGCGGAAGAGTTTGGTCCTGTGGGCGATTGCTTTCGTGCCCTATGACCTTGCATATTTGCGCAATAGCAGACTCGTACGTTCTTGAACAGCAGGATCTGACGAGCCATCATTGGTTGAGAAAGTCTTATCTCGAGTCTTGGCAGATTTGTGCATGGCTCCCGCCTTTTCCCATGAGCGTCAATGCTAGCCCTCACGTAGCTCATTTAGGCCTTTGTGGGGGTCAATCAGCTCGCGTGGTTTGGGAATGCAACTTAGTGGACCTTGCTTATCCTCACCGCTGATTCGCTGTTCAAGTCAGCCGGCAATCTTTGCACCTGCATCCCTATATGCACAATATGCGGATCATAAGCCCCGGTTCGGCTACGTGCTATCCCTATTGGCTAGCCACCCTCACCACATTCTGGAACTTTACTCTTTGACAACGGGAACGACGACCCGATAACGTTCAACTCTCTCATTTGTCCTCTCGACCTACTTGACAGCCTCGGCCACAGGGCGGCAGCTTGCCCGACGGCATCTGCACCTCTCTATAATTTAAAGCTTCCGTGACTGCTTCCCCGTGGTGAGTCTCTACTGCTATATAACCCTACAGGATCCCTGACACCCTCGTCAATAAACTCACGGCTCCCTTCTCCTTCCCACCGCCTCTTTGCTAAGTCCCCAGCAGTCTCTCAATCTCAAACACCATGTCAATCAATCCACCATGGCTCGACAAAGGCGACAATGCCTGGCAAATGACTGCGGCCACCCTCGTTGGCCTGCAGTCAGTGCCAGGACTGATGATTCTTTACGCCGGTATCGTCAAGAGTAAATGGGCCATCAACTCTGCCTTCATGGCCTTTTACGCCTTCGCAGCAGTTCTGATCTGCTGGGTCATTTGGGCTTACAAGATAGCCTTCGGAAAGCACATGTTACCCTTCGCGGGCATACCAGGCCCTGCGCTCTCAATGGAATACGAGCTTACCCAAGCCCTCTTACCCACCTCCGGCATCACCGCCGCTTTCCCAATGTCGGTCATGGTCTACTTTCAGTTCGTGTTTGCAGCGATCACCCTCGTCATCACGGCCGGTGCATTCTTGGGACGCATGAACTTTCTCGCCTGGGCCATCTACGTGCCGCTATGGCTCACCTTTTCCTACTGCGTCGTCGCATACTCCATCTGGGGCGGTGGTTTCCTCGCAGTCCTTGGTCTCATCGACTACTCCGGCGGCTATGTAATCCATCTTTCCTCCGGCACCGCAGGCTTCGTTGGTGCGTGGTGGATCGGCCCTCGTCTGGACGCCGATCGTGCAGACAATCGCCCAAACAACATCGGCAGCGTTCTGGTTGGCGCAGGCATCCTTTGGATTGGCTGGAACGGTTTTAATGGCGGTGACCCCTATGCTGCCAGCGCAGATGCCGGCGTTGCGGTTTTGAACACCAACATCTGCTGCGCGATGAGCATGCTTTCTTGGACCCTCTGCGACGTGCTCTACTACAAGAAACCCTCCGTGATAGGTGCCGTCAACGGTATGATCTGTGGTCTTGTTGCCATCACCCCCGCCGCGGGTGTCATTGCTGGCTGGAGTGCGATCGCCCTTGGGTTCGGATCAGGCACCGTACCCTGGCTCAGCATGAACATTTTCGGCAAGAAGGTCGCCTTCATGCGCTCTGTGGATGACGTGCTCGGTGTTTTCCACACACATTTTGTTGCCGGTCTCGTCGGTGGTTGCGCCACTGGTATCTTTGCCACGATCTCGGGATGTGCAGCATTCGGCCTTACGAACCCTGGCGGCGCTATTGAGGGCAACGGTGTCCAAGTCGGGTACCAGATCGCGGGTGCTTGTTTCGTCGTTGGCTGGAATGTTGTGTGGACATCACTGATTATGGCCTTCATCAAATACGTGCTGCGTATCCCGCTGCGAATGTCGGAGGAGGATCTGATGCTGGGTGATTATGCTTGTCACGGTGAAGAGGCCTATGTTTTCAGTGAGGGTAGCAGTGGGTATGTGGGTGGTACGCTGAGAGGGAAGGAGATTGAGGGTGTGCCGATGGGAGAGGACAAGGGTGGGATTGTCATGGGGAGGAGACCGAGTGTGGATGGGAATGGGATGGGCTTGTCACCTGATACGAAGAGGGATTGAACTTGATATCCACTTTGCTTGCGTTGCTCAATAACCTAGGGGCGGTAGTCTTCTTCCGGAGCTCTGTGGCTCATCCGAAGATGTCATATTATTAAGACTCTATAACAAATTAATGGCTACCTTGGAGAATAATCAACTGATACTCCATCTCACGTTCACTTTACGTGTGATCATGTTCATCCAGAGCATGTTCATTCTCCCCCTCTAAGTACATTCTCAGAAGCGACTTCCATGTCCGATACGCAGTCAATTCAATTGCAGAGACAGATACTATCAAACATCTCCCATAAAATCCGTACATCTTCCAAAACCCCTTCATTCCTCTCATCGCGCAATATGATCCCTATATCATCCCCGCTTGGCTGCCGTGCAACGTACCTACACACACCCGAGAATCGCAACCCGAATCGGCGTCAGGATCTTGGGTTTCGATAATACACAATAGAGATCTTAACACACTAAATCATCTTTGGTAAATCTCACTCGGATATTCAAAGCACGCCGCTGTATGCATTTTAGACTTATTCTCTAGAGAGATGGTGGCTGCTATTGTGATTCGATGTATGAGGTTGGTATTGCTAGATGATCAGTAAATTGGTTGATATCGAGCTAGTATTTGTGTCTTTATTCCTAGGTAGAGGGAATTGAAATAGTGGATGGGAAGATAGTTGTGTGGGAAGATGCTTGATGGTATTGCGTGTGGGTGGGTTTTTGGAGTTGAGGGTTGAGGGTGGATTGGGGATTAGATATGGTTATGTTGATGGCTTTTCGGTGGGGTTTTAGGGTTGGGAGATGTTTGCTGTTGGGTGCTTGGAGGGTGGGTGGTGCGGCGATTGAGATGGGTGGAGTATGTGTGAGACTGGACTGTAGGGCGAGACCTTGTGTGGCGTTGATTTTACATTCGAGATTGGCTTTTTCTGTGGTATGGGTTTGTGGGTTGAGTGGTGATAGAGGAGACGTGGCTAGAATAGGTTGAGTCCTATAATTATTCATTATAGAAGTCGAGATCGAAGTGGTGTCAGTAAAGTAATCATGGCTCTCGAATGTTCTCTGTAGAAGAGTAGCAGGCCTGCAACTGTGCAAGAGCAGGCAAATGCATGATGTATTTTCGCCAACGAGATACCGCATAAGAGCTAAATGTTGAATGGCATGAGCTTTTGGGTAAAATTTAGCCACAATTGTTGGATGCCAAATCGAAGTATCTAATCCTTGCAGGCTCCACCAAACCTCTGGCGTAGAACAGGATGGAATGTTGGCAGGGCTTGGGTAAGCAACGGAGGCAAAGGTCTCTAGCAGGCGCAGCATGTGATGCGAAAACATTTCAGGAAATCTAAAATTGGGTCATATGATGCCGTTTGGAGATATCTTATTCTGTAGGGAATATCTAAAGTGCAAAGTTGGGACCTCAACGATTCCACAAATTTCAAGACTTGATGAAAGAGGACTTTTCTTGGAGGAAAGTGAGAGGTGGGATGCTCTTCATTTGAGGTATAATATGCCAAGGCCTGGTCACGGAGTGTATAATTAGTGCGACCCAACATAATGTATTGTTGAAGTCTGGAGTGAAATGTATCCCAATTTTGAAAATCGGGAACATGAATTTTAGCCAAAGGAAAAATATAACGTTACAACTCAGGCAATTTCATGGTAGCGAGATCTCCCTAGATAAGCTGCCAAGTTTAGTGGAGCAAGTTAGATACCGGACGACCACTCGTGACTCAAGAAGACAGATCTGGAGGCAGAAGATTAATTAAAGTTCATAGTGGGTACATGTATAAGAACCCAACTGTCCTCTTTCCAAACTTCTTAAGACCACCACCCTTTCCAAATCTGCACTCTCCGCATGAAAATCCTCATTGCAGACACCAGCAAACCTTGAATCTGTTCGCTTTCGCATTGTACCCATGCCTTTAACGCATAGACTTTTGATAGATCACCGCTGTCCGATTTTGTCGCGGACACATGCGGTAGCTGCAGCAGTACGAAAGAGGCAACTTCGGGCGCACGAGTCTGCACGCACAGGCAAAAGTCCAAGACACCCCTGGCGGCGCCCCTGTGTTGTTCCTCAAGGCATCAAAGCCAGTCCAAACAGCGAGGCAAGCTCCAGAGCCGGTCAACGGGCTTCCAAGGTCTGGAAGCGATTATCAATGCTTCATCGATAAACACAGCGGCCACTCGGGGTGTTTTGATCTTGTACTGTCAAGGCAGACTCGCGCGCTGGGGTTTGTCGTTGGTGAACAGAGATTTCTGAAGTGGAAGTGAAGGCGCACAACAACAAGGAAGAGAAGGACTGGAAAGGGGACGCCGCGGGAAGGGCCAGAAACGTCTATCTCAGCCAATCAGCAGCCACCATTCGCGCTAGAGCAAGCGGGACAACGTCGATCAATTGAGCCTCAAATCCTGTAAGTGTCCCAGTATGACGACTGTTTCCTGTGCAATAGCCAGTGGTTCCATCATGGAGTGTCGAAGAATTGCTTACTACCATCTCATTTGAGCCAGGCAATTCCCTTGTCATTCGTTCAGACTGCAGTACCACCAGATAGATCGACGCGCTTCTTGATTGGTCTACCAACCCTAAGAACATCATTTGCATCCACAGCCTTCACAACGAAGGAGTCTCTCCACTCAACAAAATACCCCCTACACTCTACCCTACGCTTGACCATGTCCTATGTCTTCACGGCTCCCTAACAATGCCACAAACGACTCTCGTTACCCGAGAGATCGCACACCACCCAGAACACTTGCCAGGCGTCCATCAGCATCAATCAATGAAGGGCCCCCAAAGCTCAATGAGCCAGGACATCGGTCGAACGATTCCTACGGCTATCAAGGTCGTGGTCGCGAACCTCTCAGAGAACCCCCGAGAGGGCCGAAGGCGCTTATAGACGGACCTAGAGGAGGGGGATATACACCCAGGGGACGCGGCGGGTTCCCTGGTCGTGGAGACTTAAGAGACAGAGACTATCGGGATACTAGGGACGAGTCGTTCGCAAGGAGGGGAAGAGGTCAAGAATGGGGTCCCAGAGATAAATTCGATAGAAGACCCTCACCTGCCGGGCGTGATAGGTCTAGATCGCCCCCGACAAGGGACTTTAGAGATACAAGAGAGGCGAGAGACTATCCACCAAGGGAAGATCTGCGAAGAGAATCAAGAGAATCTTTACCCCCAATTGCTTCAGACACTTTTCCACGCGGTCGAGGTGCGCTTCGTGGTAGAGGTAGAGGTAGAGGAGATTGGGACTATAACAGAGGTCATGGGCTGTTAGTTGAGGAGCGGGAAAACTTTGGACCTCGCAGCCGCTCTCGGGAGCGAGACTGGAAAAGGCAGTTCGGAGATGATCGAGACCGTGATCGCGACTTCGATCTCAGCCGTCGAGATGGCGAACTCAGGAGGGAGCGCGAAGATCGTGAACGAGATGATCGGATTAGAAGAGAGCCGCCCCCTTTTCGTCCAGATTCCAGGAACTCCACTGGTGGAGCGCCAACACCAAAAACCTCCCGCTCGACATCAACAACCTCAATCCATCTAGCTAATTTGGATCGCTACGCCCAAAACTCTCGGGAATCACGAGATCCGTTGCAGGAACCAAGATCAAGACATTCTGGCCCAATTGTCGATGTGAGAACACGGAGTGCGGAAAGAGATTCGGAAAGAGATCTGGAAAAGGGTGAGAGACTTCTGAAACGCGCAGAGACAGAAAGGTACGACGATCGAGCGGCCTCTCCTCCACAGGCGCCCCCAGTACCAGCTTTTGGGTCCATACCTCAACGAGCACCACCCGCGCCTCAAGGGCAAGCATCTAAACAAGCTTCACCTTCAGATCGGTCTCCATTGATCCACCCTTCTCGTCTCGGCTTGCTAGAGCCCCCAAAGGAGGCACCATCTGCACCCAAGGCCCACACTTTGGGCAATGCGCCGACTGCGCCAAAAGCACAGCAAGCCTCGGAGAGATGGTCAATGAAGGATGTATCGGACTCCGTAAGACGTCTGACCGAGAATGATGGTAATAGGTTCAGTACTCCAAAAGCAATGACTGGTCCACCGAAAACCATCGCCAAAGGATCTTCTTTTGACCAAGTCCGCAACATTTCCAAGCGCTTTGCGAATGGCGACGTCGATACTCCACCTCGGTCTATAATGCCCCTGCACGGATTTCAAGATACTGCCAAGCCGTCTGTGAGAAAAGCTGTCGAAGAGCAGGGTCACAATGGCGGCACTCCTCTCACCGGAGCATCAATGTCGACGCTTAGAGCGCCATTCGGCGACATGTCGAATCAGATATCTCCAGTCAAGATTCCGACCGGGCCTCGAGCGGAACGCGCTCCACCATCAATAAACCAGCCACCTCCTCCCCTGATCCGTGGACCTCCAAACAGGGGACCCTCGATGATGCAACGAGGAGGGCGTGGCGGTGCTTGGTCCTGGGTAAACCCTGATCTACCCAAACATACTCCGCGTGGACCTTCCATAATGAACAAGGTACCAGCCAAGAGGGATTCGCTTGGGGAAGACAAGAACAATACTGGTGTAACAAGTACTGAGTCAGCAGCATCCGCCATTGCCAAATGGCATCGAGCCCATGCACCTCCCGCCATTACAGCTAGCCAGCATGCAATGAAGGACACTGCCCCATCACAGCCTTCACCAGGAATCATGGACGGATTGCTTACCACACGCAAGAACATCAAAGAGGAGTTCGACGATGACGAAGATAAGGACTCGTCAACGGCTTCGGATAAAGACAAGGATGAGGAGGATTCTGTCGAGGGTACTGTCGAACTGGGCGAGGAAGACTATGCCGAAGCCGAGAAAAAGTTTGACCGTGAAATGCAAACGCTTGAAGCAAAACGACCACCGACCCCTCGAAGTCATCCCCAGCTTTTGGACTTGCTAGAAGAGTTGGATGCCCTTGCTAGCGCCCTGGAAGAGAAGACGAGTAGGGGATCAGTGGATCGAGAGGCCGTTCCTGCACCTGTGCCTACAGGTTTGCCGTCTCCTAAGGTGGACGACTATGAAGAAATGGACTACAAGCGGGAAAGCAGTACTTCTCCTCTCCCTTTCAGAACGCGTCCGCACACACCAACTGTTGAAAGCCTTCCATTCTTGGTCGATGGTCCGCCGACACCATTCTCCGAGATTGAAGACCTACAAGAGGATCTTGATCGAAAACAAGCGGTGGAGGCCCTAGTCTTCGAGAAGTTGACGAGGCGTCATCAAAGACTGCAATTTGAAGACTACAATATAAAGGGGACATTTGCGGAGCGCTACAAGCCCTGGCGAATGTCTGTGGAAGATTTTGAGGATGCGAGGAGAGCCGAAGATACCTTAGCTGATTCGTTGGTGATAGATGACATGCCTCTACCTGCACCAAGTCCTTCAGTTGTCGGCAGGCGTGGGAGAATAATCAGCGAAGAAGGCTTTGAAGAGGTAATCAAGATATCTCAAGAGACGGCTGCCCGAGAGGAACAAGCCAGGCGGGAACGGGAAGCGCCGGTTTACGTCCCTCCGGAAACTTTCAACCCTGAGCGAGAAGCCGTTGTATCAGATATGCTCAACAGGTACGAGGCTCGGATTTGCATGTATACAGACACAAATAATCTGGTCGATCCCGAGCTTGCATTAGAGGCTCTCTGCTTCGTGCCAAAGGCAGACGACTTCACTACTGCAGAGCACGAAACCTTCCTGTACAATTACCTTTTGTACCCGAAGAGATTCGGCATGATCGCTGAAGCACTAAAGGATCGTGACTTCAGGGATTGCGTCCAGCATTACTACCTTACGAAGAGATCAGTGAAGTATAAAGACCAGGAAGCTGCGTTCATGAAGACCAAGAGGGGCAAAAGGCTAGCAAGCCAATTGCGCGGTTTGACACGTCCTAGAGCGAGCGGCTTATTGTCTACGTTTGACGGGATGGTGGAGGTGGACCCGCAGAGTAATGCTCTGACGGAAAAGGGCCGGCCAAGGCGTGCTGCAGCTCCAACTTTTGGAGACGTTCCGGAAACCGAGACTGCTACTCCAGTAGCGACACCTGCACGGCGCGGCGCCGCTGCCAGCAAAGAAAATCCTGGTGGAATAATGAGTTCCGAGAAGCCGACTGCTACCAGACGGACAAGAGCACCTGGCAAAGAAAAGCCGGGTAGGAAACCAAAGACTCAACTTCTAGCCGCAGCCCCTAGACCATCCCCTCAGAAAAGCATCCCGGAGACTGCGCGAGGTGTGAGTAAGGAGCCTGTGGTGGAGGGCGAGCCTCGTATTGATGATCTCGAAAGTGCGCAATTGCTGGCTGGGCTCAGCAGTGGGCAGCCATACAAGATGCAGGTTCTCCAAAAAGCACCCTCTGAATGGCCAGGCAGTCAACCACAGCCAATAAGTATGGATCAAATACCACAGCATATCCCACTACCCAACCAGGACCAATTACCTCCGCCACAGCCAAAAGCTGCTGGAACCCCACAAACGTCCAGCTATTGGTCAGTACCAGAGCAACAGGATTTTTACAATCTTGTTCGTCATTTTGGAACTAATTGGCAAGCGATTGCTGCTACAATGAAGACCAAGACGCACATCATGGTAAACATTCAGTATCCCTTGGTATTGAATGCGCTGATAACAATCTTAGATCAAAAACTTCTACAGCCGAAAGATCCAAGGAGGAAGCCCAGGCCAGCAACTGGAGCAGGATGCTCAGCAAGCTGATGCTCGGATAGCTAACGGTGAAGACATGGGGCCTTTGCCCGCTCCGACGCCTACAGGAGAAAAGAGACGATATATGTATAATATACTGAAGCAGGAGCAGAGGCCGTTAGCTCCAAGCACGACAGAGGCTCTGGAGGTCGAGAACGGGTCTCCTAAACCGCAAATAGCGGCGAAGACGTCGAATCCGACACGGTTCAAGCAAGACCCTCCAAAATTTACAGCATTGGCTTCAGCCGAGCAAGGTGCGGCGCAAACATCAGAGCAGATGATCGCGCAGGGTTTTATGAGCATAGAAAATCGCATCACCATCCCGCTACAGACCAAGACTCAGCAACATGTCATAGGTCCTCACTTAGGCACTTTCGTGCCTTCGGAGCGAGATCGCGTTCACTTCTCGACAAGGGATACGATCAAAGAACAAGAACAGCGAGAGATGGGGCAACGGCAGCAAATACACGAGGCCCGAGAACGAGAGATACAACGGCAGCCAGATCGTGACGGCCTTTCGCATCACCGGCCTCGTGTATCCCAGCAGGAAAACGAGCAAGCTCCTCAAGCTTACCAACGCGGGCCCAATCTGTTGTCATTGCTCGGTCAGCCATCATCTACCGACCAATCTGGCCTGGCGAGCACCACTGCCATTGAAGTCAAGTACGATGAGAAAACTCGAGAGTTCATTCAGTCGCGGCAGAGGAAACAGCAAGAGCAGCAAGAACAAATACAAAAGCAACAGCGCGAACAGCAACAACAACGGCAGCAGCAACAAGCAATGCAACCGCACCCGCTCCAACAACTATTGCAACGACAGGCGCCCATTGATACATCGATGCGCCGGCTGGGCTCTGGCGCCTTTGGTAGTACTGTCAATCAATTTACTCCAACCCAGTCACCTGCGAGTGCAAGCCTGCCAATGCCGCCAATGTCTCCCCCGGGCGAGGCGCTTCGACCGAGTTCAGTGCCCGTCAATGCGTCTGCCCAACAGCCTCCGCCGCCTGCTCCGCCGAAGAAGTCAAGTATCATGGACATCCTGAACAATGACAGCGAACCGCAGCCTCGAAAGCGGCTAAGCGATCAACAACGGCCTGCTGCCCCTACGCCACCGCCTCCACCTCCGATTTTTGGGCCGGCTGGCCCACAGGCGCAGCAACAGATGTCGAGGCGAGAAACGCCAGCCGAATCCCTCGCACAATTGCAGCAACAGCAGCGGCCAACGTTCGTTCAACAGATCCAACAGCAACAACAGCTTCGAGAGCCTATCCGCAATTGGGCCGCTGCAGCGCAGCAAGTGGGACAACAACGTTCATGGATGGAGGAGAGGCCTGCTCAAGCACAATCGGCCATCTCGCCTCCGGCTCAGTCGTCATACCTCCCAACGTCGTCGCGAGCAGCCTTCCAAGTTCTACAGCGTAACCATGTGCCAAGTCCTCCACCCTTCGCGCATCCGTCGCATTCGAGAGCCTCCTCCTATTCAAGTAACGTGCAATCAACCCATCATCATCAGCAACAGCCACAAGCCTCCGTGCCTTCAACGCCCGCCGAGTCCAACCTTCGTCCGTCACCGTATGCCTCGCTCAACCTATCCCAACAATCTCACCAGCATCAACAGCAACAGCAGCACCAACAGGCGCAGCAGCAATTGCATATCCACCAAGTGGTACTCGAGCAGCAGCAGCGACAGGCGCAAAGGCAGGAGCAGGAATATCGCCTGCAGCAACAGCAACGAGAGGTACAGCAGCAGGAGGAGGTTATGCGGAGACAGCAGGAACAAGAGACGTATGAAGTCATTGTGAGGCAGAAACAGGAACAAGCGAGACGGGAGCAAGAGGATAGAGATCGGAGGTTCAACAGACCTGCATCTGGATACTTTGGCGACGGTGGGGGCGTCGCTGGCAGAGGCTTGGGCGGTGCGTATGAGGAGAGGAGATGAAGAGAGTGGCAATTTGTGAGGCGAATCTCGACCGCAGAGTTACTCTCTCTCTCTCTGCCTTCTCTAGGGGAGGATATATTGTGGATAATGGTTTTATGATTGATGATGTCTTATGTATTTGTACATTTGCAGGCATTGGTGATACCATGTCATCCCTTTTCGTCATGAGTAGGATAGATAGATGTGCTTGTGCATATAAGATCAGAGGAATGATGGGGGGTTTGCATATAGTGATGCAATTCTATCCTTGATTTCTAACGCTTTCCTCTGAGGCGCCTCTGTTATTTATTGAGGCATGGGTCTCGGGATAGCTGGTGATGAGAGTGGGTGGTGGAGGGATATTTACGATTTCCAACGACTGATGGGTGCGGGGGAAGACTTTTCGTCAGTGCTGGAACCCTTTTTACGAGGGGGGCTACGGGGCCAATGTTTCTTGCTTCTTTGGCAATTCTCATAGATGAGCGTGTGGTAATGTCAGAAGACGGCAAGACAATCCTACTTCTTTCATGGTATGGGATATCACAACTTCTCATAGCTGGGCTTTCCCATTCTTGAATAATGGGTATTCTCATCGAGGATACATTCTATTATATCAATGCAAGATCGCTAGCTGCACAACACTCACAATATATCAGCGTAGTAAACCATAACGCACTCCACCAAAGCGTTCTAGATGATACACTCCGGCTCAGAAAGCGTCATGGAAATCTGTGATTAGATATATGTTCATCAGCTAGCGATGGCAATGATATACCATTGTATCGTAGGGATGGTACTTTCACGACTGCTGCTGTTCTTGGTAGGGAGGTAGGTAGGTGAGGTGGGGTGGGGTGGGGGATTAGGATTGGATGTAAACGGGGTGGGACTGGGGTATCCATGCTTGAAATCTATCTATCTGTATGGGTATTGATACCGTCTAGAAAGCCACAGACTCGATGTGAGGAAATTGGTATGAGTAGAAAAGATGTATCAATCCTCGGCTATCTGTCGAAGCAATTTTCAGACAAGGATATCACACCCCTTTCTCAGGCACCGTTGAGGTGTCAGCCCTGTATCAAATCCTTGCCTTCGACCCACTAGAATCGGAAATTCACTCTCTCGCTCTCCTCCTCTCCCTCGGCCCCCCTTCCCCATGATTTCCACCACCAACCACGTCATCTTCAGCAGATCTATCACTCGGCGTCCCAGACCGCTTCCGCACAAGATTAGTCTCCGCAACACGCTTCCCCTGCGCAGTATAATACGCCTCCAAAGCCGGAGCCCACACCTCAGCATCACCGCTCTCTCTCGCCTCGTCAGTCTTGATATATGCGAGAAAGAGAGCTTTGGCTTCTTTGACTTTGGCGCGGACCTTTCGATCGTCTTGGAGCCTGCAGTTTGTGTTAGTTAGGTTGCAAAGGGTGCCGGTTGGTGATGAAGGAGGAAAACTTACAGTGCGACCAGCCGTGAAGTTTCCAGCTGCAGGAGCATGCCTGTGAGTTTGTTGACGAGTTCCGGTTCCAGGGCTAGGACCTTGGAGTAGAGGGTGTGAGGCAGGAGTTCCGTCTCATCGTCGACGTCGGTCATCTCATGATCCTCGATCTGTTTGGCTCTATCCTGAGAAGCCCACATCTCGATCTCGGCATCCCATAGACGCCCTCGCTCTTGCGTCCCAGACAGTGTTTCTTTGTCAGCCAGGCGCTGGAGCTCTCTATCCTGCTCTTCCTTAGCTTGCGCCCGCTCTTTTGGCGTCCCAGCTATGAGCTTGTGATTCCATCCAGCCGGGTTCCCAAGGACAAGGTCCATATCGATGGCACAATCTTCGACTTCCTTGGTGGTAGCAGTGCCTTGCTCGTCGCGCTTCCACAGCAGACGACGGCGGCCTACTGCCCTGGCTTGCTCCTCGGTGCCGCCTTGATCTCTGCACATCTGCATCAAGTTTTCCAAACCTTCCTTTGCAGCCTGTCTCGCCTCTTGGCGCTCTTTCTCTGCCTCGGCCAGTAAGCGAGATGCATTATCCCTCACCTTTTGGCAGCGATCCGCTTCGGCTTTGTCAATCGTGGCCTGGTCTTTGACGTTGTAAAGATCAATGCATCTCTCGTATGAGATGATCTCCAGCAAGTTTCGCTCCCATGCATATTGAATCACGGCTGGATCTGACGATCGTACAAAAAGACCAAGCTCCTGTCTACCCGACTTGCCCGGTCCATGCTCGAGATAACCATAGCCCTTCGCGTAGCACTTTGTAACGTGGTCACCAGTTTCGTGCCCTTTGGGATATCCTAGTACGACATGGAATTTGCGATGCTCGTCAAGGTGAAGCCCGGCCCATTCAGAAAACCACTGGATAATTTCCTCGTCATTCCAGCGTATGGCCTCATGATCTATTTCGGCGGATCCGAATGTATCGCCTGTCCATTCCTTGCGACCCCTCGGGAGGTGTGATGCCGAGATGATAGGAGCCTCGCGAAGTGGAACTTCAGAGTTCCACATCTCGACCATAAGGCCAAAAGGCTCCTCAATTCGAGTGAGAAGGATGCAAATCTCGGTATAGATATCGGCATAGACCTGTAAGGAAAACCCAAACGGAGTTTGCCCTGATTCTTCGCAGCTTAGATCCTGAATGTCCAGAAGCCATTCTCGAATACGAGGACGTACTGCGATCTTCCAAATGCCTGACGGTTTGCTAGGCAGGTGGAAGAGACGGAACCATCTGAGAATCCTTAGGGCTTCATGGGGGTGATACAAGATTAATGATGAGGTGAAGCATATGACGCCACCATGGGGAAATAAGCGTACTAAGTGACGATGATTTTCAGTCTCCACATCCATAGGCGAAAGTGATGTCTTCCAAACGTTTATTGCGCCCTGGTAGCGTAACAATTTGGCAAGGTGGGGGAGCTGGTCCGGACGGCCACAAGAATCGTGGATCTAAGGTATGTGTCGGTCTCATCAGATCTTCCAAACCTCATGCTTTCATCTTGGTTGACTTACGATGATTGCGCCGGAATTGATACCCTTGACGAAATAATCCCAAGAACCATTCTTGGTGATCTCATAAGAGCCAATGGCTTGCATGCTATAGATCATATCTGCCCCGTTTGCCCGCAGAAATTCGATCCACAAGTCATGCTCTTCAGAAGCCCTCCAACGCAATGCTTGGCGCTTTGACTCGTTAGGCTCGTAGTTCTCGCAATTGGCGCAGTGGAAACAGAGGAAGAAATTCTTTGCAGGTGGGTACTTCTGGGGGCCATTTGACGCGATGAGGCGGTCGAATTCGATATCGAATAGATCTCGAAATACCACATTGATACTATCCTCCCCTACCTGGACCGGCGTATCATTAATCTTGGCCTTTAACTCCTCGTATTGTTCAAGGTCTTCGAGACGCCGGCGAATGGCCATGGGAGGCTCACTCTCTTCTGCCAGCCGTCGCGGTATCGGTTCTCTGATTGCGAACCTAAGCACTGCTCCAGGAGGAACGATTGGGAGGTTGTTCTCAAGGAAGCCCCAGATTGACGAACGAGCAGGCCAGATCACCATGGTAAATTGGCTCGCAAACAGCATGGCGGCTGACATATGGCATGCCAGCAAATGTGCAACAGACTCGTATCTCTCCTGGGCTTCGGGAAAGGGTGCAACATACCCTGAACCGATATACTCCGTTATCTCCTTCTGACCGTCAGCTGATGAACATGATGGGACCAGAACGAGCAGCTTACTCCATGCATGTAAGACTGGTACTCTACGGCTGTGCAGATGTCCTTAAAATCAAGACCCATGTCTTTAGGGTTATTGCGGTTTTTGTTTGCCAAGAGTAATTTCTTGACATACCAACCAAAACCCAACAGCTTCATTCTTCCGAGGTCCTCAAGCGTTGGTCCAATCATAATATTACCGTAGACTACATCATTCCCAGCCTTTCCCCATAATTCTCGCCTTTCTTGTGGTGTAGGATCACCCATCAGAGTCAGAGGTAAGGAGCTGGCAAGGTGCTGTGCTTGTTTGAGTGACGAAACTACATCGTCCATGGCATCTACCTTAAGAAGAGGCGGTACTGATTCTGCTGTGCCTGCTCGAGGTCCGGTGGGTATATTTGGCGGAAGTCCAGTATCCTGAGATCGTTTTCGTGTAGGCTGAGGAGGTGAAGGAGATCGAGGTGTTGACGTTTTGACAAGCCTTTCAACGACTGGAGAACTGGATGCATCTGGACTCGAGATTTTGACGATACCCGCGCTAACATCTTTCACCTGCTCATCATTTCCGGCTTCCGTGGCCAATTCGCTAATGCCAACAAATAAAGAATCACTTTCATTGACAACGTGTTTCTTACTCTCTTTGGCCTGACGTTCCTCAGATTCCTTAGCAGCAAGTTCTTCCTGAAATTTCTGGAAGGGTGTCTTATTTGGCGTTACCGCTGGGGAAGCGGGCAACGGCTTTGGGGGCCTGCCGGTCTTTGGGTCTAGCAAAACCACTCCAGCAAGGTTAGGCGCGGGCTCCTTCTTCCGCCCTTTGAGCACAACATTACGCACACTCAAATTGAACAATTTTGCCGGGGGTTTTGAGCCTGTAGCTGCGTTGGCCGTTGGTATTGCGACTGCCTTTCTTGTTTTCGGCTCAGTGACAGTGCCCCAATTGGCTGTCACATCGATACCGCTAATTCTAGACTGTGGAGGTGGTCCACTTGCTTGGGGTTTTGGTTTAGATGTAGGAAGTTGTACAGGTCCACTACCCACGACACCCGCTAGAGACCGGTGCGGTACCACGGGCTCGTTAGTCGTCGTCTTCAACGTCGTGGCTCTAGCTGTACCCGTGTAAGGCTCTCTGCTTGGCTCTGCACGTTTACCTGGCCGCTTTATGGATCTTGGGTGAAATTGTTTACCCAATGAGCCCTTTTTGACCACACTCGAAATTCTACTAGAAGAGAGGAGATCTCGTTCAGGGATCCCTGGGTGGGACGAGGCGGCCTTTGGAGCAACTTTGGAAATATTTGATAGCTCTATGGAAGGATAATGCTCCTTCTTAAATGCTTTCGAACGAGATGACCCTGATGTTGATTTATTTCTCGAAGGCTTTGAAGAACCCTTCGTCGGTACCATCTCTTCCTTACGGACTTCATCAGGATGTCGGATCTCGAGGGTTCCCTTCACAGTGTTTTTCTCCCTAATCTCTGCCAACATGGAATCGCTGGAGGTACCGCTATCATTAGAATCACTTTCATCGTGTGATTTCACCCTGCTATGGCGCCTGCCCGTCGGAATTGACCTTTCCGGTGCCTCGTTGGCTGGTTGAGGCTTCGGCAGACTCATGTAATCCGGTGGATCTCTGCCTGCCTTTGTGAACTCATTTCTCAGGGCTTCTAGTTGCAGCTGCATATCTCTTCTCGACTTTTCCTTAAGTAGCCGGTTTATCGAGCCTCGATGTCCGTACAATGCTAGTATATCGTTCCAATAAGGTCCTTTCACCTCCTGGAGGCCCTTCATGAAAGTCTGCTGCTCTTCGCTAGTCCACGAAGCTCTGGGGACCGTATCGTCAAGAGTCCTTCGGGTGGGGAATCGGGAATCGTCATCCTCAGAACTAGGTTCTGATGAGGCTCGGGCTACAAGATTCTTCATACGCTTGTCCGATTTCTCCTCATGCCTTGTCTCTTCTTTGTCCTCTGGGTCTGAAGACAGGGAGTCTATCTGTCTATTCAGTCGGGCCTTCTTCCTTGCACGTCTTTCTCTGCGACGTTTTGCTTCCTGAATCTCCTGTTTTTGTCGTATTTCCCAGGCGTTAACGTCAAACGCTTTCTCGTATCCTCTAGAGATACGCATCTTCTTCTCCTTCCAGCTTTTGAAGACGTCGCCGATCTCGATAAACGTATTGATGAGCTGCCAGGTAGCCCTGGTCTCAGGATAGCCAGTCCATTGAGTAAGATACGCGGTTACTCCGTCTTCTGTATTTTCCGCCAGAATACGATCAACTTCGTACTCTTTGCCGTCCCCATCACTCTCTCTCGTGGACGTGAGGGAGACGGAGTCAGCTTCACTAGACTCCGGCTCACCAATGTCGTCCATATCGGCCATTATATCTGAAACTTACGTCTGTCAATAAGAGCTACTATGTGACAATGACTCTGCTGTCCTCCGAGGTGAAGATGTGGTGTCACTGAACTCATTTATGTCGAGAAACCACGAGATCTCTCCGTGGACCTCGAACGGAAAGGCTCTAGGTGACAATGCCAGAGTTTGGACTAGGAAGAAGAAAAGCGGCCTTATTTCGGGGAATCAAGCTCATTCCCCGGTATCAAGGCAGTCAATGAAAGGTCTGAGCTTGCTTTCGCAAGATGAATGATCGGAATTGCAGTCTGGCGAGGACTTTGGTCGCATCCCAGCGCTTTACCGTCCTACAGACTAGTGAATGCCAAGTGCTGCATTCTAAACGATTGATGTGAGCTCCATGAACCTTTCCTGATATCGACTCTCGTACAATGGGACCTGCACTTTTTTGGTGGGTGTCGGGCCAAGTCGGTCAGTCAGTCAATAGTTTGCCAAGATATACAACAGTGGCAGAGAACGGCTTTACGTGCTGCTGCTCTTGACACAGC